>QLAH01000447.1_pt1 | contig 21717 bp, 23 predicted proteins | sample 4693081 | NCBI WGS metagenome assembly QLAH01 (sample SAMN09425401, study PRJNA476045) | Lake water metagenome, whole genome shotgun sequencing project.
GAAGCTTTGGACATTGCAGAAAAAAATGCTGAAAAAAATAATGTAACAATCCATTGGAAACAATTGAACTTTTTAGACCATCGGCAATGGAATACATTGGGATCATATGATATCGTTATAAGCAATCCTCCCTATATTAGAAAAACAGAAGCTGCAACAATGCATACTAATGTATTAGCATTCGAACCACATACTGCGCTATTTGTGGAAGATAATGACCCCTTGATTTTTTATAAAGCTATCCAGGAATTTTGCAAGAATCACTTGAATAAAAATGGTGCAGTATTTTTAGAAATCAACGAAGGATTGGGTAAAGAAACAGCAGCATTATTTAATAACAACTGTACGGTTGAAATTAAAAAAGATATGCAGAATAAAGAGAGAATGGTGATGGCTTATCAATTTTGATCAACCGCCATCACTGGTGTAGCACCTAACTTTTTGATGACTTGCATGATTTTTATGGAAGTTCCTAAATGAGATGTGCTATCTCCATTTATCACCACCGTTGGTTTCTCTGTTTCTTTTGATAAGTATTCCTTTAGTTTAGTCTCCAAATTTTCAAAGGCAATAGGCTCTGCTCCTATAAATAATTGTTGGTCTTTGTTTACACTGATTACTACAGTTTGCTTAGCCTTAGTATCTGCCTTGGCTTTAGGATTTGAAACCTTAATCACATTGGGATTTGCCAAGGTAGAAACAATTAGAAAGAACAGTAGCAAAATGAATAAAATATCATTCAGCGCCCCTGTATGCATTTCGGGATGTGTCCTAAATCTTTTTCGGATATTCATATTATCTAGTTGGCTCCTGTAAAATATCCATGAAATCTGCACTAGCAGCTTCCATTTTATTTGCTGTTTTGTCTATTTGTGTGCTTAAAAAATTATGACCTACATAGGCAATCAATCCAATGATCAAACCAGTTGCAGAGGTAATCATTTTGGTGTAAATACCGCCCGCAATAGTGTTCAACGTGTATTCTCCAGTTGAAGCAATCCCATAGAATAATTGAACCATTCCTATAATGGTACCTAAGAACCCAAACATGGGTGCTATACCAGCTATCAAGGACAATATATTCAAATTCTTCTCCATATTGTACATTTCGAGCTTACCTACATTTTCCATACTCTTTTCAATAGCGTCAATAGGCTTACCAATTCTTTGTAATCCTTTATCGATCATTTTTGCAACTGGAGTTCGATTGTTTTTTGCATAACTTTTAGCTGCTTGAACATTTCCAGATAAGATATGGTCTCGAATGACCACCATAAAGTTTGGGTCAATTTTACCTGCCTTTTTAATAGCAAACAATCGCTCGGTAAAAACATAGATAGCTGCAATCAATAATGCATACAATGGATACATAATCCAGCCGCCTTTTTCTAACAAAGTCCATAATGACACTTTTTCGGCTGTAGTAACCGCAGCAGTTGCCACTTTTTGTAATGAATCAGATTGTAATAAGTAGAACATGTATTTATTTTATTTTGCTAATGTAGTAGGTTCTACAAAAGAACAATTATTCGTGCATAAATAATCATAGACTTCGTTAATTAAGAAAGCTTTTACACATATCAATTATTTACTAGGTCTTTCTATTTCTTTCATTTTCATCATCGCCATAATTTGACGCATATTATCTTGCATACCCTCTGGGCTTCCGTCTAAGAAAATAACATTACCCTTTCCAATTTCGGCGAAGTTCTTAATGGCTTCTGTCCACATACTGAATAAGATTACATTGGTATCCAAATTGGCTTGCTTCATTTCTTCAGCTGCTTGGCTCATCCCCTTTGCCACTTCTTGTCTAAAGAGCGCCACACCCATCCCACGTAAACGAGCAGCTTCTCTTTCTGCTTCAGCAGCAATTTTAATGGCATTACCCTCAGCTTCTGCTCCCTTGGTTTTTGTAATCAATAAAGCCTGTCCTTCATTTTCAGCAGCTGCTTTTAAATTATTGCTCGCTACTACCCTACTCATACTTTCCATAATCACTTGATCAAATGTGATATCGTTAATTTGCAAATCTTGCAAATGATAGCCCCATTCTTCCAATGATTTATCAATTTGTTGTTTTACATCTTCGACAATTTCTCTACGCAATAATAAAATTTCAGCTTGTTTTTTCGTTGCAACAAAAGCACGTATTGAGCCTTCAACTGTTCTAATTAAAGCCTGCATTAAATCCTTTTCTGAAATAAATTTAAATGCAACATTTTTGATGGTTTGTTCGTCCTGATTGATTACAGAATACAATAGCATGCTTTTAAAGTATACATTGGCCTGATCTACCGTTACAGCCTGAAACTCCAATTCAACTGAGCGGTTTTGTATACTAACCGTTTTATAAACCTGCTCTAGAATAGGAATTTTAAAATTCAATCCTGGCATTAAAATTCTTCTATATTTACCAAACATCGTTATCACTGCAATCGTTCCTTGGTTCACTGTAACCAATCCTGTAAACAAAATAATCAAGGCAACAATTAGCCACCAATAATTCATTAGAAATTGCATAAAATTTATTTTTAATAAAGATAATATCTATTTAGTCAGATTAGCCCCCTTTTCTTCCCACACTTTTACTAACTGAACTAATACATCTACTGCACGCTCCATATCTGAAATACCTACCCATTCTCGCTTGCTGTGTATGGCTTGCATACCAGTGAAAATATTGGGACAAGGTAGACCCATAAAACTCAGTCTGCTACCATCCGTTCCCCCGCGAATGGGCTCTTTAATAAACACTAATCCACATTTGCTATATGCTTCCTCCGCAAATGAGCTGATGAAGGGATATTGGTCAATTACTTCCTTCATATTCCTATATTGTTCTACTTCTGTAAAAGAAACAACTGCCCCAGGAAATTGATTAATTACTTGATGTGCAATTTGTATTATACAGGCTTGGTGTTCAGCCAATTTGGCTGTTTCAAAATCACGAATAATAAATTCAATGGTGGCTTTCTCTGCTAATCCATCTACCCTTACCGGGTGAACAAACCCTTGCTTCTTTTCAGTTACTTCAGGAGCTAAAATAGCTTTAGGCAATTGATCTAAAATTGCAGCAGCAATTTTTAAGGCATTAACCATTTTGCCTTTTGCATAACCAGGATGTGCTATAACACCATCAATATTTATAGTGAAGCCATTGGCACTAAATGTTTCATCTTCAAATGTGCCTAATTCTCCACCATCTAATGTATAGGCAAAATCTGCTCCTAACTTGTTCAAATCTAAATGATTGGTTCCTCTTCCAACTTCTTCATCGGGTGTAAATAAAATTTTTATAGTACCATGCGGAATAGTTGGATGCTTCATTAAGTATTCAACAAAATTCATGATAATTGAAACACCAGCTTTATCATCTGCACCTAATAAAGTTTTACCACTGGCTGTAATAATATCTTTACCAATATGTTGCATTAAGTATGGAAAGTCTTTGGGATCAATCACTATAGAAGGATCATCAGGTAAAATAATGGGGGATCCATCAAAAGCTTTATGCAATATTGGTTTTACATTCGTTCCACTACAGTCAGGTGCAGTATCTATATGTGCACAAAAACAGATAGCAGGAATTGGCTTGTTCGTATTTGTAGGAATGGTAGCATACACATATCCAAACTCGTCCACATGAGCGTCGTCCACTTGTAATGCTTGTAATTCTTGCACTAATAATTGACTTAGATTTTTTTGTTTTTGGGTGGATGGAAAACTAGAACTAAGTGGATCACTCTGTGTATCTATTTGCACATATCGCATTAATCTTTCCGCAACACTATAACTAGCTAATGCACTCATTTTTTTTATCGCAAGTTAATATTTGTTCCTCCATCTATTGCATTTATAGATTTCTGTTTTTATATTGTAGAAACTAAAAAAAAACAAATGAAAAAAACAATAATAGCTGCGCTAGTGGGCGGCATAGTGTTATTTATGTGGCAGTTCTTATCTTGGACTGCATTGAACTTACACAGTCCCTCACAACAATACACGCCTAAACAGGATAGCATCATGCAAATGCTAAAAAACAATCTAGATAAAGAAGGAGGCTATTATTTACCATCTGCACCTGCTGGGACTTCATTTGAGGATATGGAAAAAATGGCTAATGAAAATATAGGGAAGCCTTGGGCAAGTATTCAATACCATGCAGCTTTAGAATACAATATGGGAATTAATATGGCGAGAGGGCTAGTTGGAAATATCTTTATCATTTGGCTATTTTGCTGGATTCTCGGGAAATTAGCGAGTAATAATTTCACCACTACTTTTACCGCTTCCGTTTTTGTTGGATTAATTGTTTATATGAACAGCAGCTACACAGGCCATATTTGGTATCCTATGTTCGATATCCGAGCTTATTTAATAGATGCTGTTGTAAGCTGGGGATTAGTGGGTATTTGGCTGGGTTGGTGGATGAACAGAAGCCCGAAGTAATGAAATTTTACATTGAAATATACTGAAAGAAAATAGACCGGCTAGCCGGTCTATTTTTATAAAAGTTCCTACCAAAAAATCAGTCTTAAATAGTGTTCAGAAAACTATTAAGGAGTTATAATGATAGATTTAGGTCCATCTATAGCTACTAACTCTAAATCGAATACCAATTCTTCACCTGCTAAAGGATGATTGGCATCTAAAACAACAACCGCATCTTTTACTTCAACGATGATTACAGGGAAATTTTGACCAGATCCATTGCTCATATTCAATTGCATACCAACTTCTGGTACCATATCCGCAGGAAATCTATCTTTAGGAAATTCCATAATCATTTCTTCTTGCTTTGGACCATAAGCTTGGTCAGCAGGGATATTGATGGTTTTCTTTTCACCAATGACCATTCCTGTTACACCATCATCAAAACCGGCAATAACCATACCGCTTCCAATTTCAAACTCCAATGGTTCTCTGCCTTCTGATGAATCAAAAGTATTGCCGTTGGTTAACTTGCCGTGATAATGCACTTTTACCTTATCACCTTTTTTTGCTTGTTGCATAAATTATTATTAAGGGGCAAAAGTACTATCCTTCGCGCTTAATATTACCTTTGGAGCCAAATATTTTGGTCATGCGTATTGTTTTTATGGGCACCCCTGATTTCGCAGTTGCATCGCTGGATGCATTGGTTTCCAATGGTTTCAATGTAGTTTCGGTAGTTACAGCTCCTGACAAACCTGCTGGAAGGGGGCTTAAATTAACAGAAAGTGCTGTAAAAAAATATGCGATTGAGAAGGGTATTCCGGTTCTACAGCCAATAAAATTAAAAGACCCCCATTTTGTTGAATCATTAAACGAGCTAAAAGCAGATATTCAAATTGTAGTGGCGTTTAGAATGTTGCCAGAAATTGTGTGGAATATGCCAATTATGGGGACCTTAAATGTACATGGTTCATTATTGCCTCAATATCGCGGTGCTGCTCCAATTAATTGGGCTGTAATTAATGGAGAAAAACAAACTGGAGTTACTACATTTAAATTAAAGCATGAAATTGATACAGGCGATATTTTATTACAAGAATCCATGCCAATTGGGGATAATGAAACAGCCACAGAAGTTCATGATAGAATGAAAATAATTGGAGCTAATTTATTGGTAAAAACATTGCATAAATTAAATTCAGGGACTATTCAGGAAACTCCTCAAGTGATATCAGCAGATACTAAGCATGCCCCTAAAATTTTTACGAAAGACTGCACTATACAATGGAATCAGGAGGTTGAACAAATTTACAATTTGGTAAGAGGGTTAGCAGAATTTCCTGGTGCCATTACTCATTTAGATGGAAAAATCTTGAAAATTTACAAAAGCAAAAAAGAGATAACCCCACACTCATACGAATTAGGAAAGCCCTTTACTGACCACAAAACTTTTTTAAAGTTTAGTTGCATCAATGGTTACTTGCATATTTTAGATCTGCAACTAGAAGGAAAAAAAAGAATGCCTGTTGCTGATTTTCTTAGAGGATATAAATTAGCTTAAAATTATTGACTATTGAATAGCAGCAGCCAATGTAGCATAGTCTACAATACCTTGTTTGCGCCAAGTCTCTTTCCCATTTTTAAACACGATGAATGTAGGCAGTCCTTCAGAACGCAATTGCTTCATCACTTCAATATCAATTCCACCATCTACTTTCACCAAACTAAACTGGGCACTTTTTTCTTTTTGTAATTGTTGTAATACTGGTTCCATCTTCACACATGGTGGGCACCATTCTGCACCTATATCTACTAAAATGGTTCCAGATTTTGTACTAGCATTAAATGCAGCCATACTCATTTCAGCACGAGTTGCTTTTGATTCTAGGGGTTTACCTTCCATTCGCCATGCAGAAATCCCCCCTTTTAAGTTACTCACCTCTTTAAATCCATTTTGCTTCATCCAATTCATTGCTTCTGCACTTCTTACGCCAGATGCACAATAAACCAATACTGGTTTAGCTTTATCAATATGTTGCACCCTGTCTGCGAATTCACGTTCATCTAGCCAATTGGCTTGTAAAGCATTATTGAAATGCCCTCCTTGATACTCTCCGGCAGTTCTAACATCCAGTATTTGAATACCAGGCAATTTCATTTTTTGTTCAAAAGCAGTTACTGAAATGGATCCACCCAATTGAGCTATTTCATTCGACTCAGCAGAAACGGCCGATTCACTAGGTGCTGAATTACAAGCAAGGACTGTAAAAAAAAGTGCGAAACTAAAAAAAGTAGTTTTCATATTATTGTAAATAAGTGATATTAACTGTAAAGGGAGTATCTGATTTACCTAACGCAGCAGCTGTTGCATTACTTACCCGCATCAATAATGCAGGTGCACCTTTTATTTCAGGAACAGGACCTAGCACTCTTGCACATACTGTTTTGTTATCTGACGTAGTAATCCTTACAATGGTCCCAGGTAAAACATCATTTAACAAAGCATAAAATTTTCGATTAGAAAACCCACTTGTCGATTTAAAAATCCCTACATCGCCTGCTTTATTAATTTTGTTTTTTGATAATTGTTCCATTTCAAAAATCAACCCAAAATACCCTTCATCATTGGTTTTTGGCGTATAATTCACATTATCATCATTAATGCGATACTCTGTTGGAGGAGGCTGATTCGATTGCTTAAATTGTTCAACCGGAACAGGTGGGGGCACAATATTGGCAGCAGCTTCTTCTTTTTTCTTTGCTTTATCGGCGGCTACTTTTGCAAAAAATTTATCAGATTCTGTTAGAGGTTTCATCACCCCATTTTTTAACTCTCGAACCGCATCTACCGCTGCATCCATAATATTCGGATCTTTTAATGGGGGTATTTCCTCGACTACAGGCTTGCCAATTACAGGCGGCTTTATGAATACTTGAGCATTAGGAGACGTAGCATCTGCGTTCATTGCAGCCAGTTTGGATCCTCCAATGAAGCCAACTATCAATTCCTGGCCACTTGCAACAGCGTCAGTACTTAGATTATTCCATTCTCGTAATTGAGCTAATGGAACTTTAAAAAATCGTTGGCTTATTCTAAATAAGTTTTCGCCCCTTCCAGCAATATGATAAACTGGTTCACTTGATGAAGACTCTTGTTGTTGCACCAGGTTTTCTTGAGACAAAGGGATTTTTAGCTTAACGCCCATTGATAAAACAGCATTTGGATTTATTCGATTATACGCTGCTATTTGTTTGGGAGTTGCCCCGTAAATTCTACTTAAAACGGATAAGGTTTCTTTACCCTTTACGGTATGATTGATGTAAAGATTACCAGTATTGCCTGATGCAATTAATTGCTCTTGCGCATTCGCTACATGAATCAAACAAGTAACGATAAAAAATAAATATTTCTTCAGGTACATGATTTTAAAAATAGATTGTAAAGTTAATCTTTTAATATTCTCCATTCAGCAGGATAATAATTATTGATTCTATTGGGTAAAACTTTAACTAACCCAAGAACAACCCCCTCGTATACCACCCAATTCCAGCCTAGCGTAGCTTGACTAGGGGTAAAAATGGCTCTTTTTAAAAATAATAATGCTTGTTCTTTATTCACTTCTAAAAAAGCTATCCCATTTTTAGGTAATGTAGAAACAGCCCATTCATGAGAAGGAATCAGGTCTTTCCCTTTAAATTCACCAATTTCTATTCCAGCTCTTTTTATATATAACCTTGAAGCCAATTCTTGAATAGTAGTAAAAAATTGGGCTGGTACCCTTCTGATAGAATTACTTTGTTTAAAATAAGCCGCATCAACGTCATTTTGAATAAAAGGCGATAGGGCCAATAATTCGGTTTTGGAAAGCTTAGTTAACGCAACCTCTTTTAAATGACTATACTGATTATTTGTTTGTTTAAATGCTGCCAAGTAAAACCCTTCCCCTTTTACCAAATTAGGATAAAAACGATATCCCCATGCTTGATGTTGAGGCGATTGAGTTGCGATAATATTCCAAGAAGATTCAATGTTGATTGAGCAAGATGCTAATTGTAGATCATTTACCAACCAATCTGCAATTGCTTCATCTTCTTGAACAGAATAAGAACAAGTTGAATAAATCAAAATTCCATCCTGTTTTAAACAGGGCAAAATTGCAGACAAAATTCTTTCTTGTCTTTGACTACAATGCAAAACGTTTTGCTCACTCCATTCTTCTATAGCTTGCTTATCTTTTCTAAATAATCCACTTCCACTGCAGGGGGCATCCACTATTATCACATCAAAATAACCGGCAAAATCTTTAAAATGTTCAGGGTCATTATTGGTTACTACTATATTTGGCAAACCCCACTTGGTTGTGTTTTCTACCAAGATGGCAGCTCGAGATTTAATGACTTCATTACTGACTACCAACCCTTCACTAAAAATAGATGCCAATAAAGTTGTTTTACCTCCTGGAGCAGCACATAAGTCTAATACTTTAAGCCCTTGTTTAGTTCCTGGAATTAATTGATCAATTGCATGTTGTAAAAACATAGAACTGGCTTCCTGTACATAATACGCGCCTGCATGAAACAATGGATCCATTGTAAAAGAAGGTCGTTCTTTTAAATAAAATGCATCCTTACACCAAGGCACTGGAGCATCTTTAGTTGTTTCTAAAGCAAGGCTGGGTTTGAATGGATTTAAACGGATACTTGTTACTTGCTCCCCTGACGCATGTACTGCTTCAAATGCTGCTTTATCAAAGCCTTTCACATTTGTTAATGAATCAATCAATTGCTTAGGTAAATCCACTATTAGATAGCTTTTATTTCTGCAACTAATTTTTGCAATGCTGCTTTAGCATCACCAAATAACATGGATGTCTTTGGCTGAAAAAACAAAGCATTTTCAATGCCTGCATAACCGGGCTTCATGCTGCGTTTATTTACAATAACTGTTTTAGCCTGCTCAACTTCTAAAATAGGCATACCATAAATAGGTGAGGCTGGATCGGTTTTGGCGGCTGGATTTACAACATCATTGGCTCCTAAAATCAACACTACATCGGTTGTTTTAAATTCGTTATTAGCATCTTCCATTTCTAATAATGCATCATAGTTCACATCTGCTTCAGCTAATAAAACATTCATATGGCCAGGCATTCTCCCGGCCACTGGATGAATGGCATATTTTACTTCTACCCCTTTTTCTTCTAACAATTGTTCTAATTCATGACAAATATGTTGCGCTTGCGCAACAGCTAGTCCATACCCAGGAACAATCATTACTTTAGTAGCATAACTCATACAAACAGCTGCATCACTGATAGAAATCTCTTTAAAGCTTCCAGTAACGGCTTGTTGTTCCCCTTTTGATGAGGCTCCAAATGAACCAAGTAAAACGTTCATTAAACTTCTATTCATTGCCTTGCACATCAAAATAGTTAAGAGTGTACCTGCAGCACCAACCAATATTCCTCCAGTTAACATGACTTGGTTATCGTATAAAAATCCACCACAAGCTGCCGCAACGCCTGTAAAAGAATTTAAGAGGGAAATCACTACCGGCATATCTGCTCCCCCGATTGGCAATACAAATAATACACCATACAAAACAGCTGCTGCAGTTATAATGTAAAACCAATAATAATTGGTGATGGTAATATTGTAAGTCAAATAAGTAGCAACTCCAATAATGGCCAACAGTAAAATATTGTTAGCCATCTGCTGTCCATTAAAAGCAAAATCTTTTACTGAACCATTGAGTTTTCCCAAAGCAATCATACTGCCTGCAAAAGAAATTGTGCCAATAATTAAACCTGCAAAAATGATGAGCAAAGTAGCTCCATCTAAACTACCTGGTGCAGCATACAAATCATTATCTGTAAATAATGGATGAGTTAAATGTTGAAATTCAATAATTGAAATTAATGCTGCACATGCCCCTCCCATTCCATTAAATAAGCTGACCATTTCTGGCATGGAAGTCATTTTTACTTTCTTAGCAGCAAGGGTTCCAGCTATAGTCCCTACCGCTAACCCACCAAAAATCCATCCATAATTCCCAAGCTTAACTCCATCTTTACTGTATAAAAAAATGGTCCCCAGTATAGCAATAGCCATACCTGCTGCGGCCACCCAATTTCCCTTTCTGGCTGTATCAGGATGAGATAGCATTTTAAGCCCTACAATAAAACTGACAGAGCCTAATAAATAACAGAGTGTAAGCAAATTTATTTCCATCTTATTTTTTCTTCTTAAACATTTCCAACATTCTATCGGTAACTACAAATCCACCAACCACATTTAATGTACCCAACACAACTGCTAAAAATCCAATAATCAATGCTACCATATCATCAGGTTCTACCTCCCCCATCACAATGATTGCCCCAATGATTACTACTCCATGTATAGCATTTGCGCCACTCATTAAAGGCGTATGCAGCACACTTGGCACACGACCAATCACTTCTATTCCTAAAAAAATCGACAGGATAACAATATAAATTATTTCTATATGCTCTTGTATATATGCTAAAACTGTATTCATACAAACCGTTTATGCTGTAAGTAATGATTGAATGCGATCGTTTACAACTGCTCCATCGTGGGCCATGCAACAACCTTTAACGATATCGTCTTCAAAATTTAAATTGATTTGTCCTTCTTTAGTCAAAATCAATTGTAAGAAATTAAACACATTTTTACCATACACTTTGCTTGCATCAGCTGGCATATCCGAGGCCAATTGACTATTACCCACTAAAGTAACTCCATGTAATTGAATGATGGCATTGTTTTGAACTCCAAAAACATTCCCCCCTGTTGATGCTGCTAAGTCTATTACAACAGCGCCAGGTTTCATTAATTTGAGCATATTTTCATCAATCAATAATGGAGCGGGCTTGCCTTGCAATTGAGCAGTTGCAATAATCACATCTGATTTAGCAACTGACAAGGCTAATCTTTCTTTTTGTTTTTGCTTAAATTCAGGTGTTTGCTCTACCGCATATCCACCAGCCGCTGAAGCGTCAGCTGCACCTTCTACTTCAATAAACTTAGCACCTAAACTCATCACTTCCTCTTTTACAGCAGCACGAGTATCGGATACTTCTACTACTGCACCTAACCGTTTAGCGGTTGCAACGGCTTGCAGGCCCGCAACGCCAGCACCCAATACCATTAATTTTGCTGGAGGAATACTTCCAGCAGCGGTCATGAACATAGGAAAATAACGAGGTAACAAATCGGCTGCTTTTAGTACTGCCTTATACCCTGCGATATTGGCCTGACTGCTCAATACATCCATAGATTGTGCTCGCGTTGTTCTAGGTATCATATCTAAACTAAAAACAGTAACCCCTTTAGCTGCCCATTCATTCATTAATGAATAATTAAATAATGGCTGAAAAACACCTATTAGAACAGCCCCTTTTTGAATCTTTAATAGATCGTCATTAGGTATCGCCCAATAGCACAATAAAATATGGGCAGAAGATAAAAGAGAATTTCTATCTGTAATTTTTGCACCTGCCTCAGTATAAGTGTCATTATTTGCAAATGCACGAACACCAGCATCCATTTCAACCATCACTTCAATTCCTTGCTTAACCAATACGGCCAGCTGTTCAGGCAACATTGCCACTCTATTTTCTCCTATAGGTTCTTTCAGGATGCCAATTATCATGTATGTAAGTTAATTCATTAAAACTGAACAATAAAATGCTGCTTTTCTTTTTGTTCTTTTCTAAAAAAAACCAAACCGATAAAAAATAAATCAATCGTTAAAGTAACTGTTTCGTCTTCTTTGATTGCCGCCCAAGCTTGTTCCATTTCTTTACTCCAATGAATATCATCGAAAATTAATACGGAATGCTCATGCAAATAGGGCTTCATCATATTAAAGTAACGAAGGGTAGGTTCGTATCTATGATTACCATCAATAAAAACAAAATCAAGGGATTGATTTTTGTGAAGCACATTCGCTAGCGTATCGTCAAAATTACCCACCACTTGTTCAATATTATGTAAACCAATATGCTGAAAATGGCGATGGGCTTGTTGGGCAATTTCAGGTGCACCTTCCATTGTTATTACCCGAGACTGCATATTAGCAGCTGCCAGATAACTAGTTGTTATTCCTAGTGAAGTGCCTAACTCTAATATCGTTTTAGGTGCAAAATGATTAACTAGCCTGAATAACAATTGTCCAAATTTTTTAGGCTTTAAAGCAGATTTTGCAATGGAAGAAATGCTTCTTGAATTGGCTGCATTTAAACGAGACCCTGCACCAAAATCAGCTACAGTAATTACCGTATTATTAAACTTAAGCTCTTCTCTTGCCGCTTCAATTAAAGGAAAAATATAAAAGTTTCGATCATCTATCAATACTTTATCAATTAACTCAAAAACGAATGGAGAGTGCACCCCATGTCCCTTTGAATTGGAAGATTTTATCCAATAATGCATATAACGTAAGCCAAGTTGAATAGGTGAATACATTATGGTTGAATTTTATTTATGGGAAGCCATTTCTTTAGCCAAAAAAGAGCGTATACGAATGAAAACCAACTTAGAAAATGAGCGGATTTCAATATCCAATTGATCAAATCGAAGTCGGGCAATTCGGTAAAAACTAAATAATAAACCATTACGCCTAAGCTAAACCATAAGCTCTTTCTAAAAAAAGGAATGGCAAAACACAAAGGAAGAATGATCGAAAGAATAACTCTTAACACCGACTCATCTATATAATTTAACCAGAATTGGTTAATGGATTGGCCACTATTGAGTGATCGCAAAAATTGTATTAATCCAATCAACACCCGTATTTGATAGAGCGCATAAATCAGCAATAAAAAATTCATTACTTGTAATATGCTTTTACTATACAAGCTTCTTAAATTGTTTGTAGATACTACAGAGGCAATTATTAGAAATGGAATGAATAATAAATAGAGAAAGGGAATAAGTTGCATGACTATGAATGCTTTTGCCAACATTGAAAACGATACGCATAAGGATGTTTAGCATCAACTTCTTTAGGATCATCCATGGTAAGTTTCCAAAGGTCTGTATCTAATGATGGAAAAAAAGTATCCCCTTCAATAATAGCGTCTACCCTTGTTAAATAAACTTTATGTGCATAGGGTAATGCTGCCGCATACAATTCTCCACCACCGATAATAAATGATTCTTTATAATCATTTTCTGAAGCAATGCGCAAAGCATCTTCTAATGAGGAAGCTTTTTGAACCCCGTTAGCTTTCCAATCGGCTTGCCGAGTCACCACAATATTCAGCCGACCATTCAAAGGCTTACCCGACAAAGATTCAAAGGTTTTTCTTCCCATAATTACTGGCATTGCCCAAGTTGTTTGCTTAAAGAATTTCATATCATTAGGCAAATGCCAAAGCAATTGATTATTCAACCCAATGGCATTATTATTAGAGGCGGCAACTATTATTGATATAATCATATTAAACAGCAACTGGTGCTTTTATTGCGGGATGGCACTGATAATTTTCCAAAGTAAAATCAGCAAAATCGAAATCAAAAATACTAGAAACGGCTGGATTTAATTTCATAATTGGCAGAGGGTAAGGCTCCCTACTCAACTGTAAATTCACTTGTTCTAAATGATTATTGTAAATATGAACATCTCCGAAACTATGAACAAAATCTCCATATTGCAAACCAGTTACTTGGGCCATCATCATCGTTAGCAATGCATAAGATGCAATATTAAAAGGTACCCCTAGAAAAACATCTGCACTTCTTTGATACAATTGACAGCTTAATTTTCCATCTGCTACATAAAATTGGAACAAACTATGACAAGGCATTAATGCCATTTGACTAAGCTCACCTACATTCCAGGCACTTACAATCATTCTTCTACTGTCTGGGTTGTGTTTGAGTTGATGTAAAACATCCGTGATTTGGTCAATTACTTTCCCATCAACACCTTCCCAACTTCTCCATTGTTTCCCATATACCGGACCAAGGTCACCATTTTCATTAGCCCATTCATTCCAAATACTTACTCCATGATCTGTTAAATACTTTGTATTGGTATCTCCTTTTAAAAACCAAAGTAACTCGTAAATTATACTTTTTAAGTGTAATTTTTTTGTTGTTACTAGGGGAAATCCTTTTGCTAAATCAAAGCGCATTTGATAACCAAAGCAACTGATGGTGCCAGTTCCGGTTCGATCCGTTTTTGCTACCCCGTTGGCTAAAATATGTTTTAATAAATCATGATACTGTTGCATACGCAAATTAACAACGAAATGGCCGCATTTTGCGGCCATTGACACTGCTGTGCAGAAATTGTGATTATTCCATTATTTTTTTTGAATCAGTTTATTAAAACTCAAAAACCAGCCCATATTACTAACATGCGTATCGAAGCTACCAAATTTACCCTGAACACTTAATCCAAAACCAATGCTACCGCGCAAAGAAAATTGATTAAAGCTGCTTCTTATCTCACTATTTACTCCCCCATTAAAACTATATTTTTGGACACTGCTATAAGTACTATACACTGCAGGCAAAGCAGCTTGCATAAAAAAAGCTGCTGAATTTCGTTTATTAAAGCTTAGATAATAACGAGTGATTGGTGTAATACCTAAATCAAAGTTATTGACCATTTCATTTACTTGCATGGGAGATGGTATTCCTGGACCCGGTCCAATCACCATTGGATAGGTTTCGTAGTTTCTGCGTTCGGTATGGGCCCCGGCAATACCCATCACTCCAATCATCCAATTCTGTTGAACAAATTTTCCATACATAGGGGCCAATAGGATACCGAGATTAGTATTCCCTTTTGTAATGGAGATATCGGTATAAGACCCCATCATATCGGAGTAAACAGGAGAAATACCAATACCCCAAAAAGAGTTCCCTTTATTGAAATGCTGGTAAGTTGGTTTTTCAGTTTGAGCAAAGCCCAAATAAGCAATAGCTATCGATAACGAAAGCATCCATCCTTTCTTCATAAACTTTTTTTTATATAAGAGTCTAAAAAAGAAAAAACTGTTGCACCATTCAAATAAAAATTAAGCCTTTCTTCTATCTAATTCCTTTTTGATTAAAGACAATTCACGTCCGGTTTGCCCTGCAACACTTGAGTTTTCTTTTGCTCTGCGCATTAGATATGGGATCACATCTTTAATGGGACCAAATGGTAAATACTTGCTCACGTTAAATCCCTCTTTGGCTAAATTAAATGTAATATTATCACTCATTCCATACAACTGAGAGAAATGTACATGAGGGTGATTATGCTGCAAGTTTTTATTGTGCATAATTTCAGCCGCCAATAAATTACTCTTTTCATTGTGTGAAGCAATAATGACGGATATATCATTTAGCTGTTCAAAACAAAAATTTACTGCTGCATTAAAATCATTATCAGTAGCTTCTTTGGTAGCTTGTATGGGCGATTCATAACTCATCTGAGCTGCTCTTTCGCGTTCCTTTTCCATATAAGCACCCCTAACTAGTTTAATACCTAATTTAAATTGTTGCTGCTTGGCAATTTTATAAGACAATTGTAAAAAATGAAGACGATCGTGTCTATACAACTGTATGGTATTGTAAACGATTACTTTCTCTTTGTTAAACACTTCCATCATTTCCATGCACAAGCGATCTATAGGATCTTGAATCCAGCTCTCTTCTGCATCAATTAAAACCCCAATATTTTTCTCTGCTGCAATTTCGCAAATCGTGTACATTCTTTCGCGTACTCGATCCCATTCAGCCACTTCTTCTTCATGATCATGTACCCCACTTCTTAATCTTGGGGCTTCATTTAAGGTTTGCAATAAAGTGAATCTAGCTAGACCAGTTACTTTAATACTAATAAATGGGATATTGGTTTGGGTTGCAGCATAATTAATAACCCTAATGAATTCTTCCGTGGCATGGTCAAAACTTTCTTCAGACTCTTTTCCTTCTACACCATAATCAAGAATAACCTGAATACCATATTTACCAAGCACATTCCCAACTTCGGCAGTTTCTTCCAAGGTTTCCCCCCCTACAAATTGCTTGAAAATGGTTTTCCTGATCAACCCATTCACCATTGGCAAGCCTGTTTTCATAATATAGGGCGTAAGCGTAGTACCTAATTTTACAAACCAAGGAAACTCCATGGTTTTGAATAAAAATTTAGCCCCTTTTAATTCTTTATCAGTCTTGTATGCAAACGCATTTTGTGTATTGTCGAAGGAAATGTTCATACTAACGGTTGTTCGTAGAGCAAATATCGGTACTCCGCGCTTATGTAAGCATCATTTCAATAAAAATCCGCAGAAATTTATTATTAAATGGCTTGATGATTAAAAGGTTGTAATACCATTTCACTTACTACCCCACTAGCAGGCTGCTGACAAAGAAACCAGATAGCTTTAGCAGCTTCTTCGGCTACAATCATTTTGTCTCTTTGAACCCTTAAATCGATATTATCCCAGAAAGCAGAATCAATCCCACCTAAGAATATATTGGTTATCCTAATTTCAGTTCTTTTCAATTCCTCTCTTATACTTTGCATCATTCCAACCAATCCATATTTGCTTGCACTATAAGCAGCTGCTCCAGCCATTGGGACTTTACCCAATACCCCTGGGATATTGATGATAAGGCCTTTCTTTTGTTCTTTCATATTGGGCAATACCGCTTTAACCAAATAAAATGAACCCATTAAATTAACTTGCAAAGTACGCTCAAATTCATCGCTGGTAAGTGTATCCATAGATTTGATGATACCAATACCGGCAGCATTAATCAAAATATGTATAATTGGCGTTTGAGCCAATACTTGAGCAACTGTTGTGTTCACAGAAGCTTCATTGGTTATGTCCATTTCAAAACAACGGCTATCAGGGATTCCCGCTTGCTGGGCAACTTCTGCCAACTTAGTGGTATTTCGACCTGTGATAAATACAATCGCGCCACTCGCACTTAATTGTTTTGCAACTTGAGCGCCAACACCTCCTGTTGCTCCTGCTAATAATACTACACGTCCTTTTAAAGATTCCATTTATTCGTTTTAAGTACAACAATGGGCAAAGCATTTTGTTGTAATTGATTTTATGAGCGCTGTAAGTATCGTCTTTCCACATCAATTATTTAAAAACCATTCAGCATTAGACCCCTCGGTTCCAGTGTACATAGTAGAGGAATGGCTTTTTTTTCAACAGTATCCTTTTCATTTTCAAAAACTGTTGTTACACAGAGCTAGTATGCAGCAATACAGAAATTATTTAGATAGTAAAGGTTATCAAACATATTACATTGAAACAACAGAGACTATATCTAATATACTTGAATTGGTTCCTTACTTAGCTAAAAACAATGTATCAATCATACGGGTAGCAGACCCAGCAGATAATTGGCTGCACAAAAGACTTACTCAATCATGCGAGCAAAACAATATTCAATTCAAAATATTTGACAACCAAGGATTTTTAAACACCTGTTCAGCAACAGATGGATTTTTCGAAAAAAGAAACAAGTTTTTTCAAACTGATTTTTATACTTGGCAAAGAAAATCAAGAAAAATATTAGTGAATGACGCTATGCAACCTATTGGTGGCAAATGGACTTTTGATGCTGAAAACAGAGAAAAATTTCCAAAAAATACAAAGTCGCCAGAATGTCAATTTGCAGAAGAAAATGAGTTGATTATAGCCGCTAAGAATTATATCATAAAACATTTTCCGAATAACCCAGGCATAAAAGATGCACCCTTTATGCATGAAGGTAAAAAAGGATACTATCCTATAAGTTTTGACACCGCACAAGAATGGTTAAAACAGTTTTTGAATAATCGTTTCCAAGAATTTGGTATTTATGAAGATGCAATGGTAGCTGGAGAATCCATTTTACATCATAGTGTGTTGAGCCCGTTAATCAATATAGGATTATTAACACCAGAAGAAGTATTAAATGAAACTTTACATTACGCTACAAAAAAAAATATTCCACTCAACTCATTAGAAGGATTTATACGGCAAATCATTGGTTGGAGAGAATTTATTTATCAAGTTTATGCAAGAGCGGGCAGCCAACAAAGAACCCGTAACTATTGGGGATTCAAAAGAAAAATACCTGTATCATTTTACACAGGAAATACAGGAATCGTTCCATTAGATGATGCGATACAAAAATTACAAAAGACAGGATACAATCATCATATTGAACGACTAATGATTATTGGCAATTTTATGTTGCTCTGCGAGTTTGATCCCGACCAAGTATACCAATGGTTCATGGAAATGTATGTAGATGCATATGATTGGGTAATGGTTCCCAATGTTTATGGGATGACTCAATTTGCAGATGGAGGTTTAATGACCACCAAGCCTTATATCAGCGGCAGTAACTATATTTTAAAAATGAGTAATTATCCAAAGGGTAAATGGCAGGAAATTTGGGATGGACTCTTCTGGAGATTTATGCATGTACACCGTTCTTTCTTTTTGCAAAATCCACGTTTGGGTATGTTGGTAAAAACCTTCGATAAAATGCCAGAAAGCAAACAACAATTACACTTAAGCAATGCTGAAAAATATTTACAAACACTAGACAAGGAATAAACTTATATGAATACTCCTATTGAATTTCCAACGAATTATGCTACGATTATTGAACGTATTGAACAGATAGATGCAAAGCAATATGAACGAACCAGAAATTTCTTCAATGGAGCAGTTACTTACCTATCGCCTTATATTGCAAGAGGTGTAATTCAATTACCACAAATAAAAGAAATAGTGGTTGCGAAATATGGCAGATATATATCAGAAAAATTAGTTCAAGAATTGGCTTGGAGAGAGTTTTTTCAAAGAGTATGGCAACACCAAGAAGCGTCCATTTTTACTGATTTAAAACAAGAACAAATTAAAGTAGCACACCGCTTAATGCCTTCGAATATTGAAGCTGCCAATACAGGCATTTTAGCAATAGATCGAGCAATCAAAAATTTGTATGATACTGGATATATGCACAATCACGCAAGAATGTATACCGCAATGCTTACTTGCAATATTGCACAAGCCCATTGGTTAACGCCTGCAAAATGGATGTATTATCATTTATTAGACGGAGACCTTGCCAGCAATATGCTGAGCTGGCAATGGGTTGCAGGAAGTTTTAGCAGTAAAAAATATTATGCCAATCAAGAGAACATCAATAAGTATGCTGGTAGCCAACAATATCATACCCTATTAGATCATAGTTATGAAGAATTAGCAAATAAAGGCATTCCAGCTGATCTACAAGACATTCATGAGTTAACCCTAAGTACAATATTACCTTCAACCCCAACACCAACAATTGATTCAAGTTTACCTACACTAGTTTACAATAGCTATAACCTTGACCCGAATTGGAATAAGGAATTAACTGCGAATCGCATACTATTATTGGAACCAGCACATTTTGACAAATATCCTGTTAGTAAAAAAGTGATTGATTTTGTAATAGCATTAGCACAAACAAATATTCCAGCAATTCAAATCTATACTGGATCATTTGATTCGTTGTATACATTAACGAGCAATATTATTTACAAGGAACATCCTTTGAGTAATCATTATAAAGGTAAAATGGAATCAAGAGCCTGGCTTTTTGAGCATGTTCATCAGTATTATGGAAGTTTTTTTAGCTATTGGAAAAAATGTGAGCGCTATTATCAATAAATAGAGAAATTTGCTCATGCAAATTACTTCAATACAAATTTATCGCTATTCAATTCCGATGGTGCCATTTACCATTGCTACTGGTACCATGGATTTTGCTCAAAATTTATTGGTAATCATACATACCGATGAAGGAATTACTGGATATGGAGAATGTTCCGCATTTCCAATGATTGTAGGAGAAACACAGGCAACTTGTTATGAAATGGGCAAAGCTTTTGCAGCCATTCTTAAACATAAAGACCCATTGGATATTGCTGCACGTATGCAAGAATTAGATGGATTTACTGCAAGAAATTATACTGCAAAAAGTGCTTTTGATATTGCACTACATGATATAGCTGCAAAGCGATATAATCAACCTTTATATGCTTTTCTAGGAGGCAACACAAGAAAGATTGTAAGTGATTTAACCATAGGAATAGACAGTCCTTCAACAATGGCTAGCCAAGCGATAGACTTTGTAAATCAGGGGGTAGAAACAATCAAGGTTAAATTAGGAAAAGCCCCTTCAACAGATATTGAAAGAATCAAAGCTATACGCAGTGCAATTGGTTATGACACAACGATTAGGATTGATGCCAACCAAGGATGGTCTTATAAAGACGCGGTATCTGCACTGACTGCTCTAGGAGCTTATCAGATTGAGTTTTGTGAACAACCAATGCGCACTTATAACGATGAATTATTGCCACAACTTTGTACCCTCTCACCCATTCCATTAATGGCCGATGAATCTGTTTATACGCATCATGATGCAGAAAGAATTATTCGCAATAAAGCCTGCGCTTCTATCAATATTAAATTTGCTAAAAGTGGCGGCATTACTGAAGCGATTAAAATAAATGATGTTGCAGAGAAAAATAATATCCCTTGTATGATGGGAGGCATGTTAGAAAGTAGGTTAGCCCTTACTGCAAAAGTTCATTTTGCGATGGCTAAGCAAAATATTATTTTCTATGATTTAGATACCTGTCTTTTAGGTCACAAAGTAGATCCAGTATTAGGAGGCGCTCAATACAAAGGCATGGAGTTAATAGCGAATGATACACCTGGCATTGGCGCAAGCGTTGATCCAACTTTTCTAGAAACCCTTGAAAGCACTACGATTTAAACAAAACTACAACGATAGCGATGCTATATTTGCAACACAAATAATAATATGGAAGCGAAAAAGTCTAGTGAGAGTTTTACAATAATGAATGAATTGGTTCTACCCAATGATACCAATACGTTTGGAAATTTAATGGGAGGCAGACTAATGTATTGGATGGATATTGCCGCAGGTATTGCTGCCGGCAAGCATTCGAACACACCCAGTATGACTGCGTCTGTAGATAATTTAAGTTTTAAGAATCCTATCAAACTTGGAAATGTAGTACATATACAAGCTAAAGTGTGTAGAGCATTTAATACTTCAATGGAAATTCATATAAAGGTTTGGGGAGAAGATTTATTACACCAATACCGTTATGAAAGTAATGAAGCATTTTTTACGTTTGTAGCATTAGACCCCAATGGAAAACCTAGAACAGTACCAGCATTAATTCCGGAAACAGAGGACGAAAAAAGA
>QLAH01000448.1_pt1 | contig 21635 bp, 17 predicted proteins | sample 4693081 | NCBI WGS metagenome assembly QLAH01 (sample SAMN09425401, study PRJNA476045) | Lake water metagenome, whole genome shotgun sequencing project.
CACCCGTGCGTTCGGTAGCACCAAAGGGAGCGGCCGCAGCCGCGACCGCTCAAACCAAGGGCACCCGTGCGTTCGGTAGCACCAAAGGGAGCGGCCGGAACACCAGAGCTCGCCGCCGCAGCGGCGAGCGCTCAAACGCGCCGCTGGATCGGAATGGATCGCGGCAGGGGGCGCGGGCCTTCCGTCTCTCGCGCGCCGTCGTCGCGTCGGCCGCCGCCGCGCGGGCTCGTGGTGCCCGCATCGCAGCGCTCCTGCATCATCGAGCGCAGGAAGCGCAGCGGCTTCTCCTCGTTGATACGGGCCTGGAGCCGGCGCAGGGCCTCGACCTCGATCTGTCGCACGCGCTCGCGCGTGAGTCCGACCTCGCGGCCGATCTGCTTCAGCGTGAGCGGTTCCTTGCCCTCGAGGCCGTAGCGCAGCCGGATCACGCGCGCATCGCGCTCGTCGATTTGCTCGAGGAGCTGCAGCACGAGCGTGAACTCCTCGCGCTTGGTCACCGATTCCTCGGGCTTCCCGTGGCGGTGATCCTCGAAGAGTTCGTGCAGCTCTGCGCCCTCGCCCGACTCGCCGCCAGGGGACTGGCTCGGCGCGTTGTAGGCCTTCAGCGCGCGCCGCACGATGTTCAGCTTGCGCACGGGGATCTTGAGGTCGTCCGCAAGCTCCTGCACGCTCGCGGGGCGCCCGAACTGCTCCTCGAGGCGCCGCGACGCCTCCTTGCAGCGGGCGATCAGATCGATCATGTAGGCGGGGATGTGGATCGGCTGCACGGCGTTCATGAGCGTGCGCTTGATCGCCTGCTTGATCCACCACGACGCGTAGGTCGAGAAGCGCGCACCCTGCGCGGGGTCGAACCCCTCGACCGCGCGGATGAGCCCGATGTTGCCTTCCTCGATGAGGTCTGCAAGCGAGAGCCCGCGGTTCACGTAGTTCTTCGCGATCGAGATGACCAGCCGTAGGTTGGCGCGGATCATCCGCTCCTTCGAGGCGCAGTCGTTGTCGTTGATGATGCGCCAGCCGAGCGTCTTCTCCTCCTCCGCGTTGAGCAACGGGACTTCGTTGATCTGGCGCAGATAGAGATGAAGATCGGACTGAAGTGAGGAACGACCCATGGACACCTCGCCTCGATGAACCCGTCCCGACGGCGACGCCTCGGGACAATCGCCTCGCGCGGTGCGAGAGCGACGACGCACACAAGTGCCCATCGGAACACGGCCGATGCAGGAGGCGCCTGAAGGCACCCCGTTGCGTCGACCGCGAGCGGCCCACGACGACGACACGAGGGAAGACGCATGGATGCGTACGGCGAGACAATGGGACGGGCGCATGACGCGTCCTTCCGTGTTCGCTCCCTCTGTCGCCGCACATCCGTGTGGGCGGAACTCGCGCCTCGAGAAGCGGGGTGCGGCATCGATGCCGCTCCTCTTCTCAGGGCCTGACCGTGGAACACAACCTCCGTTCGGTGGGTCGGCTCAGCCTTGCCGACGCTTGACAGCATATACGGCGACCTCGGAAACTCGGGTTCCGATCGCACAGGGTGGCGCGAACTTTCGGTTTGAATTGGTCGATGATCCGACCTGTGCGGGCGGTGGCGGTCGGCGACAGCCGCGCCGCACGCCGAGAACCAGACCGCGATGGACGACGACCTGACAGCGCTCCTCAACGCCTTCCCGTACGAGCCGGGCCGCGTCAACGCGCGGTTGATCCGAGGCGCAGACGGCCGGCAGTACCTTCAGGTGCGGATCGAGCTCGGGGTTCTCCAAATGACGGCCGATGGTCGCCCGGATGGGGGTACGACCGCTTTTGGAGAGCGGCATCGCCTGTGCGAGCCTGCCCGCGCGGCTCAGGCGCGGCTCGAGCTGGTGCAGGTCCAGCAGCGGGCGCTCGCCTTCCTGGCGATCGGCGACACCACGCGGGCGCTGCGTGACGCGGAACAGGTGCTTGAGGGCCTCGCCGCCATGATTCGCTTCGGCCCCTCGGACGAGGCGGAGTGGGCGGAGGGTGCTCGGTTCTCGGCCGTCGTCCTCCGCACGCGCGCCGTGGTTGCGGGGCTTGTTGCGGCTGGACGCCCCCGCGAGGCGCCTGCTGCGATCGACGCGGGGCTCACGCTTCTCCGTGGCGCAGCGGAGCGGATCGGCCTCGGCGAGCACTTTGAGACCCTCGGAGACGTCCAGGCCTTGCGCACGCTGCGGGAAACACTCGTGCCGCAACTGCCACCCGCCCAGCGGGGCGAGCTCGAGGAGCGGCTGCGCGCGGCGGTCCGCGCGGAGAACTACGAGCTCGCGGCGATCCTGCGCGACGAACTGCGGCGGCTCGACTGAACGAGGCGCGTCAGTTCGCGCCGGCGAGGGTCACGTAGATCGTGAGCTCTTCCTCGCCGCGCATCACGACCGCCTGCACGACCGCGCCGCCCTCATGGGTGCGGAGATCCTCGACGAACGCGTTGCGGTCGGGCATGTCCTTCTTGTTCCACTTGACGATCTTGTCACCTTGCTTGATGCCTGCCTTGTCCGCGCTGCCGCCGGCCGTGACATCAACGACCTCGAGCCCCGAGCCGTCGTCCGCCGCACGCGTGCGAAGGCCGACGCGCACGCGCATCGGCTGCGGCCGCATGGGCCCGCCCGCCGACTCGGCCTCGAAGCGCTCGGCACGCTGCGCCATGTCGAGCGCGAGCGTGTGCCAGAGGCGCACCGCGAGCACGGAGGCCTCGCGGTCGATGAGCCCTGTGACATCGCGCGAGGTGTGGTAGTCGTCGTGGAAGTCGGCGATGATCGCGAAGAGGATCGGTACGCCGACAGCGAGGAAGCTCGCATGGTCGCTGCCACCGCCGCCGCCGCCGCGGGGAACGACCGTCAGGCCTGACGCGGGATAGAACCCCTGCGCCCACTCCTCGATGCCCTTCGCGCCGGCTGCCGTGACGGAGAGCCGGTTGTTCACGATGCGCCCGATCATGTCGAAGTTCATCATGAGCACCGTGTCGCGGATCGGGTAGATCGGATTCTGCGCGTAGTAGCGGCTTCCGTTGAGGCCGCTCTCCTCCGCGCTGAAGCCGATGAAGACGATCGTCCGCAGCGGCGTCGAGGGGTCGAGGCGGTCGTAATCCTTGCGGAGGAGGTCGCCGAGCAGGATCACGCCCGCCGAGCCCGACGCGTTGTCGTCGGCACCGGGGTGGAGCTTCCCCGGGCCTTCGCGCGAGCCGAAATCGCCCATCCCGAGGTGGTCGAGGTGACCGCCGATCACGATGACTTCCTTGGCGAGCGCGCCGCGTCCGGGCAGGACGCCGATCACATTCTCGGCGATGACCGAGCGTTCCTCGAGCTCGACCGCGAGGTCGACGCGCGAGCCCGCGAGATCGAAGCTGCGGGGGAGGTCGGCGGGCGGCTCGTCCGCGAGGCGGCGGAGGTCCATCAGGCTGCGGCCGTCGCCGCAGGCGTTCACGAGCCGCTCGCCCGCCTCGGTGCTGACCATGAAGACGGGGACATCGGCGATCGCGCGTCCACCGCCGCCCGTGCCGAGGCTTGTGACCCGCGGATCGTTGGCGCCGGGGGTGTTCACGACGAGGATCGCGTCGGGCTTGCGCCGCGCCACGGCGCTGAGCTTGCCTTGGAAGCCGGCTCTGCCCGACCAGCCGTCGCCGCCCGACCAACGGCTCTTCCCGCTCGCATCCATCGGTTCAAACCGCAGGACAAGCGCGATCTTGCCTTCGAGCGAGTGGTCCTCTGCGAAGCTCGTGTAGCCGTCGGGGCCATCCTCTATGCCGTAGCCGACGAAGGCGATCTCGCCCGAGGCGGCGCCTCCGCGTCCGAGGGAGCTGAACTTGAAGTCCTTGTCCGCGACGAGCGCCTCCTTCCGATCGCCGCAGTGGAGGGCGATCGACTCGAGGGTCACTTCACGCGAGGATCCAAGCGGGAACGGCTGTCGATAGGTCTTCGGGCCGCCATCGCTCGGCTGGAAGCCCGGCTCGAGGCCTGTGCGCGCGAACTGGTCCTCCATGTACTGCATGGCGCGCTCCATTCCGCGCGTGCCGGGCAGGCGACCTTCCATCCAGGGGCTCGCGAGGATCGTCAGGTGCTCGTTGAACTCCTGTACGAGCGGATCCGCCGCGGCGATGACCTCGTGGATCTTGCGTGTCTCGCTGGCCGTGCTCGCGCCGCCCGCTGGGGCTTCCGTCGCTGCGGAGCCGGATGCCGCAGCAGGCGCCGATGCCTCGCCAGGGGCCTCGCCCGATGACTCCTGTGCACGCGCGGGCGAAGTCGCCACAATGGCGGTGAATGCGACGGCCGACGCCACCGACCACACCGAAAGGAGTTTCGCGAGCGGACGGTCTGGCGCGACGATGGTCGAGTGCATGGATGTCTCCTGTGCGCGCGGCGTGCATCGCGGCGGCGTCCCTTAGTCTAACCGCGCACTCGGGGGCCTCGGAGCCCGTATGGGCCGAAAGCGCTGCGCTTCACACGGGATTCCGTCACCCGCAGGACGGCCCGCACGTCGACTTGCGGTACAGGCTCGAGGCCTCGGAGTTCGTGACGACGGTCTCGATGAACCTCGTCTTCCTCGACTGGATGATCGATGCGCCGCGCGAGGACCCCGAGCGGATCGACCCTGCGGAGCTTGCTGCGATCGCCCCGCTGATCGAGGCCTACTGCCGTGCGCAGCTGCCGGTCGTCGTCGATGGCGCGAGCATCGCGCCCGTCCTGCGCGAACTCGCCATCAACGACCCCGACCCCGTGCTGCTGCCGCTCTTCCCGCTCAGCGGGTGGCGCGGGCTGCGCAAGGTCTCGTGGGAGCTCGCGTATCCGCTGCCGCCTTCCAAGGAAGGCCCGCGCTCGATCTCGGTCGTCTGGTCGGCCTACCCGCCCGACCTCCTCTCGATCCTTCCGTCGAAGCCGCCGATCGTGATCGCGACCGAGTGGTCGGCGGGCGGGCTTCGCACGCTCTTCGAACTGACGCGCGACGAGCCGGGATACACCTGGCACCGCCCTGGCGGCGGCATCGCGGGAAGGCTCGTCTCCGTCCCCGAGCCCCCGTTGCCGAAGCCGCGCGTGCCCGCGTGGGCGACGCTCTCGGTGGCGGTGTTCGCGGTCGCGTTCGGCGCTGCCGCGCTCGCGAGGCGCGGGCCTCGGGTGGCGCTGGGAAGCGGCCTTCTCGCGGCGGCGGTGGTGCTTGTCGTGCGGCCCGCGGGGCCGTCGTTCCTTGCGCTCGGAACTCGGTTGCCGGACGCGATCGACGAGCGTTCCGCGCAGGAGACGTTCGAGTCGCTGCAGCGGAACCTCTATCGCGCGTTCGACTACGAGTCGGAGGGGGCGGTCTACGACGCGCTTGCCTACAGCGTGACGGGGGAACTCCTCGAGGAGACCTACCTTGGCGTGCGCCGCGCGCTCGTGATGGAGGAGGAGGGCGGCGCGATGAGCAGGGTGGTCGCGGTGCGGCCTGTCGCCACGCGGCTCGCCTCGCAGGGCGAGGTCGCGCTCGAGGACGGCACGCGCGCGCGCGCGTTCACGGTCGATGCGACCTGGCAAGTCGACGGCCGCGTGACCCACTGGGGTCACTCGCACGACCGCACCAACGAGTACGACGGTCGCTTCACGGTCGCGGCGACGGCCGACGGCTGGCGGATTCACGATGCGGAAGTCACGCGGCAGGAGCGCGTGGACGATGGCGCAGCGGAGATTCCTCCCGAGGACGCTGAGCTATAGGCGAGGCTGTGAGGCGCACGGCGTCGGAGCTTCCGCTCTCATCCGCTTCACGAGACCCTGCTGCCCGCCTTCACGGGCTTCCCGACCGTGACGACGACCACGTCGCGCTCCTCGGCGCCGGGCTTCGCGTCGCCCGACGGGGTTGCGCCCTCCGCAAGCGGCTTCAGGTCGCTCGCTGCGAGGATCATGCCTTGGCTCACCTCGCCGCGCAGTTGGCGCGGCTCGAGGTTCGCCACGATCACGACCTGCTTGCCGACGAGCGTCGCGGGGTCGTACCACGCCTTGATTCCCGCGCACACCTGGCGGCCTTCTGGCGTTCCGTCGTCGAGCCGGATCTTGAGGAGCTTGTCCGCGTTCGGATGCGGCTCTGCAGAGAGGACGGTGGCCACGCGGAGATCGAGCTTGGCGAAGTCCTCGAACTTGATCGCGGGAAGGAATGCCGTCGAAGGCTGGGTGAGGGAAGCGGGGGCGGGAGCCGGGGCTGGTGTGGCGTCTGCGTGCATCGATGGTTCCTCGGCGGAGCTTCAACTGCCAGTGGCCGCAGCGGCGACATCGGCGGTGGCGTCTGCGTCGGGCTTGAGCTCCTCGCCATCCTCGCCGCGGAGCCGCTTGAAGCCGGCGCGACGCGCGAGCTCGTCGAAACCGAACACGGTGCGGATGTCGAGCGCGACGGACTCGTCGCGCACGGAGTTCACGATGGAAGGGTTGCTCACAAAGCCCGAGTACGACTCGACGGTGACGGGAAGGAGCTCGCGCACCTCGACGAGGATGAGCGAGAGCTTGTCGGGCGAGAGCACCGCGAAGGTGCGGTCCGGGGCGGGGATCTCTGAGAGGTCGCCTGTGAGGGGAAGCGAAGTCGCGGCCTCGATGATCTCGGCAAGCGCCTTCGGCTCGTTGCCAAGGCCTGGAATGGGCGAGGGAAGACGGAAGCCGAAGCCGAGGAGCTGTGGGTTCGCCTCGCGCAGCTCGGTGACGGCCTGCACGCTCGTCGCGAAGCGGTCCGCCACCGCGCGCAGTCCAAGCGCCGCTGCCTGCGACTTGATCGACTCGAGGTCGCGCTCGAGGGCGCGATAGCGCTCGAGCGCCATGACGTCGGCAAGAACCCGCTCGCGCACGGCGGCGAGATCGGTCTCCGCTGCAGAGGGGAGCGCTTCCTCGATCCGGAAAAGGTAGACATCGCCATTTTCACCCGCGAGCGCGGGGCCGGCCACAGCGGTCTGGATGGGCGCGATCGGCTCGGGCGTCGAGAGCTCCCGCGCGCCGGCCACGAGCTGCTGCAGGCGCATCGGTGTGCCGAAGCGGCTGGTCGATGCGCGGCCGATCCCCGCGAGCTCGGCGAGCGCGGTCACGGCCACGGGGGCGACGCCGCTTGTCTCGACGATCGGCGCGGGAATCCCGAATTCCTCGGCGATCGACGCAGCGAGATCCGGGAAGGAGGGCTTGAGCGACGCCCAGTCGTCGGGAAGGACGAAGTAGAGGTCGCGGCGCTTGAGCCCGCGCTGCGCGAGGCTGAGCTGGTCGCTCGCGAACTTCGTGATCTCGTCGAGGCGCGACTTCGTCAGCTCTTCAACCGTGCGCGCGCGCACGATCGACTCGAACGCCGCGTAGCCCGTGGCGCTGCGCGGGTCTGCGCCGTACTTCGCGGGATCGAGCGCGAAGCGCTTCTTGAGGGCGAGGCTCGAGAGTTCCTCGGAGCCCTGCACGGAGGCCTCGACGGCGCTCTTCGGGATCGTCATCCACTCGAGGCGCACGCGGTCGGGGAGCCGGTAGCCGAAGCGGTCGAGTCCGATGTCCGCGGGAGCGGGCTTGTCGCCGAAGGCCGCAAGATGCGCCGCGAGGCGCTCTTCGCCTGGCGCTTCGACCGCGATCGGCGCAGTTGCCGAGCGCGCGTCGACGACGACGATGTCGCCGTTGATGCCGAGCAGCGTCTTCGCGACGAACTGCTCGAGCCGTCGGTCGCTCACGCGGTCAACGCTCTCGGCGAGGGCGAGGAGACGCATCACGGCGCTCCACTTCGAGGCGGTCTCGAGGACGAACTCGCGCGTCGACTCGCTGGCGCGCTGGAGGTTCGCGATCGCCTGCTCGGTGCTGATCGGGGTGCCTTGCGCTGTCTGCGCGGCGGCGCGGGCGGCGATGAGCGCAAGGCCTTCGCCCTGGCCGCCGACGAGCCCGGCGCGCTCCGCCTCGTGGACGAGGAGCCACCAGTGCGCAGGGTCACGGTCTGCGCCGATGAATGCGATCGGATCCTGACGCCTGTCGGGGTTCCCGAGGAACTCGACGAGCATCAGCTCGCGCCGCGCGTCGTCGAGGTCGAGCCCCGTCAGCTCGCCGCCGCCCTCGTAGGTCGCCCAGACGGCGCCGCCCACGGCGCTCTGCTGCGCGCAGTTCTGGATCGCGGTCGGCATGAGGAACGCGACGAGGAGCAGCGTGCCGCCCACCGCGAGGATCCACTGGTTGTACTGTCGGAGCAGCTTGAGCATGGCTGAAGAAGGGTACTGGAAGGATGGGGCGGGGCGCGCGCTGCGCCATCGGGGAATCGGGGCCCGAGCCGCGCGTGGTCGAGGCCGTCTAGGGTAAAGGCCGTCGAGGGTGGAAGTCCGTCTAAGAAAGAGGCCGAGGCAAGCGCCTCGGCCTCGGTGTCGTACTGCTCCTCTGCCGACGAGGCGCCGAACGGTCGCGCAGATGCGCGTCGATCAGCGGTAGAACTCGACGATCAGGTTGGTGTTCACATCGAAGGGGATCTGGTCCGAAGTGGGGTTCGCCACGCACTTCGCCGAGAGCTCGGCGGGGTTGACGGCGAGCCAGCCCGGGACCTGGTGGCCAGGAATCGACTCCATCTGCTCGCGGCAGAGCTTCTGGACGCCTTCCTTCACGGTGACGACGTCGCCGACCGAGAGGGAGAACGACGGGCGGTCGACCTTCTCGCCGTTGACCTTGACATGGCCATGGACGACGAGCTGGCGCGCACCCCAGATCGTGCGCGAGAAACCCGCGCGGCGGATGACATTGTCGAGGCGGAGCTCAAGGAGCTGGAGAAGCACTTCGCCCGTGTTTCCGGAGCGGCGGCCTGCTTCCGCGAGGTAGCGGCGGAACTGGCGCTCGAGCACGTTGTAGTGGAAGCGGAGCTTCTGCTTCTCATCCTTGCGGATGCCGTAGTCCTTCTGGCGACGTCCACGGAAGCCGTGCATACCCGGCGTGGTGAGCTGGCGCTTCGAGGTGTGCTTTGGGATGTCCGCGACGGGGACTCCGACCTTGCGCGAGAGCTTCACCTTGGGACCGAGATAGCGCGACATGAGTGTTCCAGTTTCCTACGAGCCCGCTGGCGCGCATCCAAGCGCCGCCGACCGGGCGGTTCACAGCAAATCCGAAGGCGCCCACGCGCCGACGACCCACCTTGGGGGGAAGGACAAGTAGAACGGAAGCGGGCGTTTGCGTCAAGTCGGAAGCCGCCGCTCAGACTCTCGTCACGCCAAAGGCGGCTGCCGCAAGCAGCCGCCGCTCAGACCTCGTCACGCCAAAGGCGGCTGCCGCAAGCCGCCGCCGCTCAGACCTCGTCACGCCAAAGGCGGCTGCCGCAAGCAGCCGCTCAGACTATGGTCACGCCAAAGGCGGCTGCCGCAAGCAGCCGCTCAGACTCTGGTCACGCCAAAGGCGGCTGCCGCAAGCAGCCGCCGCTCAGACCTCGTACGACCGCTTCCCATCCGCGCCCTTGCGCCAGTTGAGATACGCCGTGTTCAGCACCCGATAACCCCCGGGGGTCGGATACTCGCCCGTGAAGTACCAGTCGCCCGAGTGTTCGGGCATCGCTGCGCGCAGCCCCTCGACCGACTGGTAGACGACCTCGATCGGGCCCTCCCACGCGAGCGACCGGGAGCGGATGAGCTCGGCCACCTTGCGCTCGATCTCGGCAAGCGGGAAGAGCCCGTAGAGCGCCGCGACATGGTTCTTCATGCGCGCTGGCTCCCACGACGCCTGCTCGAGGCAGCGCGCCTCGATCTCGTCGAGGACGCCCGCCTGCCCGCTCTCCCGCGCGAGCGCCACGGCCGCCTCGAAGGCGATGAAACGGCCGAGCTGGCTCATGTCGATCCCGTAGCAGTCGGGGTACATGATCGGCGGGCTCGAGCTCGCGACCACGATGCGCTTCGGGTTGAGGCGCGCGAGCATCGTGATGATCGACTCGCGCAGCGTGGTGCCGCGCACGATCGAATCGTCGACCACGACGAGCGTATCGTCGTGCGAGACTGTCCCGCGCGTGATGTCGTAGATGTGGTTGACGAGATCCTTGCGCGCCGCGTCATGCGTGATGAACGTGCGCAAGCGCTGGTCCTTGTGGGCGATCTTCTCGCCGCGCACGCGCGGGGCGAGCGCCGCGGCGATCGATTCGCGCGTGGCGCGGCCCGACTCGACGAGCCGCCACACGCGCTCCGCGGAAAGCCGCTGCGACTCCTCGAAGAGCGCCTCGAGGAGCCCGAGATACGCGGTCTCCGAGGTGTTCGGGATGAAGCCGAACACCGCCTTCTCGAGGTCTCCGCCGAGAAGCTCCATCATGCGCGGCGCGAGGTTTCGGCCAAGCTGCTTGCGCTCGCGGTAGATCGCAGGGTCGTTGCCGCGCGAGAAATAGATGCGCTCGAAGGTGCACTGGCGGATCGGGAGCGGCTCCGCGAAGCACTCGAGCGAGAACGATCCGTCGCGCTTGATGACGAGCGCGTGCCCGGGCGGGATCGGCTCGATCTCGCGCGGGTCGCGGTTGAAGACGGTCGAGAGCGCGGCACGCTCGCTCGCGACGGCGACCGCCTCGTCGGTGACGAGGAAGAAGCCGGGGCGGATCCCCGCGGGATCGCGGCAGACGAAGCTGTCGCCGTTGCCGAGGAGGCCCGCGAAGACATAGCCGCCGTCGAACTGCGCGGTCGCGCGGCAGAGAACGCGCGCGAGATCGAGCTGCCGGGAGATCTCCGCCGCGAGCGCTGCCCCTTCGAGGCCGAGGAACGATCCCTCGCCCATCGCCGCCTCGAGGTGCGCGTGCTCTCGGTCGAGGAAGTAGCCGATCTTCTCGAGCACCACGCCCGTGTCGCTCTCGCCGACGGGATGGAGGCCGTACTCGACGAGCCGCGCGAATAGTTCGCCTGAGTTCGTGAGATTAAAGTTTCCCGCCATCGCGATCGAGCGCGATTCGCTGTTCGAGCGGCGCACGTAGGGGTGGCAGACGGCACTGGTGCGTCCGCCGTGGGTGCCATAGCGGAGGTGGCCGAGGAGAACCTCGCCGAGAAGGCGGAAGCGGCGCTTGAGCTCGGTCGGGTCGAGGGAGACGAGCTCCGAGTCCTTCATCGAGGCCGCGGGTGCGAGGGCTTCGTCGAAGAGCCGCTCGATCGGGTTGCGCTTGGCCGTGCGCTCGCGCTCGAGGAACGCGTCGCCCGCGGGCATGTCGAGCTTGACGCAGGCGATCCCCGCCCCGTCCTGGCCGCGGTTGTGCTGCTTCTCCATGAGGAGATAGAGCTTGCGCAGGCCCCACAGCGGGTCGCCGAGCGTCTCTTGGAACCACGCAAGCGGCTTGCGGAGCCGGACGAAGGCAAGGCCGCACTCATGGGTCAGGGCATCGGACATCGGGCGCGGAGGGTAGCGGATGGACTTGGCCGTTGGAGGAGCGGCGCTCAGCGGTTCACGGGAATCATGGAGCGGCCGTCCATCGCCGCGCGCTGCATCGCCAGCCACTCCGCCTCGCCGCGGATGAAGCGGCCGATCGGGGTTCCTTCGAGGAGAAGCGGCACCAGCATGGGGAGCCCCGAGCGGACATCCTCGGTGATGGGCATGAGGGTGTCTTCCGTAAAGCGCCCGCGCTGGTCGAGCCCGCGATAGACCTGAAGCGCCTCGGCTCCGCGCACGAGCTCGAGCCGCGCGGCCGCGTCTCCCCGGTCTGCGGGAATCGTCGGCGCATCGCGGCCCACCCACCAGCACACGGGTTCACCGGGCATGGCGATCGAGCCGGGCGGCATGGCGGCGAGGGTCCCGCGGTGGGTGGTGGGGTCGCCGAGGTCGAAACCGAGCTCGAGGCGGGGGACCTCGATTGCCGCAACTCCCGCGACGACAAGGGCAGAGAGCCCCGCGTAGGCCGCGCGCTCGAGTGCGCGCTCGGCCGCCTCGCAGGCCTCCGTGAACTCCTCCGGCCACTCCTCGCCGCGCCAAAGTCGGTCGAGTTCAGCCGCGGCGCGGCGGATCGCCACCTCCGCGACGGCCCGCGCGTGCGGGCGGTCGATCTCGGGAACGCGCGCGAGTTCGCCGAGCGCGGCGGTGGTCGCCTCGATCGCAATCAGGTGCGGGATCGACTCACGCAGCTGCGCGAGCTCGGGCGGGATGGCTCGGCTTGCGCGCGCGACCTCGACCCAGCGCGCCACGAGGGCCGCCCACGCGAGCGGCTCCATGCCGCCGTGCATGCCGCCGTGCATGCCGCCGTGCATGCCGCCGTCCATGCTTCCGTCCACGCCGCCGCCATTCGCTCTGTCTTGTTCGCTCATGACGCGCATCCCTCGAGCGCGCCGCCGCGCATGCGGAAGACGGGGGTCGGTCGGGCGTGCTGCGCACACGCCATGCGCGGAGCGAGCATCGGAAGAGCCTCGCGCCACAGCGCGCGCACGGCGTCGGGGTGGTTGCAGTCGCGCGAGAGGTGGAGCAGCACGATCTGCGCAGGTTCGTCGGGAAACGCCATCGCGCGCACGGCCTCGACGCACTCCGCGTTCGAGAGATGCCCGCGCCCGCCCATGATGCGCTCCTTGAGGAAGCCGGGGCGCGCGCTCGCAAGCTGCATGGCGCGGTCGTAGTTCGACTCGATGGCGAGGATGTCGACGCCGCGGAGGAGCTCGACGAGCGCGTCCGACACGCGGCCGACGTCTGTTGCGAATCCGAGGCTTCCCGCGTCCGTCTCGAGGCGGAACGAGACCGTCCCGCCCTCGTCGTGCGGGTTCACGCAGGGTTCGACGCGGATCGGGCCGAGATCGAGGCCGCCCGAGCGCGGGTCGAAGGTCTCGATCGACGCGTCGGGGTAGCCGCGGCCAAGCGCTGCGCGGCGGTGCGACGCCGCGCAGCGGAGGCGCAGGCCCGTCATCGCGGCGACGCGCGCCCAGCCGTCGCGCGCGTGATCGTGGTCGAAGTGGGTGAAGAGGACCTCGGCCGTCTCCTCGGGCGCGAAGCCGAGCGCGCGCATGGCGCCGAAGGTGGCGCGCGGGGAGAGCCCCGCATCGAGAAGCAGCTGCCGCCGCGACTCGCGCGTGGTGACGCGGAGGACGCTTGCGTTTCCCGATGAACTCGAGCCAAGCACGGCGAACTCGAGCATGGCCTGCCCGCACCGCGCGCGGCGGGGGAGCGCCGCGAAGAGCGGCATGCGCGGCTGGTGCGCCGTGCTCACTCGCCCTCCGCACTTGCCGCGGCGCGCGTGCTCGTCGCGCGGCCATGGCGCGTCGAGATGCCGCGCTTCGAGCCCTTCACGAAGACGATGAACTCGTCGGCGAGCGGATGGCCCGCGAGCGTTTCGAGCCGCGCGACGCGTTGCGAGAACGGCACGCGGCTGCGCACGACGATGCCGTACATCTCGCGCACGAGGTCGATGTCGGCAGGGGCGAATCCGCCGCGCTTCATCCCGATCCGGTTGAAGCCGCCGATGTAGTTGGTGGCGCTCAGCGTGAAGAAGGGGCACACATCCTTCGACGCGCCGCAGAGTCCGCCGAGCATGGCGCCGCGGCCGATGCGCACGAACTGATGGACGCCCGCGCCGCCGCCCGTGACCACGCGGTCGCCGACCTCCGCGTGGCCTGCGAAGAGCGTGTTGTTCGCGAACACGCAGTCGTTCCCGATCTGGACGTCGTGGGCCGCGTGCGAGCAGGCCATGAAGTAGTTGCGGTCGCCGATCCTCGTCGGCCGGTCGTCGCGCGTGGCGCGGTGGACCGTCACGTGCTCGCGGAAGATGTTGCCGTCGCCGACCACCGTTCCCGCGCCCTCCTTGTGGAAGGCGAAGCCCTTGTCCTGCGGGGCGAAGCCGATCGCGCAGCCCGGATACAGGATGTTGCCCGCGCCGAGGACAAGCGGTCCCTGGAGGTGCACCGCGCCGACGAGGCCGCAGCCGGCGCCGACGCGCACCTTCCCGCTCAGGACGCAGTGCGGTCCGATCTCGACATCGTCGGCAAGCTCGATGTCGCCTGAGAGGACCGCTGTCGGATGGATCTTCGGCACAGCGCGATTGTACGGACTTCCCCGCGGGCGTACGCTCCGCGGCCCGCGCACACCGACATGCACACGCTCGCCGAGTCATCATCCCTGCGGGTCGTCGACCTCGGCCGCGTCGGCTACGCGGATGCGCTCGCGCTCCAGCGCGAGACACACTCTGCGCTGGTGGCCGCGCGCGAGTCGGGCGAAGCGGACGCGCCCATGACGGTGTATCTCCTCGAGCATGACCCGCCCGTCGTGACGGTGACGAAGCGGGTCGGCGCCGCCGCGCATGTCCTCGCAAGCGACGCCGTCCTCGCAGCGCACGGCGTGGAGCGCGTCGAGACGGACCGCGGCGGCGACGTCACCTACCACGGCCCGGGGCAGCTCGTGGCGTATCCGATCCTCGACATCCAGCGGCTCGGGTTCAAGGTGCATCCCTATGTGCGCTGGCTCGAGCAGTGCGTGATCGACGCGATCGCGGAAGACGGGCTCGTCGGCCGGCGCGACCCCGAGGCGACGGGGGTGTGGGTCGGTTCGGACGGGCGCGCGGAGCGCAAGATCGCTGCGATCGGGGTGCGGCTCTCTCGATTCGTCTCACTGCATGGGTTCGCGCTGAACGTGGCGCCCGATCTCTCGCACTTCGGGCTGATCGTCCCGTGCGGCCTTCGAAGGCCCGTGACGAGCCTCGCGGCCGAACTCGGAGCGCGCGCGCCGGACATGGCCACGGTGAAGCGCCGCGTGGCGGGCTGGTTCATCGCGGAAGTCGCTCGGATACACTCCTGACATGACGCCCATCTCGCGTGTCCTCGTCGCAGGATCCTTCCTTCTCTCCCTGTCCGCCTTCGTCCTCGCCCTTCGAGGCACGCCGTCGTCGCTTGCGGTCGCTGGCGCGCCCGTGCCATCGGACCTCGGACCCGCGGAGGGGCTTCTCCTCGGAGAGAAGGGGAAGGACGAGCCCGTGCGCGTGACGATCGCGGACGGCCGCATCGCCTGGGGCGATCGCTCGACGAACCGCGTGTGGAGCGTCGCCGCCGTCGACATCGACACAGTGATGAAGAAGATCCTCGAGGGCGCGAGCTACATGGACACGCGCCGAGAGGCTCAGGAGGCCGCGCAGGCGGAGGAGGCCGAGTTCAACAAGCGCCTCGCAGCGCTCCGCGAGCGCTTCTCGCTCACCGAGAACGCGCCGCCGCCGCCCGAGGCGCAGCAGGAGCTGATGGCGCTTCAGCAGGAGTACCAGCGCTGGCTCGAGGGCGTGCGTCGCCGCGACGAGAAGCTCGGCGCGGAGCAGTTCGAGAAGGCATACCGAGAGCTCGTGGCCGCCGTCGAGGCGGTGAGCGAGAAGGAGTCGATCGACCTCGTGTACCGCTTCTACCCGACCGCGCGCGAGTTCAAGGCCGAGCGCATGGGCGAGGCGCTTTCGCAGATCCAGTCGCGGACCTTCCTCAAGTACCCCGAGGCGATCGACATCACGCCCGAGGTGATGAAGGCGCTGAACCTCAGCGAGTGAAGCGCGCTTCGCGCCCCTCGCACCAAAGGCCGCCGCCGCAGCGGCGGCCGCTCAAACATCGCGGCGGCCGCTGCGCGCCCCTCGCACCAAAGGCCGCCGCCGCAGCGGCGGCCGCTCAAACATCGCGGCGGCCGCTGCGCGCCCCTCGCACCAAAGGCCGCCGCCGCAGCGGCGGCCGCTCAAACAACGCGGCGGCCGCTCAAGCAACGCGGCTGCCGCTCAAAACTAGTCACCCTGGTCGAGGATGGCCATGAACGCCTCCTGCGGGATCGACACCGAGCCGATCTGCTTCATGCGCTTCTTGCCTTCCTTCTGCTTCTCGAGCAGCTTGCGCTTGCGCGACACGTCGCCGCCGTAGCACTTGGCGAGAACGTTCTTGCGCATCGCCTTGATGGACTCGCGCGCGATGATCTTGCCGCCGATCGCCGCCTGCAGCGGGATCTCGAACTGGTGGCGGTCGATCTGCTCCTTCAGCTTCTGCAGGATCACGCGCGAGCGCTGCTCCGCGTTGTCGCGGTGGCAGATGAGCGACAGCGCCTCGACGGGCTCGCCGTTCACGAGGATCTGCACCTTGACGAGGCGGTCCTCGCGGTAGCTCGTGATCTGGTAGTCCATCGTGCCGTAGCCGCGCGTGACCGACTTCAGCTTGTCGTAGAAGTCGTAGATGATCTCCGCGAGCGGGATCTCGTACTTCAGGATCTGCCGCGTCTCGCTGATCATCTCCTGCGCCTGGAAGATGCCGCGGCGGGTCTCCGCGAGCTTCATCAGGTCGCCGATGTTCTCGTTCGGGCAGATGATCTCGATCTTGACGATCGGCTCGAGGATTCCCTTGATCTTCGATCCGTCGGGAAGGTCGGCGGGGTTGTGGATCTCGACCTGCGTGCCGTCGTTGAGATCGACCTTGTAGGACACGGTCGGCGCCGTCTGCACGATCGACACGCCGCCCTCGCGCTCGAGCCGCTCCTGCACGATGTCCATGTGCAGCAGGCCGAGGAAGCCGCAGCGGAAGCCGAAGCCGAGCGCCTCGCTGTGCTGCGGCTCGAAGGTGAAGCTCGCGTCGTTCAAGTGCAGCTTCTCGATCGCCTCGCGCAGCTGCTCGAAGTCGGACTTCTTGCCGTCCTCGTCGGCGCTCGACGGATAGAAGTCGCAGAACACCATCTGCTTCGGCTCTTCGTAACCCTCGAGCGCGACTTCCGCCGGGTCGAGGTCGAGCGTGATGGTGTCGCCGACGCGCACGTCGCCGAGCGTCTTCATGCCCGCGCACACCGAGCCGACCTGCGCGTAGTTGAGCTCCTTCACCTTCTGCGGGAAGGGCGTGTAGCGCAGGAGCTCCGTCACCGAGAAGGTGCGGCCCGTGCCCATCATGCGGATCTTGTCGCCCTGCTTCAGGTGGCCGTCGAAGACGCGTACGTACATCACGACGCCGCGGTACTCGTCGTACTTCGCGTCGAAGACGAGGCCGCGCAGCTTCTTCGTGGTCGGCGGCTTCGGCGCGGGCAGCTTCTCGCAGATCATGTCGAGGAGCTGCTGGATGCCCTGGCCCGTCTTCGCGGAGACATAGATGCAGTCCTCTGCGGGGAAGCCGAAGACCTGCTCGACCTCCATCGCCACGCGATCCGGGTCGGCGGCGGGGAGGTCGATCTTGTTGATGACGGGAATCAGCGTCAGGTCGCCCGCGACGGCGAGATAGGCGTTCGCGACGGTCTGCGCCTGGACGCCCTGCGTCGAGTCGACCACGAGCACGGCGCCTTCGCAGGCCTTCAGCGCGCGCGACACCTCGTAGGTGAAGTCGACGTGGCCCGGCGTGTCGATGAAGTTGAGCTCGTACTCCTCGCCCTTGTAGGTGTGCTTCACCGTCACGGCCGAGGCCTTGATGGTGATTCCGCGCTCGCGCTCGAGGTCCATCGAGTCGAGGAACTGGGCGCGCGCCTCGCGCTGCGACACGGCCTTCGTCTCCTGGAGAAGACGGTCGGCGAGGGTCGACTTGCCGTGGTCGATGTGGGCGATGATGGAGAAGTTGCGGATCTTCACGGGAATCGGACAGTGTAGCCGCCCCGCGCCTTTGGTTCAGCCCTTGATTGATCGCGTGTTTCAGGCGCTCCGCGCGTGCCGGGTCGCGAGCTCCGCCAACCGGCCGCGGGCTTCGCGGACGCGGGACTCGGGAATCCGTCCGTCGACGATCGCCGCCGCGAGCGCGTCGATGACCTCGTGCTGCGCTTCGTGCGTGTGGCAGACGAGGAGCGCGTCGACGCCTGATGCGACCGCACGCACGGCGGCCTTCCCGCAGCCGAAGTGCTGGCTGATCGCCTTCATCTCGAGGCAGTCGCTGACGCAGACGCCGCGGAACCCGACCTCGCCGCGCAGGAGCGAGATGGCGGGCGCGCTCATCGTGGCGGCGACGCCGGGGTCGAGCGCGTCGAAGACGACATGCGTGGTCATCACGCACGAGACGCCCGCCTTCACCGCGGCCTTGAACGGGACGAGCTCGCACGCGCGCAGGCGTTCGAGCGCGTGCGGGAGGCGCGGAAGATCGAAGTGCGAGTCCTTGTCGGTGTCGCCGTGGCCGGGGAAGTGCTTCGCGCACGCCGCGAGCTCCTGCTCGAGGCCCGCGATCATCGCTGCGCCGAGTTCTGCGACGACCGCAGGGTCGCGCGAGAACGAGCGCTCGCCGATCACGGGGTTCGCTGGGTTCGAGTCGACGTCGACGACGGGCGCGAGATCGATGTCGAAGCCCGCGTCGCGGACCTGCGCGCCGAGGCGGCGGCCGATCTCGCGGACTTCGGCGGGGGACTTTCCGCCGATCTCGCGCAGCGACGGAAAGCGCTCGAATCCCTCCGTGAGCCGCGCGACGCGTCCGCCCTCCTGGTCGACCGAAAGCAAGAGCGGCCCAGGTGCGATCGACTTGAGCTCGCGGATGAGCGCGCGCGTCTCGTCGCGCGTGCCGACATTCCGCGCGAAGAGGATGACGCCCGACACGCCGCGATGGATGAGCTTCGCGGTCTCGGGCGGCGGGATCTTCCCGTCGAAACCGATCCAGAGGAGAGGTCTAACGAGGTCTTCCGCTTCGGACGCGCGCATCGGGTGCACTGTAGCGGTCAGCGCGAGCGCTGTTCGTCCGCTCCGCCGTGACGCAGCCGCTCCAGCTCCGCTCGAAGCGGAGCCCAATACGCGCGGTCGGCGGCGCGTTCGGCATCCTCCTCATCGCGAAGCGCGGCGCGGATTCGGTCGAGGTCGCCTGCTGCGGCCGAGGCGAGAAGAGGCCTCGTTGCCTCGGCCGACTGCCCCTGGCCTGGGTGCTCGCGCGCGACCTCGACGAGCAGTTCCGGCGTGCGCAGTTCGCGGAGCCAAAACATGATCGCCGTCGCCGTCGCATCGGCGCGGCCCGCGAAGTAGTGCGCCTCGACAAGGCGGCGAACCATGGGCCAGTCCTTGTCAAGTTGCGTCTTCTTCGCGCGGACCAGGTCTTCGATGCCGAGCAGATCGACCGACGAGCCATCGGGCGCCGCGATCTCCGTGCGACGAGACCAGAGTGCGCGGAAGTCATCGACGCCGCGCATCCGGGCCATCACGTCGACGCGCATTCCGCGCGCCTCTGGGTGCGCGCAGCGGAAGTGCACGGCGTGGCCGCGGAGCAGGTAGTCGACATGGAACGGGGGAACCGCAATGACCTCCGCCTCGAGTTCGCGGAGGGCGGCCGCCAGTCGGTCGAGGTTGTCGGCTTCCGCGAGGATGGCGAGATCCGTGTCGCGGCTAAACTCCGCCGCGCCGTAGAACACGCACGCCTGGCCGCCCATCAGGAGCGCCTGAACCCTGTGCGCTCGGATCGAAGAAAGGACTCTGCGTATCGGGCTCGGGATCAAGCGACCCTCCAAGGGCGAGGTAGTCGACCCAGAGGCGCTCGCTCGCGAGCCAACGCTCGAGCGGCGTCAGGCGGTACCACTCCGCCCATTCGCCTTCGACGATGTCCTCTGGCTCTATCACGCCTGCATCGTAGCGCACCACCTCAGTGCCGATGCGCGATCGGCAGCGAGATCTTCTTCTCGAGTTCGTCGGTCGGCACCGCGATCAGGTCGTAGCCGTTCGCGTCGACCACCGTGCAGCGGACGAGCTCGCCCGGCGAGCGCTTCTCGGCCGACTGGACGTAGGTGAGCGAATCGATCGAGGGCGCCTGGAAGTACGCGCGGCCCGTGTAGAGGGCGCCGCCCTTCGTCACGCCCGTCGTCGCGCGCGACTTCGACTTGCCTGCCGAGACCGAGTCGATGAGGACATCGAGCTGGACCTTCGACTCGGCCTGCAGCTTCGCGTTCTCGAAGGCGATCTCCTGCTGAAGGAGCATGAGGCGCTCCTCGCGCTCGCGCTTCACTTCGTCGGGCACCGCGAGCGCGGGGTCCTGCTCCATCGTCCCTGCGGGCGTGCCCGCCTCTGCCGAATAGCGGAAGACGCCGAGCATCTCGAACTGCTGCTCGGCCACGAACTCGAGGAGCTCCTCGAAGTCCTCCTCCGTCTCGCCGGGGAAGCCGACGATGAAGGTCGTGCGAACCGCGATCCCGGGCACGCGGTCGCGGAGTTTCGCGAGCAGTTCGCGCGTGTGCGCCGAGGTCGTGTGGCGCCGCATCGCCGACAGCATCGCGTCGCTCGCGTGCTGGAGCGGCATGTCGATGTACTTGACGATGTTGTCGAGCTTGGCGATCGCGTCGATCGACGCGTCGTCGAACTTCGATGGATACGCGTACATCAGGCGCATCCATCCGCCGCCGAACTCGCGCGCGACGCCGTCGATGGTCTTGAGAAGGCCGGGGAGGCCGCCGTCGTAGCCGACATCCATGCCGTAGGAGGTCGTGTCCTGTCCGATGAGGTTCAGTTCGAACGCGCCCGAGGCCATCAGCCCGCGCGCTTCAGCGGCGATCGCGTCGAGCGGCTTCGAGCGCATCTTGCCGCGGATCGAGGGGATCGTGCAGAAAGCGCAGCGCTGGTTGCAGCCCTCCGAGATGCGCAGGTACGCCCAGTGCCGCGGCGTGAGGCGCACGCGGTCGTCGTCGCCCTCGAAGTAGCCGATGCCCTTGCCGTCGGCGCCGTTCACGGTGAGGCCGACGGTCTTGATGCCGCGCTCGGCCGCGGCCTGGAGCGCGTTGCCCGCGATCCAGTATCTCGGGGCCTTCTCCGCGACATCCGCTGCGCCCTCGCCACCGACCGCGTCGACGATGTGGTCGCGGTCGAAGACGCCGACCATCGCGTCGATTCCGGGCGCCCACTCGAGAAGCTTCGCACGGTGGCGCTGCACGAGGCAGCCCGCGACGACGACGCGCTTGATCTCGCCTCGCTCCTTGCGGCGGATCGCGTCGTGGATCACCTCGAGCGACTCGTCCTTCGACGCCTCGAGGAAGCCGCAGGTGTTCACCACGATCGCGTCGGGACGCTGGTCTTCGTTGACGAGCTCGAAGCCCGACTGCTTGAGGACGCCGAGCATCTTCTCGCTGTCGACAAGGTTCTTCGGGCAGCCGAGGCTGACGAAACTGACGCGGGCGATGTCGGGCGTCTTCGCGGTCATGGATCGGTCAGTGTAGATCAGTCAGCGCGCGCCGCCGAAGCCATAAAGCCCGCGCACTGTGATTTCGCGCCAGACAGCGTCGGAAAGGCCACTTGGGCGCTCGCCGAGCGCGATTCGTGCGCGGAGGTCGGTCGACGCGAGGTCGATGGGCGCAAGGTCGAGAAGCCACGAGGGAGCGTCCGCGAATCCGCTCTCTAGGGCGAACTCGCCGAGAAGGGCCGCCGCCGTCGCGTGCGTGTCCGGCGGGCGGACCACGACCGCGGGGCGCGCGAGCTCGAGGAGCTCGCGCCAGCGGTGCCAGCGCGCTATGCCGCGGATCGCGTCGCTGCCGACGAGGAAGCGGACCGCGCCGCGCAGCGCGGACGTACGCGCGCAGAGCGTCGTGACGGTGTCGATCGTGTAGCTCGGGCCCGCTCGGTCGAGCTCGAGGCGCGAGAGGCGGATTTCGCCGCCGATCTCGCCTGCGGTGTCGCCGCCGATCGCGCCGAACGCAGCGCGGCAGAGCGCGAGGCGCGCCTCGCCGTCGGCGGGGGGCGCCTCGCCCTTCAGCGGGTTGACACGCGCGGGCATGACGATGGCGCACGGCGAGCGCAGCGCGCGCATCGCTTCCGCGAGCATCGTCGCGTGCCGCGCGTGCGGCGGGTCGAACGATCCGCCGTAGAGGAGAAGCGGGTGCGCCGCATCGCAGAGG
>QLAH01000449.1_pt1 | contig 21597 bp, 27 predicted proteins | sample 4693081 | NCBI WGS metagenome assembly QLAH01 (sample SAMN09425401, study PRJNA476045) | Lake water metagenome, whole genome shotgun sequencing project.
GGCAGCGCGTGCGAACGGTCGATCATCGTTTTGCGCTCGGCAACAGTCCCGCCTTGCCGAGCGCCCCGGACAAAAAATCATTCACCAGCGTCAACTCGCCGATCTTGGCGTGCAACGTCTTCACGTCGATCGCAGGCTCCGCCGGTTCGCTGTGGCCGTCCGATCCGAAAACCCCGGCAGCGCCTTCCATGAGCTGACTGCGCCAGGTCGTGATCTGGTTCGGGTGAACGTCAAACTGCTGTGCCAGTTCGGCCAGCGTCTTCTCACCCTTCACGGCAGCCAGCGCTACCTTCGCCTTGAATGCCGGACTGTGGTTCCGGCGTATACGCTTCGTCATCTGATCTCCTGTTCGGCAGCCATCTTGGCCGCCTTCAGGCAGAAACTCCACTTAACCCGCTGTCCAGATTTGCCGAGCCACCTCTATTTATGAGTACACAACCTAGTTCAAGCTCTTCCTGGCACTTAGGCTTACTGATCTCCGGAGCATCGTAGCCCGACACGAACGGCTTGCCGTCGCCCATGTCTCGCATGTTCACGCCGTCGCACTTGATTGTGTCGCCATCGACGGCGAGCAGTGTGGCGCAGACCAGTAGGGTGCCTATCGTTCTTCTCGATACCGACCGGGCTCGCACCAGAAGTTTGTCCTCACTCCCGCTTGGGCGAGGAACAGGTCGCGAGCTAGCATCCAGTTCTCGCGGTTATAGTCTGCCCCATCGGCCGCGTCGAACGTGGCGATATGAACGCGCATAGAGGCGTCGAGAACACTGTCTCGGTATAGGGCGTAGGTCTCATTGTCAGGCGACTGTGCTGCCGCGGGGGCTGCTGCAATAATTGCCGTCAGGATCATCGATGTGATCCGCTTCAAAATTAGGACGTTCATTGCTTGGCACCTCGCTTTCTCTGATCAGCCATAGGCTCCCACAGTTAAAACCCTACGGGATATCTAGTTCTGTTCTTCAGGCGGCAGTTCCAGATAGCCGTTCGCGGTTAGCCACTCTCGGATAATCTGCTCAACCGCTTCCCGGCGCTCCGCGGGCGCGACACCTGAAACCATAAACCGGTCGATGCCGAGTGTGATGTCCCAGACCGCCTCCGGTTCGGTCACCAAAACATCAAGGGGCGTGTCCGAGAACGCAAGGTCCAGCAAAGTGTCGGCACCTGAGCCGACCATGGCCGGCGGCCTACTTTCCGACACCTGCCTCAAGCTGGCGAGCAGCCGTCGGGCGTTCAACACCCGTGGGTCGATCAAGAAAAGGTCCGGCGGCATCGCCACTTTCACGACCTTAAGCAGGTCGGCCAACACAATGGCCATCTCCTCGTTGGTCGTCTTGTTCACCAACTTATCCCCGTGGTTGCCAACGGTCCTAGAGTGCACCTCCAGCAACGGAGGACAAGATGCAGCAATGGTGGTTGGCATTGGTACCGATAGCGGCGGCAGCTATCGGATACGTCGGCAGGCGTCATATCGAGCGGAAGTCCCGGACCGAGGTTCTGATCCGGCGGCTCCAGGCATTGGCTTCGCTGCGCGGCATGCGCCGTGAGTGGGTAACGTTGGCGGACCTGGATCGCGTTGAGTGCGATGCCGCATCTGGATCAAACACTAAAGTTTGGTGTTTGATGGCCTAGAGGGGCGAGGGGCAGACAGATGTGTAATCTCTACAGCATGACAACAAACCACGAGGCCATGGTCAAGCTTCGGGCAGAGTGGGAGAGGGCGATCCGAAACGTGCCCCCGCTCTACGGCGTTTATCCGGACTACTTCGCTCCCGTCTGCACCCTGGCGGAGCAGCGCCGTGTGATGAAGCTCGCGCGATGGGGCCTGCCCTCGCTGAAGGACGCTGCATCGGAGAAGCCGAATAAGGGCACTACCAACGTTCGACATCCGTGGTTCGAAGATTGGAAAGGCTACCTCGGGCCGGAACACCGCTGCCTGGTGCCATGGAACCGATTCTCGGAGCCGACAAAGCTAGCTGATGGGAAGACCGGATGGGCGTGGTTCGCGCTGAACGGAGACGCGCCGGTTTCATTCTTCGCTGGACTCTGGACGCCTTGGCACGGTGTTCGCCGCAAAGACGAGGGCCCACTGGATCACGACGTGTTCGCGTTCTTCACCACAAGCCCGAACGCCGACGTGAAGCCGATCCACCCGAAGGCAATGCCGGTTGTCCTTACGACAGAGGAAGAGTGGGACGTTTGGCTTCGGGCTCCATGGAGCGAGGCCAAGGCCTTGCAACGGCCATTGCTGGATGGCTCGCTCACCGTGGTAGCCGAAAGGCCGCTGAAGTGGTTGCCAGTGCTCAATGGCGAACCGGAAGGCGGCGATCCCCTGCGGCTACCCATGCAACCCAGCCTGCTCTAGGGCGGCGACTAGTGCCTTCGTGCGAGCAAGCCCACTACCGGTCGCGGCTTGAATTCCGGTTTTGTTCTCGACTAAGCCTTGAACTCGGAAGGTGCCGATTCCGAGGAGTGCCGGATAATGAAACACCGAAAGACGCCGCGGTGGGTGAGCGCTGCTCTGGCGAAACCGGGAGAAGCCCCGTTCCCCTTGCCGCCGGCTGAGGGGGGTATCGAGCAGTTCCCAGAACATGTGCCCTGGGGCGTACCCATATTCCAAATGTCGAACTGGTGGCTGACGGTGAACTGCATCTGCGGGGAGAAGCAGGTTCCTCTGCGGCTGCTGGCCGCCCGTATTGGTTGGCGGATCACACTGCGTGAAGTTGTTCCGTTCCTGCGGTGCGCGACGTGCCGGGAGAGACCGTCGAACGTGCAGCTAGTTGACAATCCGACGGGTGACAACGGCCGCTTCGGGGCAAAGACGAAACGGCTTCAGCTGCGTCCCTGAGCGTGCATCTTGAGCGCGCCAATTCAGACTCGTGGTGTCGGCTGGGCTACGCGGGCTCGCCAGCGCCGTTCCGAAAAACGGACCAAGTAGGCTTTGGTCGTGGCTACCGTGACTAGCCAAAGTCCCCTCGGCGTCCTCGGCCTCGGAGGCCGGGCTGGTGATCAGGTCGTGGGCCTTGAGAAGCCTGTACACACTACGCGTCTCGTCGGTGAACCGCACGGCCTGCTCCCATGGGCTCAGCTCGGGCTGCTCAAGCGCCAGCGGCAATCACGGTCATGCGGCCCTCACCAGTGATGCGGCATGCAGCCCTGACATCAGCGCGCCATGCACCGTGCCCGGATGATCATGCGATGCGGCTTCGCCCGCAAAGATCAGCCGCCCATCCCAATCGGCACCGCGCAGCGCCTTGCGGGTTTTGGCACCGGTACCAACGGCGTTAAAGGAATAGGACCCGACAGAAAAGGGATCGCGCGACCAGCGGGTGATCTGCGCACCAATCGGGGCCGGGAACGCTGTGCCGAACATGGCGCGCAAGGCCTGATGGGCGGCATCTACGGTGGCTGCATCATCCAGCGCTTCGACCTCCAGCGCCTGAGCGCCTGCGTTGAAACCCAGCAGCACAGGTGCATCCATGGCAGGTGCAAGGCTGACCCATTCGGCCCAGTGCCCGTCCTTCGGCCCCAGCCATTCGATCCAGTCCACCTCGGCGGGCCATGCAATCCGGTCAAACCGCAGCCAGCATTTGTTCAAAAGCCCCATGCCAAGCCCGTCAATCGCAGCCTGCCGTTCAGTCGACAGGCTTTCGGCAAAACGGACCAACGGCGACTGCAGCACGCCAAGGGGCAGCGTGACAATGGCTTGATCAGCGGTCAGCACCTCTCCATTGGTAAGGGTCACAGCCACACCCGCCCCATCGGGGCCAATGGAGGTGACGGCTGCGCCCGTTCGCAGGGTCAGGCCTTGTGCCAGATGGCTGGCAATCTGCTCAAAACCGCCCGGAAACAGCACATCACCGCCACCGAATTCATCCCCATCGTCAAAGTACCTGGCAGACGCCGCGTGCCAGTCGCTGCCGTACTCCTGTTCGACCGTGCTGTTGATGAAATGCCGGACCAGCCGCCGCTCGGCATCATCAGCCCTGCGCCAACCCTTTGACCCAAGCACAGCATCGGCAAGCGAAAGGTCAATGTCGTTGTCATGCACCGCATTACGGGCCTTTGCGACAAGTGCCTCGGCCCTTGCCATGGCCATGTCAGGATCGAAAGACTGGCCTGCCGCATCGAGTGTCAGGGCGCTGCCATAGGACGTGGGCACCCGCGCAGCACCCGCCTGATCGGCAAGTGCCGTCAGCGGGTTACCCTTTGTGCCATGTATCCAGCTTGCGCCCATGTCAGCAGGCACGTCGGGCCACAGGCGCGAGGTCCAGACGCGCCCGCCGATCCGGGTTTTTGCCTCGATTACCGTCACGCGGTGGCCTGCCGCCATTGCAGCACGCGCCGCCGACAGCCCAGCAATGCCCGCCCCGATCACCAGCACAGACTGTTCCGTCGCCGCCCGCAAAGGCAGGGGCGCAAGCAGCGCGGCAAGGTTGGCAAGCATTTTGCGGCGGGACATCATCCGGGTACCTTTTTGGGCTTCGGGTTCCTTTTACTGCCCCCGGAAACCTACGACCAGTTTTTCGACGGCCTTGATGTTGCGGGGGCCGGGGGTCGCCTCGACATACTACAGAGCGGTCGGCCGGCCCGTCGCCGGGTGCCTATTGTGCTGGCGGATCACACTCCGCGAAAAAAGTTCCGTTCTTTCGCTGCAGCACCTGCCGGCAACGGCCAACGAACGTTCAACTGGTGGATGACCCGTATGGCGACTATGGCCGGTTCGGCGCCAAGATGAAACGGCTGCAGCTCAGCCCCTAGCAGCGCCGGTTGCGAAGTGGGACGGCTGGATGAGGCGCGGCGAGTCAAAGTGGGGAGTGAAGTGGGGATACCGAAACGCCACGCCGAAATCCTCGTATTTTCAGGGACTTGCAGGGGTAGCTGGCGGAGAGAAAGGGATTCGAACCCTTGAGACGGTTCCCCGCCTACACACTTTCCAGGCGTGCGCCTTCGACCACTCGGCCATCTCTCCGCTGACAGCTTGCGCTATCCGCCTCGGCCGGTTGAAGGGCAGGAGTGGTGGTCGAACCGCTCCAGAGGCGCGGCGCAATATACTCATCGACGCCCCCATAGCAAGCACAGTGTGACGCTTGCCTTGTGCACGAGGCGAAGGCCGTGGCAGAAGGGCGGTGCGCCATCGCGGCGCATTTCCGAAGCGGCGGGCGACTGGACGGCGAATGCGGCTGATTTTGCGGATAGTGGGCACCTGGCTCCTGGGCGTGGCCCTGATCCTGCTGATCATCGACGGCACACGTTCGCTCGGCGCCAACGCCCTGATCTTCACCTCGTTCGGCGAGGCTTGGACCTGGCTCAATGCCGAGAGCCTGGTGGCGACCCGCGACTTCCTCACCAGCCGCTTCTTCGGCCCGGTGCTGGAGCCGACGATCGCGGCGCTGCTGACATTTCCCAGTTGGGCCGTGCTGGCCGTGCCCGGTGTGCTGCTCGCCTGGATGGGGCGTTCGCGCCGGACCCGCATGTTTGTGCAGCATGACCAGATCTGACCTGCACCTGCCGGAAGCCTTCACGGCATTTGTAACGGCCCTGCCGGCGGTCACCATCAATCCGCAATGGGGTTCCCAGGTCGCCAAGGTCGGCGGCAAGGTGTTCTGCCTGCTCGGTGACCAGCCGGAGGGCGGGTTGGGGTCGATCGTCTTCAAGGTCAGCGAGATCGCCTTCGATGGGCTGGTCGAGCTCGAGGGGATCGGGCAGGCGCCCTATTTCGCCAAGCGGCAGTGGGTGAGCGTGGCGCCGGGCGCGCTCGAACCGGGCCTGCTCGAGGGCTATGTCCGCCAGTCGCATGCGCTGGTGACGGCCAAGCTGACGCGCAAGTTGCGGGCAGAACTCGGGCTATGACGCGACGCTGAAGATGCGCAGCGTACTGCCGGGCGGCGACGTTTCGGTGAGCCAGCCAGGAAGTTCGCCTGCCTCCAGCAGCCTGACGAACGAGTCTGGCGCAGCGCCCGACATGGCACGCATTTCGGGCATCGCCGGGCAGATGACGACCAGCGCGATGCCGCGGTCGGCGAGGATCTGGCGTGCCTCCGCGATCGGCTGGTTGAAGAAGCGGAAGGCATCGCGCACGCCGTCCTGGTTGCGGTGGTAGGGCGCGGCAACCACGGCGTGCGGGGTGAACAGGAGGATGTGCGAACCGAGGTCGATCGGGCTCATGATCCGGGTCGCCGGCAAGGGGGCGAGCGCGCTGAAGGCTGCCGGCTGGCGGCAATCCGCTTCGTCCAAGGCCGCAGTTCCGGCGACGGGCGCGGGGTCGTCGGGGGTGGCGAGGGCCATGGCGGTGCCGGCGATGAGAGCCAGACCGAGGCCGGCGAAGCCGATCCAGCTGCCGACGAGGCCGAGGATGCTGCCGATGCTGGAGCGCCGGAGGTATAGCGCCCTTGCGGCAACGATCAGGGTGGCGCCGGCGGGGACGGCGAGGCTGGTGGCGAAGCGGCCGGCGCGCACCTGGACCAGCGCCACCACGACCGCGATGGCGAGGAAGCAGGCATAGGCGATCCACTTCTGTCGCTGCGCTGCGTCGCCGCGGATGAGGGCCGAGGCGGTGACGGCAAGGGCCAGTAGGGCAGGGATGCTGACGGCGATGACGTAGACCGGGTTGTTGAGGATCGCGATATGGGTCGGCTGGGCCTCCTCGATCCGGTCGAGCCAGTTCTGCACCAGCCAAGGATCGAGCGCAGCGTAGGGTCCACGCAGGCATTGCGGGAACAGGCCGGCGACAATCGCCACAAGCGCAATTCCCCCGACGATCCCTGCGATCAGGCGAGAGCGCCATGAGCCGAGGCGCAGGAGCGACAATGTCGTGAAGGCGGCGCCCGTCAAGAGCGCCGCGACGGCATAGACGCTTGAAATGGCGTCGCAGGCCGGGACCAGCCAGCGATCCGGAGGCAGTGCCGCGGCGAGGCAGGCAACGCTTGCTCCGGCGAAGGCGAGGCCGAACCAGCGCAGGGCGGCCGCGTGCCGGCCGTCGATCACCCAGAGCAGGCCGAAGGCGAGGATGGCAGAGACGACGCCGGGCAGGCTCTCGATGCCGATGGCGATGGCGACGGCTGCAGCCATGCCGGCCCAGACCGCGCGGCGGGGCCGCTCCAGAGCGTGCACTGTCGACAGGGCCATCACCAGCAGCAGGACGATCTGCGCGGCGTGATGATCGAACCTGCCGGGCGGAAAGTCGGCGAGGGTCACCAGCGAGAAGGCGGGCAGCGCGAGGCCCGGCAGCAGTCCGTCGGGGCCGGCAAGGCGGATCGAAAGCTTCGCCGAGAGCCAGAGCAGCCCGAGCAGCATGATCAGCGGCCAGACATAGGCGGCGCCCGTTTCCGCTCCGGCGCCGAGGATGGGACGGAGGATGAGGATCAGGCCGGCGATCGGTGCGTCGATGAGGCGCGACCAGTGCATCGAGGCGCCGTATGGGGTGTTGAGGCGCTGCTGGGTGAGATCGTACCAGCCCTGACCACCGAGCAGGTCGCGGACCTCGACAAGACGCATGGCGTCGTCGGTATCGGCGATCAGGGGCATGCCACCGTAGATGGAGCGGAGGATCAGGCCACCGGCGGTGACGACGAAGAAAGCTGCCAGCAGGCGCCAGTCGATCCGGTCCGTCCTTACATCCATTTCGCCACCCCCGCCGGCCGATGACTAGCCGCCGGCGCTTAAGATCGGCTGAAGGCGAACGTTGACGGAAGCGCGGGCACACCCTTTACTGCCGGGGCGACACCGGGGGGCATGGGAATGGTTGCGGGACTGCTTTACATCGTCGGGCTGATAGCGACGCTCGTCACCATCGTCATGGTCGGCTATTCGGCGCCATCGCTGGTTCAGGCTTTCCTGGCCGGGATCGACGGGCCATCGGCCGACTATCTCGGCGCAGTCTCCACCTTCGCCCAGGGGCTGAGCTGGGCGCTGGGACCGTTTGTCGGCGGGCTGGTAATCATGGGCATCGGCCGGATCATCTTCCTGCTCGGCGCCATCAACCGGGCGCTGCGCGGCACTCCCTGAAGGTGAAACGGGCGGCCACCGGGCCGCCCGCCTGAAATCAGCCGGTACCGTCGCGTCAGCTGCGCGGCTGCGGCACGATACGCAGGTAGGGCTTCAGCGTCTTCCAGCCCTCCGGGTATTTTTCGCGCGCCGCTTCATCGGAAACTGCCGGGACGATGATTACGTCCTCGCCCGCCTTCCAGTTGACCGGGGTGGCGACCTGGTGCTTCGCGGTGAGCTGCAGGCTGTCGATGACGCGCAGGATCTCGTCGAAGTTGCGGCCGGTCGAGGCAGGATACTCGATCTTGAGCTTCACCTTCTTGTCCGGCCCGATGACGAAGACCGAGCGCACCGTCAGGGAGTTGTCGGCATTGGGGTGGATCATGTCGTACTTGCGCGCCACCTGCTGGTCGTGGTCGGCAATCAGCGGGAAGTTGAGGGCAGTGCCCTGCGTCTCGGCGATGTCGGCGGCCCAGCCGGCGTGGTTCTCGAGCTTGTCGACGGACAGGCCGAGCACCTTGACGTCGCGCTTGTCGAACTCCGGCTTCAGCTTCGAGGTGTAGCCGAGCTCGGTCGTGCAGACCGGGGTGAAGTTCTTGGGGTGCGAAAACAGCACGGCCCAGTGGCCATCGATGTAGTCGTGGAACCGGATGCGGCCTTCGGTGGTCTCGGCCTCGAAGTCCGGGGCGACGTCGCCGATGAGAATTGCCATGACGAAACTCCTTTTCGCGGGCGTGTCCCGCTTGTTGGCCGTCACTATCCGACGGCCACGTCGCCGAAGCGACGCTGCGGCATGGAATCTTTTTGTGTTTTGCCGTCAAGGCGAAACAATGCCTACCCCGCTGGTGCGGCAGCGCGAAAAAGCAGGCGGCTGGGCCTACATGAAGGCGGGCAAGATGGCCTGGTCGAAGGCGAGCACGAAGGCCATGGGGGCAAGCGCCAGAGCAAGCGCGGTGGGCTGTCTCACCTTGGCGATGCGGGCGATGAGGAAGAGCACGGTGATCAGCAGGACCGATGCGAACAGAGACCCCGCATAGATCTGCACTGGTTCGTACCACACCGGCATCGTCGCCTCCTTTGCTCCCAGAACGGAGCAAGGGCCATTTCGCGCGCGCGGGCTTTCGCTGGTGTTCCCACGACCTGCCGGGTTTGAAGCGAATTGCGCCTACTGCGCCGGCGCCACCCCACCGGCAATGCCCTGCGGCGCTCCCCTGGTCCACGTGACCTGGGCGTCGTTCAGGGGCACCACCGACAGGCTCATCTTGCCCGAGCCCTGCTGCAGTTCGCGGGCATGGGCGAGGTAGACGAGCGAGTTGTTGGTGGCGTCGTAGATGCGAGAGACGCGCAGGCTCTTCCAGATCAGCGAGCGGTTCTGCTTGAAGATCTCCTCGCCGCCGCGGTTGAGGTTGATATCGCCAACCGTGATCGGACCGCTGGCGCTGCAATCGACCGCCGAATAGGACGGGTCTTCGAACCAGTTGCCCTGCTGCAGGCGGTCGAGCATCGAGCGGTTGAAATAGGCGACATGGCAGACGACGCCCTGTACCTCGGGGTCGGGGATGGCCTCGACGGCGATGTCGTTGCCGGTCCAGTCCACCCCGACGCTGCCCACATTGGTGGCATTGTTGTTGCCGCAGGCGGCAAGCACGCCGGTGAGGCCGAGAACGAGACCGAGAGTGGCGAGGCGCTTCAGCATTGGCGGGGCCCTTGGGGTGCGGGTGAACAACGCCGCAGCATGTGGGGGCCGATGCGGTCTCACGCAAGCGTTACTGCCGTTATTGTGACCCCGCTTTCGCCGCCGGGCCGTGCGGGCGGTCGATGTGGCCGAGGTCGCGGCCGGGATCGATGCGGTCGCGGACCAGTTGCTTGATCTGCCTGGCGTCGGGGAAGCCGCCATCGCGCTTGCGCTCCCAGGCGAGTTCGCCGTCGAGGTGGATCTCGAAGATGCCGCCGGTGCCCGGTTTCAGCGTGACCTCGCCCATCTCGAGGCTGAAGGTCGAGAGCACTTCCTGCGCCATCCAGGCGGCCCGCAGCAGCCAGTTGCACTGGGTGCAGTAGGTGATGACGAGGTGCGGCTTTGCTTCACTCATCGTGCGCTCAGATCTGGGGGTCGCCCCAGGTGGAGAAGACATTAGTGGGCAGCACCAGGATATCGGAATTGTCCTCGTCGTTTTCCTGCTGCTTGAGGGCGACGAGTTGTGCGGTGGTGGCGTTGACGCGCTGGGCGAGCAGCCGGGCGATCTGCAGCAGCCAGGATGGATGCTGCTCGAGTACGGTCAGTGCATCCTCGATGACGTAAAGCTGCACGTCGGTCACTGCCCGAACCGAGGCCGAGGCCGGCCGGTCGAGCAGCACGCCCATTTCGCCGAAGATGGCGCCGGGCTGCCGCGTCGAGGCAACGAACTTGCCGTCGCGCAGCACCTCGATCTCGCCCTCCTTGAGCACGATGAGGCTGCCGGTCTTGCTGCCCTGGCGGATCAGTTCGGCGCCTGATGGATAGAAGTCGAACTTCAGCCAGCCCTGGTTGTCGTCGGCCACGATGCAATGCTCCTCTTGCGCCCGCCGATGGTAGCCGAGCTTGGTGGGGCAGGATAGCGGCTGCGGCAAGGGGATGGCGCAAAGACAAGGCCGTCCGGACGGGGGCGGTCCGGACGGCCTGAGCCGGCGATCGAGGGCAGATAGCCGGCGAGCTCTTTTGCTCGGTCACCTAACGCTTGAGGTGGCCGCGGGTTCCCCATAAAGCTCCGGCCGTCGCGGGAGAGTTGAAGTGAGCATCGAGACGCAGGGAAGCCGTGGGCGCTGGCAGGGGCTCGACCTGGCGCGCGGCCTCGCCATTCTCGCCATGGTGGTGTTCCACCTCGCGTGGGATCTCTACTATTTCGGTTACTCGACGATCGACGTGACCGAGGTGTTCGGCTGGGTAGTGTTCCAGAAGTCGATCCTCACGAGCTTTCTGCTGCTGGTCGGCATGGGCCTGGTGCTGGGGCACGGCAATGGGGTGCGCTGGGGCCGGTTCTGGCGGCGCTGGGCTTTCCTCGTGCTTGCGGCGCTGCTGACGACGGCCGGGACATACTGGATGTTCCCGGACTATTTCGTATTCTTCGGCGTACTGCATGCCATCGCACTGTTCTCGCTGCTGGCGCTGCCCTTCCTGCGCCTCCGCTGGCGAATAACAGCAGCGTTGGGCGTGGCGGTAATCATCGCAAACTTCGCCTTCAACGATGTGGTGTTCGAGCAGCGCAGCCTCGCCTGGATCGGGTTCTGGCCGACCTCGCCGCCGACCAGCGACGTGGTGCCGGTCTTCCCGTGGTTCGGCGTTGTGCTGCTCGGCGTCGCCCTGATGCGTCTGCTCCTCGGCTCACCGGTCGCAGCAGCGATCAGCTCGTGGCGCTCGGAGGTGCCGGTTGCCAGGGGCCTCGCATGGCTCGGGCGCTGGAGCCTGCCCTTCTACCTGCTGCACCAGCCGGTGATCATCGGGGTGCTCTACGGGGTGATGCTGATCCAGCCGCCGGTGCTGGCGCCGCCGCTCGTCGGCGATGTGGCCGGCTTCACCGCCAGCTGCAACACGAGCTGTGGCGCCAACGGCTGGTCGGCCGGGCAGTGCGAGACGTACTGCTCGTGTGCGCTCGAGCAGATCGAGGCCGATAACCTGTGGGAGAGGCTGGCCGATCCGGCGGCCCCGGAGGTGGCGCAACTGCGGGATCTGTGCACTGCGATGCACCTCAAATAGGCCGGTCGAGCACGGAGTGACCTGCAACTATTTCCTGAAAGCGCGCCCGCATCGCCGATGCTATAGCGGGGAAAGATGACGGGCGCTGATGAGCCCGCTGGGGAGTGAAGACATGCATGTAGTGGTGACCGGCGCTGCCGGTAATCTCGGCACCAAGGCGATCCAGATGCTGCAGGACGCGGCCTGGTGCACCCGGATCACCGGGATCGACGTCGTGCCGTTCGACGCAACGGGCAAGGCTGCGAGCGTCATTGCCGACCTGGTCGACCCCAATGACGAGCGCTGGATCAAGCCGGTGCGCGAGGCGCAAGGTATTGTCCACTACGCCTCGGCCAACCCGGCGCCGACCGGCACCTGGGCCGAAAGCGCGGCCTCGTTCGACATGACGGCGAACCTGCTGGAGCAGGCCGGCGGCGATGGCCCCTGCCGCTTCATCTTCGCCTCGTCCAACCATGCCATGGGCGGCTACAAGGACAATCCGCTGCCGCCCGACGGCAAGCTGAGGATGTCGACGCCGCAGGACTCCGGCTCTCGCTACTGGGATGGCGAGATGTATCGCTGGGGCTCCGCCTATGGCGCCACCAAGAGCCTCGGCGAGCGGGTGTGCGCCGCCCGCGCTGCCGCGACGAAGGGCCGGATCACATCCGTCTCCACCCGCATCGGCTGGTGCCAGCGCGGCGACAATGTCGCCACGACGCTGATCGGCTCGGGCGGTGGCGATCGCAACGAGCCAAATGCCGACGCGGCGGCCCGCAACATCAAGTGGTACCGCGACATGTGGTTGTCGAACGCCGACCACGCCCGCTTGATCGCTGCTGCGCTCACCGCCGATGCGAGCCATTGGCCGGGACCGCACATCGTGGTGTCGGGCATGTCGAACAATGCCGGCATGCCGTGGGACCTTGCCGAGGCAAAGGCCTGGATCGGCTACGAGCCGCAGGACGATGTCTGGGCAGACCTGAAGAAAGCCGGCATGGCCTGATGCGCCTGGCGGGCGGAGCGAGCACACGGTCGGTCCGACAGGGTAGGACCCCGCCGGACCGCCTTACGGGAACGGCATCGATTCCGCCCCTTGCTTCTGTCAAAGAACCCAGCCTGCCAGGAAGCAACCTGTCCGCCGCACGCACATGGACGCGTCCGCCGTATCCCGAGGATGCGGCGGCGCAGCAGGTGCGGGGATAACTTTTATGGCTTCAGGTCGGGCGGTACCGGCGGGGCCTTGTAGAGCACGGTGATTTCGACGCGCTCGTTGCCGGCGAGATAGGGATCGTTGGGGAACAGCGGATCGGACGAGGCACGGCCGGTCACCGAAGAGACGTGGTCGTCGCTGAGCCCGAACTCGCCGAGGATGGAGCGCACGACGTTGGCCCGGTCGCTCGACAGGTCCCAGGCGCCGTAGCGCGGGTTGCGGTAGATGGCGCCCGCCGCAGTGTGCCCGGAAATCCGCACCTGGCTCGACAGCTTCGAAAGCACCGGGGCGATCGCGGCGATGGCCTGCCGCGTGGCCTCGAAGGGGTATTTCGAGCCTTCGGGGAACATCGGTCGCCCGTCATGGTCGAGCAACTGGATGTTGAGACCTTCCTCGGTCGCCTCGACCTTGAGGCTGTCGGCGATCTCGGTGATGTCCGGGTTCGCCTGCCAGGCGGTGCGGATGGACGCCGCCGCAGCGTGGAATTCCTGATTGTAGTTCGAGTCGAGGTTGACCTGCGACGCCTTCACCGCATCGTTGGCACTGCCGCCACGCTCGTCGAGGCCGCCCTTGGCCTGCAGTTGCGGGCCTTCCTCGGAGCTCTCGGGAGCGGTCAGCGCGTCCTTGGTCGACTCGGCAGCGATCTTGGCGCCCGCCTCGGTGAAGGCCATGCCCCCCATAACGCCGCCAGCGCCCGAATTGCTTTCGGACACGTTGGGCGGGGCGAAATAGTCGGCGAGTCCCTTTTTCTGCTCGGGCGTGGTCATCGAGATCAGCCACAGCAGCAGGAAGAAGGCCATCATGGCGGTCACGAAGTCGGCGTAGGCGATCTTCCAGGCGCCGCCGTGGTGTCCGTGCGCGGCCTTCTTGACCTTCTTGATGATGAAGGGTTGTTCGTTGCTGGCCATCTATCAGCTCGCCGGCAGGTTGGCTGTGGCCTCGTCGATTTCGGCGAAGGTCGGGCGCACGTCGCTCATCAGCGACTTGCGGGCGAACTCGATGGCGATCGAGGGGGCATAGCCCGAGATGTGGGCGAGCATGCCGACCTTCATCGAGAGGAAATACTTGGACTCGGCCTCGTAGATGTTGCGCAGCCCCTGGGCAAACGGGCCGAAGAAACCATAGGCCACGAACACGCCGAGGAACGTACCCACCAGCGCGCCGCCGATCATGTGGCCCAGCACCTCGGGCGGCTCGCTGATCGAGCCCATGGTCTTGATCACGCCGAGCACGGCGGCGACGATGCCCAGCGCCGGAGTGCCGTCGGCGAGCGATTGCACGGCGCCGATCACACGCTCGTTCTCCTGGTGATGGGTTTCGAGCTCCTCGTCCATCAGGGCTTCCATCTCGTGCGGCACGCGGGTGCCCAAGGTCACCATGCGCAGGTAGTCGCACAGGAACTCGACGGCGTGATGGTTCTTGGCGAAGGTCGGGAAGCGCTGGAACAGCGCGGATTCGTGCGGGTTTTCGATGTGCTGCTCGAGGGCGAGGACGCCCTTGGATTGCACGAGCTTGAAGATGGTGAACTGCAGGCCGAGCAGCTCGACATAGGCCGCCTTGTTGTAGCGCGGCCCCCGCATCAGCGTACCGAAGACGCCGGCCGTCTGCTTCATGATGGGCCCGGTATTGCCGATGATGAAGGCGCCGGCCGCGGCCCCGAGGATGATGACGCCCTCGTATGGCTGCCAGAGCACGTAGAGCTTGCCGCCCATGGCCATGTAGCCGCCCAGCACTGTGGCGAAGACCGTAACGATGCCGATGATAAGGCGCATTCTGTGCCCCGAATACCCGTTGAGCGGACTGGTTCCGTCCGCCTTGCAGTTTTCGCTGGCGCGCGTGAAGATTCAGTTAGCCGATCGCTAACAACCTGCGGGGTCGGGTGCGCCGAATTGACGCTCAGTTACGGGTGTCGGCTCCGGTGACGGCGCCGAAGAGGCGTTCGAGGAAGCCGTGCTCGCGGCCCTCGCGGGCATCCTTGCGCAGTTCGACCAGCATGCGGCTCGTCGCATCGAGGCGCTGGCAGGCCATGGTGGCGATGTGGAGCGCGGCGACCGGGCTCGATTCGAGCCAGCGCCAGCCATCCTCGATATGGCGGACCTCGACGTCGTTGAGGGCGGTGACATCGGCGGTGTGATCGGTGCCGAGCAGCACGCTCATTTCCCCAACGAGCGTGCCGGGCTCGATCAGCCGGGCGATTTCCACCCCGTCGCGCTCCACCTTGAGGTGGCCGTGCACGAGCACGAACATCTCGCCGCGCGCCTCCCCGGCCTCGATCAGCCGCTCGCCCGAGCGCAGGTTGAGCAGCGGATAGGACATGGTGAGCGTCAGCAGGTTGGCCATCGAACGTCTCCGGGGTGCGGCGGCCGCAGCATGCACGGAATCGCGGACATGCGAAAGCGCCCGAACGCCTTGCGGCGGCGGGTTATGTGGCAGGCAGGGCGGTGCCGGCGGGGGTTGCCCCACGCGGGTAGTCCGCAAGGAGGACGAGGCATTGCCCCGCCGGCACGACCGGGATTTGTGGCCTATGACGTGACGAGCGGGGAGCATCCCCTGCCGCATCGCGTGAGCGACGGGTGGCCGCCAGCGGGGAATCCACCCGCACCGGCACCTCTCCCGGCCGCCACATGGATGGCAGCCTTCGCCCCTGGGAGGGGTCCATTGTTCCCTCCCCCGCGTTGACAGCGGCTTGACCGGCGAACCGGCCCCTCCCGTCACGCTTTCCGCCTGGATGGATACGACCCCATCCCCCAGCCACCCCGCCGCAACCGTTCGTATCGATCCGCCCCATTGCGACAAGGCAGGGGGATCATAGGCTGGCGATTCGGCGCGGGGATAAGTCGGGGCCACAAATGGCGCAAGCTGCTGATGGCGCTGGTGTTTCCGGACAGACGACCGAACGGGAATCGCTGGCGGCGCTATTCCAGCGGCTCGGGCAGGGTCCGATCGCGGCCCGCCATGGCATCGTGGTAGCCCTGGGTATAGGCCTCGGCCTCGCGCTCGTTCATGCGCCTGAACAGGGTCTTGATCGCCTGGCTGCGGGTCTTGCCCATGTGGCCATAGTCGCGGTCCGCTTCCGTCTTCGGCAGGCTCGTTCCGCCCGGCCTGGCGGCAGCCGACCGCAACCGGCTGACCGGCCGCTCCGCACCGTTCTCGAGCCGCCAGGCGACAGCGCCCTGGGTACGCGACCACCCCGAATGCTCCGCCTCGAACGCCTCGAGCCCGGCCGCGGCCTGCCCGAGCCCGACGCTGAGCGCCGACAGGTCGACGGCGGCGCCGCCGGCAAGCAGCCCCGCCTCCCGCCCGATGATCTTTCGCGCCTCGGCGAACAGGGTTCTGGCGACGGCGCGGGTGGCAGGCGGCACGGGGGCCCGCGGCTGTCGGGCGGCCGAGCGCTCGACCTGCTTCAGCAGGGCAGTGACCCGAGGGAGGAGGCGCTCATGCGCCTGGGCGATGGCGGCGGTGAGGGTGGTGGGCACGGCAGGACCTCGCGGCTGGTTGTGGGGCGCGAGGATAGGGGTGGGGGGATGGGCGGGGATAAGGTTGCGGGCGATCTGACGACCGCCGGGCTAGGCTACCCATGAGGTAGCCATCAGACCTGAGGCTAGGTTATCTCCGAGTAGGCGCATAGGCGACAGCATGCGCGATGCCGAACGCCAAACGAAAACGCTCAACGTACCGGCCGTCTAGACTCATCAGTCTGTCTCGACATACGTTCGAAACTTGGCTCGGACCCGCTGGCTTCCCTATCGGGCGCGCCAGATCGGCGCTCCTAAAGAGAAGACTTACTATGGTGAACATTATCTGGGGTTCGACGAAGAAGCCCGTCGCGAGTCAGCAACTGGCGGATTTCTTCAACGACCACGGTGCCGATCTTGGCGGCGAACTCTACATTGGATACCCGATTATTGCCGCGCCGGAGGGCGCATTCCCTATCGACGCGCTCTGGGTAAGCCCTGAGTCCGGCTTGGTGATATTCTGCCTAGTAGAGGGCATGGACGTTGGCCAATACGATATAGCTCAGGACGAGAGCGCCAACCGTTTGGAGACCAAGCTCCGCGGGTACCGTAGCCTGATGAAAGGGCGTACATTACTAGCGGCTCCCTCCGTAGTCACCTTCGCTCCCGTTGCCTCGACAGTCGGCAAGGTGATTGATGGATATCCGCTGGCGACACCAACAACTCTGCGAAGTGAACTCGACTCCATAGCTTGGGATCATCCAAATCTTCTCAGCGATGTTCTTTCTGTCGTTCAATCGATATCGACCATTCGCAAGGGCAAACGAACCCGGACGATTAATGATCCCGAATCTCGCGGTGCGAAGCTAAAGATCATCGAGGACTCTATCGCAAACCTCGACAATATTCAGGGAAAGGCAGTAATTGAGACCGTCGAGGGAGTTCAACGAATTCGAGGACTGGCTGGCTCTGGGAAGACAATCGTACTGGCTCTCAAAGCAGCATATCTTCATACGCAGCATCCCGATTGGAAGATCGCGGTTACGTTTAATACGCGGTCGCTTAAAGCCCAATTTAAGCGTCTGATCAATACGTTTGTCATAGAGCAATCTGGAGAAGAGCCTATATGGGGCAATATCTCGGTGCTCAACGCTTGGGGGGCGCCGGGGGAGGCGGAGCGAAGCGGGCTCTACTACAGGTACGTTCAGGCGCATGGCCTAGAGTATATCGATTTTCAGTCGGCAAACCGCAGATTCAGCTATGATGAGGCGTTTACGGGCGTCTGCCGTGAAGCTCTGGAAGCGTCTAGAGGAGAGAAACCGCTGTTCGACGTCATACTGATTGATGAAGCCCAAGATTTTGGCCCGTCTTTCTTCCAGCTTTGCTATTCAATGCTGTCGGAGAAAAGGCGCATGGTTTACGCCTACGATGAACTCCAGTCCCTTACGGAGTCTAGCCTTCCTCCGCCAGAAGAGTTGTTTGGAAGCAACCCAGATGGCAGTCCAAGAGTCAAATTTGCTGCGGCCAGCCCTGGGCAACCGCAGCAGGACATTATCCTCGAAAAGTGCTATCGCAATTCCCGACCGGTGCTCGCCACCGCGCATGCTCTTGGCTTTGGTATCTATCGGCAGCCAGACCCAAAAACAGGCACTGGCCTTATTCAGATGTTCGATCAGAGTAAGCTTTGGCTCGATGTTGGCTACCGAGTAATCGGCGGCGACCTCATGGACGGACAGCGGGTCAAGCTTGCGCGTCCGCCCGAGACCAGCCCAGCATTCCTGGAGCACTCGCCGATTTCGGACCTTATCCAATTTAAGCGCTTCGAATCCAAGGAGGAGCAGGCAGCATGGCTGGCGAAGGAGATCAAAAAGAACCTGCGAGAGGATGAGCTTGAGGCCGACGATATCATCGTCATCAACCCGGACCCACTATCTACTCGAAAGGAAGTGGGTAGGCCACGAAAGCTACTTTTTGACGATGGGATTGCAACGCACCTTGCCGGTGTCGATGTGTCGCCGGATGTATTTTTTGACCAAGAGAACGCATCTGTCGCGTTCACAGGGATATTTAGAGCCAAGGGCAACGAGGCAGGGATGGTCTACATTATGAATGCTGACCACTGCGCGTCCTCGTTTGGCAGCTTAGCTCGTGTGCGGAATCAGCTTTTCACGGCAATCACTCGGAGCAAATCATGGGTAAGAGTCTTGGGCGTTGGCGACAGAATGCAGGTGCTCATTGATGAATTTGAGGCAGTAAAACAGGCGCAGTTTACTCTTGATTTTGTATACCCGACGCAAAAAGTGCGTCGCACGATCAATGTGATCAACCGCGACATGACCGATGCAGAAAAGCAGGCCGCCATCTCGTCGGCGGCGCAGCTTAATAAACTTATAGACGACGTGGACTCTGGGCGCGTGCTCATCGAGGACCTTCCACCTGACGTTGTAAATAGACTCCGCAGCATTCTGGCCGGAAGTCTACAAGGTGAGTAGGGCGATAGAAACACGGAATGAGATCAACAGAATTACGGCAAAGCTGATTGAGATTGGACTTTCTGACGATCAGAACTATGCAATTCTAAAAAATGTTTCCGCAGTCAGGTCTGAAGTGTCCTTTCAAAGGAGCGCGGAGTTTTCCAGTGTTCTTCGAAATGCGCATTATGAAGAGCTTTATCATGCAATAAAGAAAAATAGAGACTATAATATATCTCTGGTAGACGGAGGTTTGTTGCAATTACAATACACTTTTGATGATGATGAAATAGTGAAGCAGCGACTTGGCTTCTTTCCATCTCCGGACCTATCTGAGTTTCAAAACAGCCCTGAGATATACGAACACGACCTGATTTACGCGGAGATCATTGGTCGGAAAGTGGTAACTACTCCGATACGGTTCGATTTTGATCGCGAAGCGTTCGTGGAGGACGATCATCCAATGTCGCATCTGACCATTGGACAATATAAAAATTGTCGCATCCCAATCCGATCAGCTGTCTCCCCATATAGATTTTTTGAGTTTATTCTTGGTGCGTTCTACAACACCGCGTTTCGCAGCTACCGAGATGAGATCGGTACCGCCACGTTTCAATTCGCGACGACGATAACGACCAAGGAAGCGCAGCGGATACATATCGCTCTAGAGAGCATCAACGGTTAGCGCTGCTTCACAGGGGCTTCAGCGCAGCTAGCTAGCTTCCGTTGTGCAAGTTGAGGGGCAGCTCAAGCCCCTTCCGTCAGCACATCACTCGGCAAATGCCGCTTTGCGTCCAGCACTTCCATGCCAACGATGCGGCCGTCGTCGTCGTAGTCCAGCACGATGCCCTGGGCCACCTCTTCGCTTTCGCGGACCTTCTGGCACGAGAAGCGGATGTAGGCGGCGTTGACTTCGGCGTCATAGGTCACTGTGGGGGTCATTCGGGTCTCCGGGCGCCGCGGTCCAGCGGTCGAGGTTTACCACAACGCTGTCATCCCTGCGCAAGCAGGGACCCAACTCGAAACCTGTGCTGGTGGTGGGGTGGGTCCCTGCTTTCGCAGGGGTGACACCTCAGTGGGGACGATACCTGCGTGGATGATGGGACCGGTGGTGAGGGGTTTAGTCCTTACTCATTCCCCATCCTCAGCGCCTCGATGACCGCCTCCTGCGGAAGCACGGCGCTGCCGAACTGCCGCATCCGCTTCTTGCGCTTCTTCTAGGCTTCGAGCCGGTTCGCTGACGAGTGGCGGCGCGCCGTAGCACCTCAGCTTTCACGACCTTGTGCGCGCTGCGATGGCATGCAGCCCGGGTATTCCCACCCCCATCCCCGATCCATGTTACACTTCCCCACGTGCACCGCATTTCGTGGGCTCGTCTGACATGATCGGACACTTCCCTATGCAATTTCCAAGCTGGTTGAAGCCGGGCCTCACGGGTGCGGCGGTGGGGGCTATCGGGCTTGCGATCGTCGGGTTCAGCTGGGGTGGCTGGGTGACGGGCGGGTCGGCCAAGGATATGGCATCGAAGGCCTCGACCTCCGCGGTCGCCATGGCGCTGACGCCCTATTGCGTCGAGCGGGCCGGCACGCTCGATGCGGCCACCGCGCTGACCGAGATCAAGGGCGCCTCGACCTATTCGCGCAAGGGCATGGTGGAAAAAGCCGGCTGGGCCACGCCGCTCGGCGCCGACAAGCCCAATGCCGAACTGGCGCAGGCCTGCCAGCTGAAGCTCGCCGAAGCGTTCTAGTCTAGGCGCGACCGGGGGCGGTTCAGGGGGAATTCAGGCCGGGACGGCCCCCTCCCGGCCTCCCCCATGCAGGGGGAGGTGAAGAAAGGCCGGTCCGCTGGCCCTATTCGTCGCCCATCTTCAGCGCCTGGATGAACGCTTCCTGCGGGATTTCGACGCTGCCGAACTGGCGCATGCGCTTCTTGCCCTTCTTCTGGGCTTCGAGCAGCTTGCGCTTGCGCGTGGCGTCGCCGCCGTAGCACTTCGCCGTCACGTCCTTGCGGAGTGCGCGGATGGTTTCGCGGGCGATGATCTTGCCGCCGATGGCGGCCTGGATGGGGATGACGAACAGGTGCGGCGGGATCAGCTCCTTGAGCTTTTCGCACATGCCGCGGCCGCGTGATTCTGCCGCGTGGCGGTGCACCAGCATCGAGAGCGCATCGACCGGCTCTGAGTTGACGAGGACAGACAGCTTCACCAGGTCGCCGGCGCGGTAATCGGCCAGCGTGTAGTCGAAGCTGGCATAGCCCTTCGACATCGACTTCAGCCGGTCATAGAAATCGAACACCACCTCGTTGAGCGGCAGCTCGTATTCCACCATGGCGCGGTTGCCCACATAGGTGAGGTTCACCTGGATGCCGCGCCGGTCCTGGCAGAGCTTCAGGATGGAGCCCAGGTACTCGTCGGGGGTGAGGATGGTGGCCTTGATCCACGGCTCGCGGATTTCATCGATGCGGGTGACATCGGGGAGATCGGCCGGGTTGTGCAGCTCGAGCGTTTCGCCGGTGGTGAGCGCCACCTGGTAGACCACGCTCGGGGCGGTGGCGATGAGATCGAGGTTGAACTCGCGGGCGAGCCGCTCCTGGATGATCTCGAGGTGCAAGAGGCCGAGGAAGCCGCAGCGGAAGCCGAAGCCGAGCGCGGCGCTGGTTTCCATCTCGTACGAAAAGCTCGCGTCGTTGAGGCGGAGCTTGCCCATGGCGGCGCGCAGTTCCTCGAAATCGGACGCATCGACCGGGAACAGGCCGCAGAACACCACCGGCTGG
>QLAH01000450.1_pt1 | contig 21456 bp, 20 predicted proteins | sample 4693081 | NCBI WGS metagenome assembly QLAH01 (sample SAMN09425401, study PRJNA476045) | Lake water metagenome, whole genome shotgun sequencing project.
CTTATTTAACCGCTGTAGCGAATGATTATGGTTATGATGAAGTCTATAGCAGATTGGTAGAAGGCACTATGCAAGCAGGTGATATATTAATTGGTTTAAGTACATCTGGCAATTCGCCCAATATTGTAAAAGCATTTGAAACCGCAAAAGCCAAGAATATTGCTACCATTGGATTTACTGGGAACGACGGTGGAAAACTAAGTGCTTTGTCTCAATACTTACTCAATATTCCTTCAACAAATACACCCCGTATTCAAGAGAGTCATATTATGCTAGGCCATATTATTTGTGAACTGGTAGAAGCCAATTTATTCCCTTAGTATGTTTTCATTAAATCAGATTGATTTTAGTTGGACCCTTTTTTTAGATAGAGATGGGGTAATCAACTATGAAAAAAAAGAAGACTATCTACGTAATTGGAATGAGTTTCATTTTTATGAAGGAGTACCTGCAGCTATTGCATCATTGAATCGATTATTCGGGCGTATAGTGATCACTACTAATCAAAAAGGAATTGGTAAAGGATTAATGACTGCTGAAGATTTACAAAATATACACCACCCGATGTTGCAATCGATTGAAAAAGCAGGGGGCAAAATTGACCAAATCTATTATTGCCCCGATCTGGCTGACGATTCACCCAATCGAAAACCTCAGCCTGGTATGGCTTTTCAAGCAAAAGCTGATTTTCCTGAAATTGATTTGACCAGATCGATCATGGTAGGAAATAGGATGAGTGATATGAAATTTGGTAGAAATGCAGGTATGCATACCGTATTCTTGGCTACTACCCATCCAGAAACCCCCTTTCCTGATCCATTCATTGATTTGCGATTTAATCATTTAGTGGATTTTGCTGCCGCTTGTGTTGATGCAAAAAAATGATAAAATTTTACGGAACGGTGCATACCCATTTAATTACTTGTAATTTGCCCTATGTTTTCGCGTAAATTATATCTGATACTATTTGTGACTTTGTTTTTCAGTAAAAACAATTCCTTATTTGCCCAATCTTCCGCTAATAAAAGCATATTAGCTGAAGCGGAAAAAGTATTGGCAGCATCTGCTTTTGCTATTTTAAATGCAGAAGATACCGAAGACCGATTAAGAGCGGATAGTTTTTTTACCAGACAACTGGTGCAAGCATTAAGAACACCCCATTCCTTTCATTATGGTTTCGATTCTTTAAAAACCATTTCAAGGTTGTATGCACCAGACAGTAGTTTCAGAATCATTACCTGGCAATTAATGAAAGACTTTAGTTATTACCGATACAAGGGAGCAATTCAAATGAATACCAAGGATGGCTCATTAAAACTAATTCCTTTATACGATGGTGCAGATTTTACTGAGAACCCATATGATTCCATTAGAACCAATCAAAATTGGATTGGGGCCGTCTATTATAATATTATTCAAAAAGAATACAACAATAAGAAGTACTATACCTTATTGGGCTATGATGAAAACGATGCAAGAAGCACCAAAAAATGGATAGAAGTATTGCATTTTGACTTGGAAGGGAAGCCCTTATTTGGGGGGAAATTTTTCAATTATCCCAACGACATTAATAAGCCCAAACAACCTGTTAGTAGGTTTTGTCTAGAGTTTAAAAAGCAAGCCAACGCCAAACTAAACTACGACACTAAACTAGACCGCATTGTATTTGTAAAGTTGATTAGTGAGTCTAATGAACCCAATAAAAAACATACCCTAGTACCCTATGGCACTGTAGAGGGCTTTAAATGGGAGTTTGGCCGCTGGGTATATATTCCAGAATACGAAGCAGTAGAGCCCGAATAACCAGTAAATCCAGCTGATATTAATCTAGTTTTAATACAGCCAAGAAAGCTTCCTGTGGAATTTCTACGTTACCAATTTGGCGCATACGTTTCTTTCCCTCTTTCTGCTTTTCTAATAGCTTTCTTTTACGGCTGATATCACCTCCATAACACTTGGCAGTAACGTCTTTACGGATAGCACTAATATTTTCTCTGGCAACTACCTTAGCTCCTATGGCTGCTTGAATAGCAATCTGGAATTGTTGGCGAGGCAATAATTCTTTTAATTTTTCACAGAGTTTTCTGCCAAAATCAGTAGCCCTACCTCTATGAATTAATGCACTCAAGGCATCCACTTTTTCATTGTTCAACAGGATATCCATTTTAACGATATCTGCTACCCGATTGTCAATTGGAGTGTAATCAAATGAAGCGTACCCTCTGGTAGAGCTTTTTAATTTATCATAGAAATCAAATACAATCTCTGTTAAAGGCATTTCGAAAATCAACTCAACCCTGGTAGGCGTTAAATAACTTTGATTCAATAAAATACCCCGTTTGCCCAAACAAAGGGTCATGATATTTCCAATATAATCAGGCAGTGTAATGATTTGCGCTTTAATGAAAGGTTCTTCAATACGATCAATTTTAACTTGATCTGGCATTTCAACAGGATTATTGACTAAGATCTTTTCTCCTCTGGTTGTATATGCATTAAAGCTTACGTTCGGTACCGTAGTGATTACCGTTTGATTGAACTCACGTTCTAATCTTTCCTGAATAATTTCCATATGCAAGAGCCCTAGGAATCCACAACGGAAACCAAAGCCCAATGCTTGTGAGGTTTCTAATTCAAAAGTTAAAGAAGCATCATTCAATTGTAGCTTGTCCATACAATCTCTTAGCTCTTCAAACTCATCGGTGTTCACCGGGAAAATACCCGCAAAAACCATAGGTTTAACTTCCTCAAAACCATTGATCATTTCACCTGGATTATTCGCCAATGTAAGGGTATCCCCTACTTTTACTTCCTTGGCGTTTTTGATTCCGGTAATAATATATCCAACATCCCCCGCACTTACTTGGTCTTTGGGCGTCATCGTAAATTTGAGTACCCCTACTTCGTCGGCAATATAATCGTTACCGGTAGCTACAAATCGTATTTTATCACCCTTTTTCAAAGTACCATTCATTATCCTATAATAAATAATGATTCCTCTGAAACTGTTGTAAACACTATCAAAAATTAATGCTTGCAATGGAGCATCTACGCTACCTGATGGAGCGGGAATGCGTTCTACAATAGCTTGTAGTATTTCATCAATACCAATTCCAGACTTTCCGCTAGCCAATAAAATATCTTCTTGCTTGCAGCCAATTAAATCAATAATCTGATCGGTTACTTCCGGAATTTTAGCTCCATCCATATCAATCTTATTAATCACAGGAATGATTTCTAAGTCGTTGTCGATGGCTAGGTATAAGTTACTAATCGTTTGTGCTTGAATTCCCTGTGAAGCATCTACCAATAACAATGCCCCTTCACAAGCAGCCAATGCTCGGCTCACTTCGTAGCTAAAATCTACGTGACCGGGCGTATCAATTAAGTTGAGGGTATATACTTCTCCTTTATGGGTATAATTAATTTGAATGGCATGACTCTTAATCGTTATACCCTTCTCGCGTTCCAAATCCATATCGTCTAAGACCTGGTTCATCATATCTCTTTCACCCACCGATTTAGTATGTTCTAATAAACGATCGGCCAATGTGCTCTTACCATGATCTATATGCGCGATAATACAAAAGTTCCTAATATGCTTCATAAGGCTGCAAAGATAGGTTTGTATGAGTTATCTTCAACTAAGAATACACACAAGATGTTATTGAAAAAGTTAAACAAACAGGCAAAAACGAATGAGGAAACAGGCTTAGGTACCAATACCTCCCTTATTGGAGGTCGTTTTTTCCAGAAAGATGGGATACCCAATATTGAAATCAACGGCTTACCCATCTGGAGAAGATTGAATATATACCATGCGTTGTTATCTATGCCCATTTGGAAGTTTTTAGGTTCAATTCTACTTTTTTTTGTTTTGATTAATTTGGTTTTTGCCAGCTTATATATTTGGATTGGTATTGACCATTTAGGAGGAATGGTTGTTGAATCGGAAGCAGATAAATGGGGAGAAGCTTTTTTCTTCAGTGCCCAAACATTTACAACAGTGGGATATGGACGAATTAATCCCATTGGATTTGCTGCCAGCTTAACTGCTTCACTAGAGGCATTGATTGGCTTGATGAGTTTTGCATTGGCTACTGGTTTATTATATGGAAGATTTGCAAGGCCAAGGGCATTTATTAAATACAGTAAAAACGCTTTATTTGCGCCATATAAAGATGGTGTAGCATTGATGTATAGAATGGTTCCCTATACCAAAAACTATTTAGTAAATGTTGAAGTAAAAATCACATTGGCTTTAAGGGTTGAAGACGAAGGGCAATTAAAAAATAAATTTTTTGACTTACCCTTAGAAATTGCCAAAGCAAATACATTAACCGCCAATTGGACTTTAGTACATGTGATTAATGAAAAAAGTCCCTTATTTAATTTTACCCAATCAGATATTGATGCTGCACATGCTGAAATGTTGGTATTTGTTCAAGGCTTTGATGAAAGTTTTTCTAATACAGTTATATCTAGGGCATCATATAGTTTTGAAGATTTTATTTACGGCGCTAAATTTGTTCCTATGTTTCATCCCAATGAAGACAATACTAGCACCATTTTGCATATTGAAAAATTAGATGAATATACAGTTGCAGAACTGCCAATTAAACTGTAAGCAATGAAGACGCAAATTGGAGAAGATATCCCTATTGCTGCTGCTTTTTTAAAAGCAGGAGAACTGGTTGCCATACCTACGGAAACGGTTTATGGATTGGCCGGAAATGCACTGTCAGAAGAGAGTGTAGCAAAAATTTACGCTGCTAAAAATAGACCCAGCTTTAATCCACTTATATTACATATAGCCAACATTGCTCAAATAGTGCAGTATGCTTTTGTAGATGATATCAGCTTAACATTGGCCCAATATTTTATGCCTGGTCCGCTTACTTTATTGTTGCCAAAAAAGCCAACTGTTCCAGATATTACCACGGCAGGCAGTAATAAAGTAGCAATTAGAATTCCGAATCAACCACTAACTTTAGCACTATTAGCACAACTTGATTTTCCATTGGCAGCTCCGAGTGCGAACCCTTCAGGCTATATTAGTCCTACCAATGCACACCATGTAATGGAAGGTTTGCAAGGAAAAATTCCCTATATATTAGATGGAGGTAACACCACGGTGGGATTGGAATCGACTATTTGCGAAGTGGCCGACAAAGTCATTATTTTACATAGAGCGGGCAGTGTAACCGCAGCAGAACTTTCAGCAGTTAGTGGCATGGAAGTTATCAATGCAGCAGCCTATCATGCACCCGTTATATCTGACCATAGCACTGATAGTCCGGCAACACCAGGCCAATTGAAAAGCCATTATGCACCCCATACCCCTTTGTATATGGGCAATATTGCAGAACTAATTGAATCACATGCTGGCAAAAAAATAGCGGTCATCAGTTTTGATAACCGCTATGAAAATGTTGACAATTTTATATTGGCACCCGACCATCAATTAACGACTGCAGCCAGTAAACTTTTTGCAACCCTAAGAGAAATAGATAATTGCCACTATGATGTAATTCTATCAGAGCAATTTCCCAATGAAGGTATCGGTATTGCCATCAACGACCGAATCAGCAGAGCACAGTTTATTTTAAAGCATTAATAATTGCTGCAAACTCATCTGCAATTAATGATGCCCCTCCTACTAATCCGCCATCTACATCGGTTTGAGAAAAGAGCTCTACCGCATTGTTTGCTTTTACACTGCCTCCATATAAAATAGAAATTTGATCAGCAGTTTCTTTTCCATAAACATGTGCTAATTCAGCACGAATAAAAGCATGCATTTCCTGAGCTTGATCACTGCTGGCTGTTTTGCCTGTACCGATTGCCCAGATTGGTTCGTATGCAATCACTACATTCACTAATTGTGCGGATGTTAAATGAAACAAAGACTCTTTCAATTGTGCTGCTACATAAGCATTCTGTGTGCCTTCCTCTCTTATTTGTAAAGGTTCTCCACAACAAAAAATTGGGGTGATTTGATGGCTTAAACAGATATCAATTTTTTCTGCTAAAAACTGATTGCTTTCATTAAAATATTCTCTTCTTTCAGAGTGACCTAATACGACATATTTTACGCCGATAGAGTTGAGCATCTCAACAGAAATTTCACCTGTGTATGCACCGCTTTTTTTACTGTAACAGTTTTGGGCAGCAACTGCTACCCTATTCTTATTACCCAATTTTTCTTGTGCCATCATTAAATACGGAGCAGGTACTGCAAATATGGCTAATTGATTTTCATTTAATTCGTGGGGCTTACTCAATAAATCATTGATTAATTGTTCTCCTTGTTGTACAGTCAAATTCATTTTCCAATTGGCTGCGGCTATTTGTTTTCTCATAAATGCTTGTTATTAGTGAATATGTTTTGAAGTATGTTTTTTTCTGTTGTTGAAAGTTCCATCCCTTTTAACCCTTTCCAATTATTGATATCATTAATGGCTGAATTTAAATCGTATTGTTTGCCTTTTACGCCAAAACTAAAATGCGGAATATTATTGTGTAATAAACCCTCTCCAAACACATTGCAACTCACCCCAATCATGGATCCTGTATTTAAACTGGAATTAATGGCCACTCTTGAATAGTCGCCCATGATGACTCCACATTTTTGTCCAACAGCTACATAATCATTTAGCCCCATGCTGAATATTTTTATAGTACCTGCTGAGTTCTTCAGATTACTATTACTGCTACCAGCACCTAAATTACACCATTCCCCAATTACAGCATCTCCTAAATATCCATCATGTGCTTTATTGGAATAGCCCATCATTACCGCATTTTTTATTTCTCCTCCACCCATACAATAAGGTCCCAATGAAGTGCCCCCATAAATTCGACTATTCATTTTAATGACCGAATTATATCCAATGGCAAATGGTCCTCTAATGCAAGAGCCTTCCATGATTTCTGCTTTGCGGCCAATATAAATTGGTCCTGTTGTGGCATTTAATGTACAGAACTGCAGTTTAGCTCCTTCCTCAATAAAAATTTGATTCTCACCAATAGTATTAACCGATGAGGGTATGGGCTGAGAGGTTCTATTAGCGGTAACTAATTCATAATCGCTTCTGATAATAGCGTCATTCATTTGCATGATTTCCCAGGGGAATCGCAAACGAGTAATCCCTTCAACTTTATTGGCTTGGGAAAAAAAAGTTGTTGTATCTGAGGGATTAAAATCGCCGAATGAAATAGCTGATTTACCTGCCACTAAACCATACTCATCCACTAAACAATCTCCCATTCCCAATTGCTTTATTTGAGCAATCAATAATTGGTTGGGCAAAACAGAAGCGTCAATCCATAAGGTTTCTTCTGATTTAATGGTTTGGGATGTATCGTTTGGAATGACATATAAGTCCTGCAAATAGGGTGCTGTATGAATAAAGGAAAGCTCATTGAGCAGCAGCTCCCATCGCTCTTTAACACTTAATAAACCAAAATGAAACTGTGCCACTGCTTTAGTAGTAGAAAGCGGTGCTAAAAGGTTTCTGTATGGTGGATCAAATAAAATAACAGCCATATACAAATGTAGCCGAAAACCTAATACGGTTTTCTTCGTAACTTGCGCCTTCAAACTTTATAAATTTTCTCTTATGAGTATTGGTACATTTTCTTACCCTATGCCGGCCAACGAACCGGTTCTTCAATTTGCACCAGGAAGTGCTGAGAAAGCTGCGCTTAAAAAAGCATTGGCTGAAGCAAAGAAAAAACAGTTAGATATTCCCATGTATATTGGAGGCAAAGCGGTTAGGACAGATAAAAAAACAGCCATTCATCCTCCGCACGAATTGGCACACGTATTAGGCCATTTTAATGCAGGAGAAGAGAAACATGCTCATCTTGCGATTGCTGCTGCTTTGCAAGCAAAAGAAAAATGGGCTGCAATGAGTTGGGAAAATAGAGCACATATCTTTTTAAAAGCAGCCGATTTATTGGCTACAAAATACCGTTTTCAAATGTTGGCTGCAACTATGTTGGGCCAAAGTAAAAATGCTTTTCAAGCGGAAATTGACAGTACCTGTGAATTAATCGACTTTTTGCGTTTTAACGTTCACTTTTTAAGTGAAATATATAAGCAACAACCTATTTCTGCCCCAGGCATGCACAACCGTTTAGAGTGGCGTGGATTAGAAGGGTTTGTTCTTGCAGTAACCCCTTTCAACTTCACTGCAATTGGTGGCAACCTTCCTACTTCTGCAGCTATGTGTGGCAACGTAGTCGTTTGGAAACCAGCCAATACTCAAATTTATTCTGCGCAATTATTCATGCGCATTTTAAAAGAAGCTGGTTTACCTGATGGCGTAATCAACTTGATTTATGTAGATGGTCCTACTATTGGTAAAGTATGTTTCTCGCATAGAGATTTTGCGGGTGTTCATTTCACCGGCTCTACAGGTGTATTCAATAATATGTGGAAAGTGATTGGTGAAAATATGGGTATGTATAAATCTTACCCAAGAATTGTTGGAGAAACAGGTGGTAAAGATTTTGTTGTAGCGCATAAGTCTGCTGATGTAGATGCAGTAGTTACTGCTTTGGCAAGAGGTGCTTTTGAATTCCAAGGACAAAAATGTTCTGCCGCTTCAAGGGCCTACATCCCTAGCAACTTAGCGGATGAAATTTTACGTAAACTAGTAGCTGCCATCAACACCATGAAAATGGGAACAGTGGAAGATTTCACCAATTTTGTGAATGCAGTCATTGATGAAAAATCTTATACAAGCATTACCCGTTACATTACTAACGCAAAGAAAAATAAGAAAGTAAAAATCATTGCTGGTGGTAACTTCAGCAAAACCAAAGGATACTTTATTGAACCTACGGTGATTGTAACCAAGGATCCTAAATCGGTTACCATGTGCGAAGAAATTTTTGGGCCAGTTTTAACCATTTATGTTTACCCTGCTGAACAGTTTGAAAAAACACTTAAGTTGGTTGATAGCACTTCTCCTTATGCTTTAACTGGTGCAATTCTTTCTCAGGATAGAGCTGCAGTTGAATTAGCAACTAACGAGTTAAGAAATGCTGCTGGAAACTTTTATATCAATGATAAACCAACAGGTGCTGTAGTAGGTCAACAACCTTTTGGTGGTGCAAGGGCTTCTGGCACCAATGATAAAGCGGGTAGTGCGTTAAACCTTTATAGATGGTTAAGCGCTCGTACCATTAAGGAGACTTATAATCCCCCTGTACATTATGGATATCCATTTTTGCAAGAAGCTTAAATAACAAAAAAAAGTCCCGAAATCATTCGGGACTTTTTTTATACTTACTCATTAATCTAAATTACTTAGGTAATACTACTGTGTCAATTACGTGTACAACACCATTACCCGCTTTTAAATCGGCAGCAACTACAGTAGCAACACCACCATTTTCATCGGTTAATGTTACTTTACCATCTTTTAAAGTAACAGTCAATGAATTTCCTGCAACTGTTTTTACAACCACTTTACCTTTACCATCTTTGATGGCTTTGATTACTGCAGCAGCATCTAAATTTCCTACAACAACGTGGTAGGTTAATACTTTAACTAAAGTTGCTTTATTTTCTGGCTTTAATAAATTAGCAACAGTACCTGCTGGTAATTTATCAAATGCTGCATTCACTGGAGCAAATACAGTGAAAGGTCCAGCACTTTGTAAAGTTCCAACCAAATCAGCCGCTTTAACTGCAGCTACCAAAGTAGAATGGTCTTTAGAACCAACTGCAATATCTACTACTGTTTTCTGTGCAGCTACGGTACCAAATAATCCCAATACTGCAACCAATGTCAATGATAAAATGCGCATTTTCATAAATATTTTGTTTAATTTTTTATATATAACTCCTAAACAAGGAAAAGGTTCATGCAATGGCTCATATTTAAGGATGAACGGTAGCCATGTTGAGTCATTTGAGTAGTAAAATTAGTTTTGATTGAACAATCAAAATGAGCCAAAAAATAGGTTAATAAATTAGTGCTCAAATCAACTTTTTGATATTTATCCTTGTTAATTAAAAAAAAGTAAAAAGATGGCATATCCAAACCTAGTGCTTGTAGATGTATTAAGACAAACTGCCAAAAATTTAAAGGAAGGTGCACATTATGCTTGGGGTAATCATGGTTCTTGTAACTGTGGTAACTTATTGCAAGTGGTTGCCAATGTGAGTAAAGAAGAGATTTTGACCTATGCGCACACTGGTTTTGGTGAATGGACAGAACTAGCAGAAGAATATTGCCCTGTTAGCAATACCCCTGTTAATTTAATGATTAAAAAGTTAACAGATATAGGACTCACTCCCTCAGACATCCATCATTTGGAATATCTTGATGATAAATCGGTTTTAGAAAAACTGCCTGGTGGATTTAAATGGCTAAAGCGAAATCTAAGAGAAGATGTTATCCTATATTTTTCCACTTTCGCGGATATTTTAGAGGAAAACTACCTAAATAATATCAGTATACCTTACCCTCCGAAAGAAGTATTAGAACGGGAGTACGCTGGGTAGGGAACTATCAATGATAACCCCTATATTTGCCTTCAAATTTTTGAAAAGTGGCTACAAAGTTTTCTAAAGAAACCTACCTCTATTGGTATGAATTAATGCAGCTGATCCGTCAGTTTGAATTAAAATCAGAAGAAATGTACAAAATGGCTGGAAAAATCCGCGGATTTTTTCATGCTTACATTGGTCAGGAAGCAATTGCTGCTGGTTGTATGACAGCCACTCAAGCGGATGACCCTTTTATTACTGCTTATCGTGATCACGGTTTGGCCTTATCTAAAGGTGTATCAGCTAATGCTTGTATGGCAGAGTTATACGGTAAAGCAACTGGTTGTGCAAAGGGTAAAGGTGGAAGTATGCACTTCTTTAGTGTCGAACACAAGTTTTTTGGCGGACATGGTATTGTGGGAGCTCAAATTGGAACTGGAGCTGGTTTGGCATTTGCTGAAAAATACAAGGGTACCGAAAATGTGGTGCTTTGTTATTTTGGAGATGGCGCTGCTCGTCAGGGTATGTTGCATGAAACTTTTAACCTTGCAATGCTTTGGAAATTACCAGTGATTTTTATTTGCGAAAATAACAATTACGCGATGGGAACTTCCATTGAAAGAACCAGCAACGTAATTGATATTTATAAGTTAGCGGATGCTTATGAAATGCCTGCAGACAAAATAGATGGCATGACTCCTGAAGCGGTGCATGATGCCGTTGCAAGAGCAGTGAAAAGAGCTAGAGAAGGCGATGGCCCAACGCTACTCGAAATGAAAACCTATCGCTACAAAGGGCATTCTGTTTCTGATCCACAAAAATACAGATCTAAGGAAGAGGTAGAAGAATACAAAGACCAAGACCCAATTACCAAAGTGGCTGCAACTATTTTAGAAAATGGATTTGCAACTCAAGCTGAGATAGATATTATTAATGCGCGTGTTAATGCAATAGTTGATGAATCTGTTAAGTTTGCAGAAGAAAGTCCATGGCCAGATGACAATGAAGTGTTGAAAGACGTTTACATTGACCAGAACTATCCATTTATCGTAGATTAATTTATCAAAAAGTATAATCAATTATAATGAGCGAAAATCAAGCGCCTGAAGTTGTATCTCAAGAGGCAGCACATAAAGTAGAATCAAGTTTTGCAAAAATTCAAAAGCCACTAATTGGCGCTATTGTAGCTGTATTAGTAATTGGCGGAGGTTGGTTTGCCTACCAACAATATGTTGTTAAACCTAAAGAAGAAAAAGCTGCAGAAGCTATATTTAAGGCAGAACAATATTTTGCATTAGACTCTTCTAGATTGGTTTTAAACGGAGACGGACAGAACAAAGGAGTATTAAATGTAATTAGCAATTTTGGTGGAACTAAAGCCGCTAACCTAGCACATTATTATGCGGGAATTAGTTACTTGAAATTAGGTGAGTTCGACAATGCAGTAAAACACCTTAAAGATTTTTCATCCGATGCAAAGCAAGTGCAACTATTAGCAACTGGTTGTTTAGGTGACGCATATGCAGAACTAAATAAAAAAGAAGAAGCAATAGATGCTTACAAAAAGGCGGCGGCTACTTTTGTAGAAGATGAAACCAATTCTTCTGAATATTTATTCCGTGCTGCTTTATTGTTAGAAACCACAGGTAAAACCACTGAGGCTTTGGAATTATACAAAGAATTAAAAACAAAATTCCCTAAAACAGATAAAGGTTTTCAAGCAGATAAATATATTTATCGTTTGAGCATCGAGAAAAATGATCTTGCTGAATAATGGCTACCAAAGGAAATAAATCATTAAACAAAGGCATCCCTACCCTAGAGGATGCCTTTGTTGTTATCATTAAAACGGAATGGAACAGCGCTATCATCAACGCTTTAGAAAAAGGGGCTAAAAAAGTATTAAAAACTGCTTCATCTGCTGTTAAAACATTAGTAGTTCCTGGCGCATTCGAATTACCCTTTGCGGTTAAACAACATTATACCTATAGCAAGCGCATACCAGACGCGTATATAGTATTGGGAGCCGTAATTCAAGGCGACACACCCCATTTTGACTATGTATGCAAAGGGGTAACGGATGGGATCATGCAGTTAAACTTACAAATTGACGTGCCCGTTGTTTTTGGCGTATTAACTGTTTTAAATGAACAACAAGCGATTGAAAGAATTGGCGGAGTGCATGGACATAAGGGCGAAGAAGCTGCAATAACTGCGCTAAAAATGATTCAATTGAATCGTTCAATTAAATAACAGAAGATGAACGTACACATATTTGTTCCTTGCTTTATAGATCAACTATACCCAGATGTGGCATTTAATATGGTGAAAGTATTAAAGAAAGCCGGATGTAAAGTTCATTATAATACTTCTCAAACTTGCTGTGGTCAGCCTTCATTTAATGCTGGATTTCATGGAGAAGCAAAAGAAGTATGCACAAAATTTTTACAAGATTTTGAAGGAGCTGATTATATTGTTGCCCCTAGTGCAAGTTGCGTTGGTTTTGTAAAAAACTATTACAAACAATTATTTGAGAACGCTGCATATAAATCGCAAGCCACTAAAACTGCTGAGCGAATTTTTGAATTTTCTGATTTCTTAGTAAACGTTTTAAAACAGACTGAATTTGGTGCTGTACTAACTGAAAAAGCCACTTACCACGATAGTTGTGCAGCACTCAGGGAATGTAAAATTAAAAATGAACCTAGGATCTTATTAAATAATGTAGCAGGCTTAGAATTTGTTGAAATGAATGATGTTGAAACCTGTTGTGGGTTTGGCGGAACCTTTGCTGTAAAATTTGAACCCATCAGTATTGCTATGGGAAATCAAAAAATAAACAATGCTTCTGACACAGGAGCAACCTTACTCATTAGCACCGATATGAGTTGCTTAATGCATATAGATGGCTGTGCTAAGCACGAAGGCAAGAATATGAAAATGATGCACTTGGCGGATGTGTTGGCTAGTGGGTGGTAAGTTTTAGCTTAACTCTCGCTTTTTAGCCTAACTCCCACTCAAAATCTAATTGACGCTTTTCTAAGTTCGCTGCCACTAGTGTAACGGTAACTTTATCGCCCATTTTAAATATTCGTCCACTGCGTCTGCCAACTAAACTATATTCGGATTCTACGAGCCTAAAATCATCAAAATCGCTAAGGCTTACTATACTTACCAATCCTTCGCATTTATGATCAATTGTTTCTACAAAGAAGCCAAAACTAGTAACGCCACTCACTACTCCTTCAAATGTTTCACCCACGTGAGATTGTAAAAACTCTACTTGTTTGTATTTATTCCCAGCTCTTTCGCATTCCATTGCAGCACGTTCTCTTTCACTGGTATGTTTACATTTCTCAGTCATTTTTTTATCAATCATTGGAGCGCCATCTAGTACACTCTGTAATACCCGATGAACCAAAACATCAGGGTATCTTCTTATGGGAGAAGTAAAATGACAGTAATGATCGAATGCTAAACCATAGTGACCAATATTTTCTGGAGTGTAAATCGCCTTGGCCATGGTCCTTATACCAAGTTGTTCTAATACATGCTGTTCAGGTTTACCCTGTGCATCGGCCAACATTCCATTAAAGCTATGTGCAATGGCTTGAGGGCTTGATATATCAAAACTATGGCCATATCGTTTGGCATATTGAATAAATGGTGCTAGTTTTTCTTCATCGGGTTGATCATGTACGCGATATGGGAACGGTATAGGTTTCTTATTAACATGTTGCTTAGCAATATTTTCTGCTACTGTTCTATTCGCCAACAACATAAATTCTTCAATTAATTGGTGCGACTCTTTACTCTCTTTTACTAGAATACCAATAGGAACGCCTTTTTCATCTAGCTGAAACCTTACTTCCTGAGAAGAAAAATTAATAGCCCCTTTACTGAATCTTTTCTTCCTTAATTTTTGTGCAATATCGTTGAGTAATAAAATTTCATCTTTATGTAACCCATCTTTGGTTTCTATAATTTGTTGCACATCTTCATATGTGTATCGATGGTCAGAATGAATCACAGTTCTTCCTAACCAATATTGTTTTACATCGCCATTTTCATTGGTTTGAAAAATAGCAGAGAAAGTAAGCTTGTCTTCGTGGGGTCTTAAAGAGCAAAGTTCATTAGAAATATGTTCAGGCAACATTGGGTTTACCCTATCTGGCAAATATACAGAAGTAGCTCTTCTATAAGCTTCCGTATCCAATGCAGAATCTGGCACCACATAATGACTTACATCTGCAATATGCACCCCTATTTCATATTTGTTGTCACCTAATTTTCTTATAGAAATTGCATCATCAAAGTCTTTTGCATCTACAGGGTCAATAGTAAACGTTAGTAAGGCCCTACAATCCCTTCTCTTGGCAATTTCTGCTTCATCAATAATATCTACTAATCTACCCGCTTCTTCTAAAACTTCATCAGAAAAACTCAATGGGAATCCCGCTTCAGCTAAGATCTCTTTCATTGCTGCGTCATTCACATCATCTGGTGCCATTACACTAATAACTTCTCCAACAGGCTTTTTATCTTCCTTCTCCCATCGAACCAACTTTACCAATACTTTATCTCTATGCTTTGCCCCATTGATTGAATTCATAGGGATATATAAATCTGGCATTGGCTTATCAGAATCTGGTACAAAAAAAGCATGATGTGCAGACACCTGTAATCTACCTATGAACTCTGTTTGTTTACGTTCTACTACTTCAGTGATTTTTCCCTCTTTTTTACCAGTTCGTACATTCTCTCTAATTACTTTTACTCTAACCAGATCACCATTCAGTGCTGTTCCAAAATCATTGGGCTTAACCAAAACATCTCCTGACTGATCATCAATTAATACATAACCCATTCCTGAACGAGTTACTTCTAGCTTCCCTTTCAGGGTTTGTACAGTAATTGTTTTTGCTTTTTGTTTCTGCTTAGACTTTGGCTTTTTAGTACTCATGCGTTTGGATTGAAATTAAAATCTTGAATGAATTTAATCAGCAAGTCATTAAAATGCCAAGATTCATCAAAGAGGATTCGGTGTCTTATAGGGATTACAAAAAAAGGTAGACCCCTTAATTCATCTTTGAATTTGATCAGCCTAACGGCATCTTTTTCTGTTGTAATAAATAATTTTCTATCAGCAGTAATATCATCAAACTTTTGCTTCATTTCCTTTAAATCGTCTATTGAAAAAATATGATGATCTGGATAGTCTTGTTGATAATATGTTGTTGCCTTCTGTAATAGATAATCCTTGAGTGGCTTAGGGTTTGCGATTCCGCATACCAACATCACTTCATCTATCGAATGAATGGAATATTGTATACTTGTATCGCAAATATGATAAGGCATACCGTATTCAATACAAGTAAAAAACACTTTCTGTGAAGGCAATGGTTTTAGCTCTCTCAAAATAGTAGACTTTGTTTGCTCATCCATATCAGGAGGGCATTTTGTAACAATAATCACTTGCGCTCTTTTTGCTGATGCCCATTCATCTCTTAAATCTCCGGTAGGTAAAAAAAAGTCACTTGTATATAAATTACTATAGTCGGTCAATAAAATATTAAAGCCAGCCCTTACTGTTCTATGTTGAAATGCATCATCTAATATGATGGCTTGTAGTTCTGGATGATCTTGTAATAAATGAGGTATAGCCACTAATCTTTCTTCACCAACCGCAACAGCTACATTTGGAAACTTCAATGCAAACTGCATTGGCTCATCGCCTATTTCTAAGGCTGTAGTTTGTGCATTCGCTAATGCATAGCCCTTCGTTTTTCTTTTGTATCCCCTACTTAAAGTGGCCATTTTAAACCTTGGACCTAACAATTCTAATAAATATTCTACCATGGGAGACTTTCCAGTTCCACCTACTGCCAAATTTCCCACGCATATAATCGGGAAATTAAATGCAGAAGACTTCATGATATGCTTATCAAATAATCTATTACGAATAATAATGATTAAACCATATAGTGCTGCCAATGGCAACAACAGTACTCGAAATGATTTTAGAAAAATGGTATTAAAATTCATAAATACGCTTAGGGGTAATACCTAGATGTAAAGGTATATCAAATTCATGGGTGTCGCTGATTAGGGATATTGGATCGAAGTAAGAAAATCCAATTAATGCGGTATGGCTTGATTTATTAGCTAAAAAACGATCATAAAATCCTTTGCCATACCCCACCCGATATCCCGCTTCATCAAAAACCAATAATGGAACTAATACTAAATCAATTTTATTTAACGGAACGACTTCACCTTCTTTAGGCTCTGTAATACCCCAATGGTTGGTAGCATAAACTGTATCTTCATTCACCAAAATAGCTTCCATATTTACCCCATCTTTAACTACTGGATAAGCAATTTGTAAATTTGGAATGATATGCCTTAAATAACCATTAAACAAATGGGTATTGGGTTCTGCTTTATTTGCCATTGGCCAGTATGTCAATACCATTTGAATCTCTTCAAAATTGATTTGTTGAAATTGAATCAATAATAAATCATCCAATTTTAACCGCTCTGCTCCGTGTAATTCATTTCTTTTGTTAAGATAATGGGCTCTTAATTCTGCTTTCAGCATAACCTTTTTTGTGGGCTTGTGTAAAATCTTCGCTGCAATTTACCAAATAGCCAATCAATTCGATATTTTTATGTAAATCCAATATTACTATTTGATATGAAAAAAATATTTTTGACCTATATATTTATTTCTATTTGCTTGAATAGCTTTTCGCAAGATGCTAGTTCAATCATTCCAAAACCTGCATTTATTAGTTACCCGCAAAGCGTTGAACCTTTTGTATTATCGAATAAATTGAACATTTTTTACGATGACCCCTACCTACCACAAGCAGCATATTTAAAAGAAAATATAACTAAACAAACAGGGATTGTGCTTGAAATCATAAAAAATACAGGTACAAATGAAACGAGTAAAATCGGTATTTACCTTGTTCCCATTTCATCATCAAATTATACCCCTGAAAAATATGAACTAAATATAAATAAGCAAACCATCTCTATTGAATTCTACGATTTGCGAGGACTTATTAATGGCATTCAAAGTTTATTACAATTAATACCAATTGGTCAATTTAAATCTGCAAATATTTCCCCGGTTCATATAGAAGATCAACCTAGATTTTCATATAGAGGAATGCATTTAGATGTTGTAAGACATATTTTTCCTGTAAGTTATATTAAGAAATACATCGACTACTTAGCATTTCACAAATTCAATACTTTCCATTGGCATCTAACAGATGACCAAGGATGGAGAATTGAAATGGAGGCTTATCCCAAACTGAACACTATTGGTTCTTATAGGAAAGAAACTTTAATTGGTCATTTTAAAGATAGTCCCGCCCAGTATGATGGAGTCCGATATGGTGGATACTATACCAAATCTGAAATAAAAGATATTGTGCAATACGCAGCCATCAGGGCTATAACGGTAATACCTGAAATAGATATACCTGGGCATAGCCGAGCAGCCATTGCAGCTTATCCTGAGCTAAGCACTAAACCAGATACTATTTGGGATGTTGCTACTACTTGGGGAATGTATAATCGGCAAAACAATGTATTGGCACCCAAACCAGCTACTTTTCGCTTTTTAGAAAAAGTATTTGATGAAGTAATTGAGCTATTCCCTTCTCCCTATATTCATGTTGGTGGAGACGAATGCAGTAAAATATGGTGGAAGCAGGATCCTGCAACGCAATTGTTCATGAAAGAAAAAGGGTTGAAAAATGAAACTGCATTACAAACCTATTTTATTGAGTTTATTGCCAATCATCTTAAAACAAAAGGCAAACAAACCATTGGTTGGCATGAAATTAATGAAGGTGATTTAGACACTTCAACCATTGTAATGAACTGGGGAACTGAAAAACAAGCTATTGAAGCAGCAAGTAAAGGATTCAAAGTGATCAATACACCTGGCAAACCATTTTATTTTGATCATTATCAGTCCTTAGACTCCAAAGACAGTTTAGCCATTCACGGTTACAACCCTTTAGAAGCTGTATACAATTATAATCCTATACCAGCTGCTGTAATTCAAAAAGGACTAAGCAATAAAATTATAGGTGGACAAGCCAATGTTTGGACAGAATATATGAGCAATGAAAAAAAAGTAGACTATATGATATTCCCTAGAATGACTGCTTTAAGTGAAACACTTTGGAGTAATTCTGAAAAAAAGAACTACGCAGATTTTTTAAAAAGAATTGAGAGAACAGCCATTCCAAGATATCAATTTTGGAATAGCAGTTATTTTAAAGACTATGTTAAATGGGATTTAAGCAAATCGGCTAAATAAAAAATCCGCTGAGCATTGAGTCCTGCACAGCGGATTTTAATAAGTTTTCTGCAACTAGAATTGTGATTTAAAATTTCTATTTGCAGACTTCATTTCTCTGTGAATCTTCCAAAGATCAACTGCACGAAATGCTTTCTTTTTTTCTTCTCTGTTTTGAACAAACATGTCTGTTGCCAAAGTTTCTCTTACTTCTTGTACTAATTCGTTTAAATGCGCCTTATCCATCTGTACGATAGAAGGCATAACTTCACCTTTCATTGTATTACTATTTTAATTTTTTACAAATGTTTTTGAGCAGGGTAGGAAAATTGTCGTAATCGTTAGAATAGAATGGCCTTCTATTTGTCTACCTGTATATTTGATTCTTAATCGTTGCTCAATTCCGCCGCAAATGTACGACGAGTAAGCACAGTAAAAAAATTAAACTGTAAAATAAAAGTTAATATATCATATGCCCCTTGATAAAATCGCTCACTAAATAGCTGATTAATTTGCCCGTTCCTGGGTCTTTCTCGCCATTTGATAATTGTACTGCACCCTCTGAAATATGTAAGTAAGCTGCCTTGGTATCAGCAGCTGTATATTGCATATACTGCCTTGCTTGCATAGGCGTAATACCTATTTTAGCATGAGCGCTAGACAAAGTATCAGCTATAGCATCCATATCTAATTCGATACCGCATAATGTATCATCAGTGAATGATGTTGCATGTGCTACTGCTTGAATAAAAGTTCTTTTTTCATGCACAAATATGTCTTCATAAGTAATGCAATCGATGAATGGGTTATTGACCATATCCATCCATACGTTTTGAGGAATATAATTTTCGTGCAACCCAATTACACAGTATTTTTCTAAATATCCATCTTCTTCAGCATAAGTAAACCCATTTCCACTATGCCTTCCTTCCATTGGTCTAAAATCGGCATGCGCATCTAAATTAATCGCATTAATTTGTGCAATAGGTATTACTCCTGCTTTATAAAAACCTTTTGCTGCTCCCTTTATGCATGGATATGCATTATTATGACCTCCGCCAATAACAATGGGTATTTTTTTATTTTGTGTAATCAAGTGTATTAGCTGCTCTACCGCATCATCAATGGTATTTACTGCATGTCGATATGCAGCCATTTTCTCTTCTTCATTAAAAGCGTTTTGATCTATCAATTCTGCGATGGTGGAAAAATCAAAATGACCTAATACCATCATATTACTGCCTTCTAAAAAATCATTGCTTTGGATATTTAAAAAAGCTTTTAGAAATGCTAACCAAGCACTATCAGTCCCTCCTATTCCTCCATTGGCTTTTACGCCAATATCTTCTGGTATTCCTAGTATAATATAATTGGCAGGACTTGCTTGCAAGCTAGCTTCTATAGTTGATGGATTAGCAATGACCTGCACCCGCTCACCTAACTTGGTTTCAAAACGGCGGATTTTTGTTACAGAAAGAATATCCTGTTTATTATAAAACTTAAAATGGTGCATGGTCAAAAGTTTAAATGAACAATTCTGTTACTTAAATATAATTAAATAAACTGACCATTAATCATAACCTTTTGAATCAAATTACTCCCAAAAGCATAGGGCATATAGGCCAATGAAGGTATGGGGTGTGTGAAAATCAAATTAGCCCGTTTACCAATGGTGATACTGCCTACTTCATTTGCTAATTCCATAGCAAATGCACCATTGATCGTAGCTGCGTTGATGGCTTCTTCTGGTAACATTTTCATTTGTATGCAACTAAGGGCAACTACAAAATTCATATTTCCACTTGGGCTAGATCCTGGATTAAAATCGGATGCAAGGGCCAAAGCTGCATTGGCATTGATTAGCGTTCTTGCTGGCTGATAAGGCATTCTTAGAAAAAAAGCTGCAGTTGGCAATAAAGTACCAATTGTGTTCGATTGGCTCAATGCGCTGATTGCTGAATCATTCATGGTTTCAAGATGATCAACAGAAATAGCTCCCATTTTTACCCCTAGCTCTACCCCACCCGACGCATTTAATTGATTCGCATGAATTTTGGGTTTTAGTCCATATGCAATACCAGCTTCGCAAATTCGCTGGGTTTCAGCTACACTAAAAAATCCCTCCTCGCAAAAAACATCTATATAATCAGCCAGTTGCTCGTCTGCAATGATCGGTAACATTTCATTGATTATTTGATCAATGTATCCTTCGTGATTTTCTCTAAATTCCAATGGGTACGTATGCGCACCTAAAAAACTTGCTTTTACTGGAATAGGAGCAGTTTCTTTTATGCGTTTTATAACGCGCAGCATTTTTAATTCGTTGTCTGTATTAAGCCCATAGCCACTTTTGATTTCAATAGCGCCTGTTCCCAGTTTCATCAACTCGTTCAATCTTGTCATTGCTTGCAAATACAATTCGTCTTCGGTTGATTGGGCTATTTTCCTAGCAGAATTTAGTATCCCTCCCCCTTTTGCTGCAATTTCAGCATAGGTTAGCCCATTAATTTTATGAACAAACTCATCTTCTCTGCTTGCTGCAAAAACCAAATGCGTATGGCTGTCGCACCAACAAGGAAGAACCGATGAACCGGCGGCATCAATCATCTCAGCCCCAGACATATGA
>QLAH01000451.1_pt1 | contig 21429 bp, 26 predicted proteins | sample 4693081 | NCBI WGS metagenome assembly QLAH01 (sample SAMN09425401, study PRJNA476045) | Lake water metagenome, whole genome shotgun sequencing project.
AAATACCCCCGATGGCATCGAAATAATCCCATCGAGCTTGTGATCGTCCACCAACGTCTTGCGGATCGTTTGGTGCGCCTTTGAGGAACCAAACAGCACCCCATCCGGCACGATCGCCGCACAGCGGCCGCCCACTTTCAGCAACCGCAAAAACAACGCCAAAAACAGTAATTCTGTTTTCGTCGTCTTCACCACCTTCGTTAAATCCGTCGCAATGTTCAGGGAGTCGATCGACCCCTTAAACGGCGGATTCGCCAAAATTAACGAAAAGGCTTCTTCGATAGTCGCATGATCCTGCGAGAGTGCATCGCGGGATTCGATTTGGGGATTCTCGATGCCATGCAGCAACAGGTTCATCGAGCCGATCCGCAACATCGTCGCGTCAAAATCGAACCCGTGGAACATCTCCCGATTGAAATGCTCCCGATTCCCCGGCGCATTTAGCACCTGGTTGCCCTCAGTATCCTTCAGGTCGCGCAGATAGTCCGCCACGCCCACCAAAAACCCCGCCGTGCCACAGGCCGGATCGCAAACCACCTCGCGCGGCCCCGGCTCCATCAGTTCCACCATCAGGCGGATGATGTGGCGTGGTGTGCGAAATTGCCCATTTTGCCCCGCCGTGCTGAGTTTCCCCAGCATGTACTCGTACAGATCGCCCATCAGGTCAACGTAGGCTTCCCCCGTTTCCTGGGATTGGCGATCGATGTCCGTCAGCAGCTCCTCGATCGTGTCGATCGCCGTTTTCAGCAACCCCGGCGACACAATCAAAAACACCGCATCCTTCAAAAACTTGGCGTACGTCGTTTCGCCGCCCTCACCGCCCAATTGCGCGCCCACATCCTTCACGAATGGAAACGCTTCATCACGCACATGGATCAGCAGCTCTTGGGCATCGTCGATGTTTTTGAACTGCGACCAACGACTAAGCTGACGATTGGCCGGAAACAGCGGATTTTCGATCGCCTGGCCCGATCGCCGCGCCCGACGTTCCCGCAACAGCTCCCGATCGTCCAACCGCTTCAAGAACAGCAGGTAGGAAATTTGCTCGATCACAGACAACGGGTTGCTGATGCCATTGCTCCAGAACGCTGTCCAGAGTCGATCGACTTTCGATTTCAGCTCACCTGTGATCATGCGTAACCTGTGCTGTCTTGCGCTTCATCCAGCACACCATTATGCACGGCACAGATCGGAACACTCCAATCCCACAGGTTTTCACAACCTTGCCGCTCATTTCACCTTTTCGCCTTTTCGCCAAGGCGAAAATACAAAATTCCAACTTATCAACCTGATTTTGGGCAAAACCCTTTATAGACAACGGTTTCCGAATTTCGCCAAGGCGAAAAGGCGAAATTCAATCCTGATCACCACGCGCAGATGATCCAAAAATCCGCCATCGCTTTACTTAGCAAGCGTTTCCGAATTTCGCCAAGGCGAAAAGGCGAAAATACAAAATTCAAGTCTACTAATTCGATAAATCGCTCAAATCCTTATACCAAAAAGCTTTTGAATTTCGCCTTGGCGAAATAATCAAATCTCAAAACACTAGAATTGATCGCCAACCCGTCATCACAGCAGAATTTCGCCTTGGCGAAAATACAAAAATGATTATCACCGTCACCGGACGCAAGGGCGGGGTGGGCAAGACCACAACCGCCGTGCATCTCGCCTGCTACCTGCAAAAGCTGGCCCCGACGCTCCTAGTCGATGGCGACCCCAACCGAAGCGCCACGGGCTGGCATAAACGCGGCGGCTTGCCGGTCAAGGTTGTTGACCTGATGGCAGCCCCCCGCCACAGTCGGGACTATGAGCATCTGGTGATTGATACGGCCGGCGGCCCCAGCTCCGAAGATTTGGAAGCGCTGGCGGATGGGTGCGATCGCCTGGTCTTGCCCACCTCCCCCGATGCCATGAGCTTGGATGCGATGCTGCAAACGGTGGAGCAGCTCCAGGGCTTTCGGTGCGATCGCTTCAAAATTTTGCTGACGATGGTTCATCCCAAACCCGTCACCGCAGCCGATCAGGCTCGGGAGGCGCTGGCGGGGTTGCCCCTGTTTCAGCACAATGTGCGCCGGTTCATCGCCTACGAGAAGGCGGCCCTGTTGGGGTTGCCGGTCTATGAGGTCAAGGGCGATCGCAACGCCCGCATTGCTTGGCACGATTACGAGCGCATTGGACAGGAGCTGCTGGCATGACGGAACCCAAAGCCAACCCCTTCAAAAATCTGCTCGATAGCCGTCGCCAGCCGACGGATGCGCCGGAGCCAGCAACACCCCCAACGCCCACCGACGGGGCCGCCCAATCTCTCAGCGATGATCGAATTTCGCCTTGGCGAAAAGGCGAAAAGGCAAAAAGGCGAAATCCAGAACCTGCGCAGCAACCGGCAACACCGCCGATCGACGATCCACCGCGAGCGCCAAAACGGGGCCGCCCCGCCACCGGCAAGCGCAGCAACCCGGGCTGGATTGGCCGCACCTACTACATCCAACAATCCACCGACCAGGCGATCGAGGCGGAGCTGCTGGCCCTGAAGCATGAGGGCCGGGCGATCGATAAATCCCAGCTTGTGGATGCGCTGCTAATGGCGTGGGTGCAATTTCGCCAAGGCGAAAAGGCGGAATTACTCCTGAGGGCGATCGAGCAACCGGAAACGGACTAGCCCCAGCCGATCACCAGACAACATTACTGACCCGTGGCGACGAAGCTACCCGATCGTGCGACCCCCTCGGAAAAGTCCGGTTAAGGTCAGGGGTCGTTGTATCGAATGCAGCGGCTCGCCGATCAGGGCGATCAGTTGGGGAAGTGGTGCTAGTCCGAGGGGTTAGGCGGCTCTTGGTTTGGGGGATTGTCGCTCTGTTGTTGGCGACGCGCCTCCCGTCGGCTCGTTTTGGTGGTCAAACTGTCGATCGATTTCGCGATCAACCTGATCCATCAAGTCCTGGAGCGTGACGGCCACACCCCCTAAAAGAAGATTAGTTAGGGGGTGTGGCCGTGGCTGTAGCTCTTTACTAAAGTGCTTTTCAGCCCTTGCGGTCAGAATGACGATTGCACGAGAGAGCGAGTCATCATCGATCGAGTAAAGCCGAATCCGATCGCCCGTACCCTGACGGGTGGAAAGGGTGCGCAAGCCAACGGCTTTTAAAACCATCCCCAGAACTTGGCAAGCGGTCATCCGTTCCCAGACGGTAAAGCCAAGGGTCAGCCGCACGTCTGGGGCATGGGCTTTGAGCCGATTCGCAAATACCACCACCTGGGGCGTGTCATTGTGCCAGCCGGGATTGTCGATCGCCCATTGGATCATGTCCATCACCCCCAACACATCCGCACCCATCGTGAACAGGTTTGCCCCCGGCAAGTCTTGGGTGGGTAACGGCAGCTCCCATCGGGTGAGGCGGCTGAGTTTTTCGCGATCGCGTCTGATGGTTAAGCCATCCCAGATCAACCCCTCCAGGCGGTTGAGTTCTCGCCGGTAGGCTCCATTGCGATCAGCTTCAACCTGCTCGATTTCCAGGTCTTCAGGGGCGATTGCCAGAAAATCACAGATCTCAAACCGTTCCAACTTCAGGCGATCGGCGTAGGAAACCACCCGCTGCTCGCGAATCTGTTGGGCCTCATCAGCCGTGACGATTGCCTCATGGGTGATCGCTTCGCAGTGCAGTACCTTGACCCGATCGAGTGCATCATCCCAGCGCTGTAGGGCTTCCATCAGCTTCGCGCTGGCGACCGATTTGGCGATCGCTGCTCGTTCTGCCTTGGCCGCTTTGGCGATGGCGTGCCGGTCTTGCTCCAGGTCAGCCACCAGCCGCTCAATCGGTAGTTTTTGCACCTTGTGCCCAGCGGCTTCTAGGCGCAACTGAATTTGCAGCCCAAAATCCGCCATCCCGTCGTTTTGGCTGGCGATGGCCTTGGCCGCATAGATTGCGTCCTGGCTGGTTTGGTCGATCGCCTCTAGCACGGAAGGATCATCGACCCCTTTGGCCACCAGTTGCGATCGCCGGTACAGATCGCCCAGCACCTGGAGCTGATTTCGCTTGTCGGTGAGGCGATGCCCCTTGCCCCAGTGGGGGGCGAAAACCAAGCGCCGCACAGACTGGCGCACGCGACCTAGCTGCTGTAGGCAGTCCCACGGGGCGATCGATTGCCCCTCAAACAGCCCATAGACCGAATCGAACGGGTTCTGCTCGATCGAGACCCCGCTGGTGAGTGAAGGCGAGTAAATCAGCAGCCTGAGCCGCGCACGACTCAGAAACTCATCGGGGCGATCGGCAAATTCTCTCTGAAGCGGGTCGCCACTGGTTTCGGAGTCATAGCGCAGGATCTGATCGGCTGGAATGCCTAAACCGATGGCGAATTGCTCGATCACCCTGGAATTTCTCAGGGTGTCGGTCGCCACGCAGACGCGATCGCCCTGGCGTAGGTCAACCATCAACTGAGTGAGGATCGCGCCCCTAGCGACGCGAGTGCTTCCCTTTAGCCCTTTTTGGCTGGTGGCAAAGTGGCTAAACCAGCCATTGCTTCGGTAGTCGTTTTGCAGAATCCAAGGGGTTTCCCCTCGGATTGCCGCCACAAAATCCAGTTCGATCGCCGTCAGGTCAGCGGATGCCAGGATCACCAAACCCGCGTTCTTGATCAGCGCTGTGGCGCGAGCAATCAGGGCTGGCCGCTTGCCATCTTTGGCGCAAGTGCCACCCAAAATCAGGTGGCGCAGCCCTTGATCGACTTCATCCAACACCAGGACGTAAGACCCCGGAGGATAGTCGCGTGGGTCAATGGCTAGAATTGAATCCCAGCAAAGGCTTAGGCGTGTTGTTGGCTTGCCATCAGCGCCCAACTTTTGGCCACGGAATCGATCGGTGTCGTGCAAATAATCCAACCCCAACCGCGCCCCCAAGCCCCGCTGTAACGCTTCCCGATGCCCCGGGGCGATCGCCTTCTCCCACGTCGCAATCAGCAGGGCAATCAGTTTGGTCTTGGCCGTGCCCATACCAGATAGCAACGCCACAATCCCGCTGTTTGGAATTGACTCAGGGCTGATGGCCTTAGCCAAGTCCGGCACATTGACGCGCAAGGTGGGCTGGTGCTTGCCAAGGGGATTTTGGAGCCGGTGCAAGATCTCAATGACTTTGACCGATCGCGCGGTTGCCAGGGCTTGCTCCCACGCTTCCAGCCCTTGGTTAACAACCAGGTCGTCAACACCTTTATCCCGTCCTCCGGCGTTATCCCAGCGGGCGATCGCAACGGAGCAACCTGCTTGCTCTAGCAGCCAGGCTGTTTTGCGGGTTGCCTTCCAGACGGTGCGCTTGGTTTCGCGCTTGAGGTCACGGTCAAGGGCGATCGTGATTTTGCGGCCGTCAACTGCAAAGGGCTTCAGGTCTGCAATCAGTTCGGGTTTTGCGAGGCGTTCCCCGTTCTCGTTGGCCCTGATGCCGCCCCAACAGCCGGTTAGGGCGATCGCGATATAGCCATTGGACAGCAGGCAGAGGGCTTTTTTAGCCCCTTCAGTGATGATGATCGGGAGTTCGGGGTGGGCGGATACCCATTCCCAAAATGAGCCGATCGCGTCGCGTTCAGCGCGCGCAGTATCAAAATCCAGCCCGTGACGGCGGCAAATCGCCCGAAAGGTTTCCCGGTTGATTGGTGGGCGATAGGCCCTGCTACCGGCCCCTTTTGGGGTTTCGTACTTGACCGGCTTAAGCTCCGCTGTGGACTTGCCGTTAGCGTCCAGTGCTAGGGGCTTGGTTGCCCGTCCGTGCCGATTCCAGTCGCTCTTATTCTTCCGGGCTAAACGGGGGTTCAGTGGCTTGATTTGCCAAGCCTCACCCGTTTCCTGAAGCAGGAAGGCCCCTGCAATGAATCGGTGGGGCTTGCGGGTTTGGTACTGAGTTGATGGCGGTTCCCATCCCAGCGCGTCATGGATGGGCCACTCAGCATCATGGCCGGCGCTGGCTTCCAGTTCGTTGCGCACCTGGACGGCAACGGAGTAAAGCTCAGGGGCGATCGCGCTGTCCTCGACAAACTCACGGCGAAAATAGGCGATCGCTTGGGGGCTGTTGGGGTCAATCCCCAGCGCACGGGCAAAATCGGGCCAAACCTTGAGGGGGATAGACATTTACCGGCCCCCCCCTGCGATAACTGTTAACGATGTAAGGGGGGTGGCAATTTGGCTACCAAAATCGCCCAAACTCTTGCTATAATTGGGGTTGAGCCAATTCAGGAGTTCTGCAAAACCCTCCTGTAAATCGTACAGAAAACCTGCTAAAATCTCTGACATAGATCTGACATGATCTGACATAGAACAAATGGCGGGTTATTTGTAACCCGGTTGAGTCCATTTCTCTAACTCGAAAACGTATCTAGTTTGGCGACCTGACGACGTTTTCAGTTGTTAGAAAATGGGTGTTCAAAGTTAAACAAATAAACAAATAAACGACCCCGAAAGCTTACGCAGTCGGGGTTTTTGCTTGTTTCATCAGATACTCGATTACCGCAGTCCGCACCAATTCTGAGCGCGTAACTTTGGAGGTATCGGCTATAGAATCTATGTTGGCTTTAAGCCATTGGGGGATGCGGATTTCGATTCGGGTTTCTAAGCGTCGATCTAGCAGCATATCCCCTCGGTGTTCGATTCCCGTACAGTATCTTACTCGAAATTCTCAGGACTGTGAACTATTTTTTTTAATTCCTGAAAAGTGTTGCGGTGTTGCCGTCTGGGGCGTTGCCCGTTGACCGTCAATAGGCAATCTTTTAGCGTGATTGTGATCAGAAAAAATCTGAGCGTGATCAGAATTTTTGCTTACCCGAGAGCCGGATTTTCCTACTCGCGGGCAAGTTTTTGATGGGCTAGGGGCGATCGGCTCCTTCATCGTCATCGTTTTTCATGGGAGTGGCCGCCCCCTGTAAGGTTTTGCCTTCGGAGCGTCAGGCTTTGGGTTTCACAGCCCCCGCGTCAATGCATTTTTGATGGGGTTGGATCTTGTTGTCTGCGACCGATCGGCATTGCCACCGGCCGGCATCATCCAACAGCCAGTAATAGCCGTTGGATGGTTCCCCCGTGGCAACGGTGGCAAGCGCGGGGGCCATGGTTGCCAGGGTCAAGACCAGTGCCAGGGGTATGACTAGGAATTTCATGGGTGATCCGGGGTGTTATTAACTCCATCGAACCACAGCCTAAAACTCCCCGCTTCTATAGGTAGGTCAAGTGGAGGATAGGAGGTCGATCGCTCCATTCCATAAAGTCTATGGTCATCGCCTTTTCCAAGCTCAGGAGCGGGGTGATAGGCCGTGATCACAATCCGCCCATCACCACTGTGGATAGATTCGATCGGGTCATAGGTGGCATGACCATACCAAACCTTGAGCCTTTCTCCATTGGCAGGAGCCGATCCTTTGCGGTAGTAGCCCTGACTGGACAGCAGGGACTCAAATTCGATGCGGGACATCGTGCGTTGCCTGATTTTCGCAATCCCTTGTAGCCTGTGCTTGTTGAGGGTCATAGCACCCCCGGCAAGCTGCAAGGACTTGGGATTGATTCACCAGACTCAATACAGCAACTTGCTGCTAAACTAACAGACAGATATTTCATGGCAAAACGCAGCTCTAAAAAAGCCGCAACTAGCCCCCCCACGCCCAAAAACGTTCTAGGTCGCCAAACTCACGACGTTTTGGTTGCTGAGGGGATGGAAATAACAAACAAATCAAGCATGACCCCTAAGAGCCTAAGGCTGTTGGGGGTTTTGTTTATTGAGTACGCTTCTCAACGAGCTGAGCGCACTGATGAATGCAATTCTAGATCAGGGATTATAAAAATGCAATGGTCTTTTAAAGATTTTGTGGTCAAAAATCGCAAAATCGCTACAACCCTTATGGAACAAGCATTTTGTCAACAATTAGTAGTACTAGAAATCTTAAGTACATGTACTAGAAATCTTAATTACGTGTACTAGAAATCTTAATTACGTGTACTAGAAATCTTGGTACAGGCAGAAATTACTACACCAACAAATACCAAGAATTTTAGTACAGTCGTATTCAAAAATATCTAAGCAATCTTTATCTATCTTCTACAATCCCTATGAGCACAGACTTTAAAAACGAAAACCAGCAAATACTATTAAATAGATGACTTTTAATATTTCAATGATTGGTTGACAACTAAAATTCTTAGTTTTCAACCATTAGCTTGAGGCATACCCAAAAGAATCGAAGAGGGTAGAGGGCGCTATTTAATGCCCTAAATACCCTATTACTCAAAACCTTTTAAGGGTCATAGCACCCTTGGTAAGTGGTGAAAATTTGATACCCAGGCAAGACAATCGCAATCCCCCAGGAATCATGAATCGTCCCAGGGTAGGAAGGTTCAGCCTTGCAGCCGCCTAGTCGCACTACAGAATTGCCCCACCATGCATAGAAACCGGGAATGAGGGCATCCATGCAATAGGCGATATCGCGGGTGGATGGACTGGATTGGTGTGCTGGTTGTTGAGTTTGAGGCATGGATTAGTGACTTCCTTGGATGAAATCCACCGACATGGCTTGTTCAAAGCTCAGGGCCGGGGTGACTGGGAATGTATTGATCGGTAGCTCGGTTTCGGCCTCTGCCTGCCTGCGAGCCTTGGCGTATGCCTTATCGACAAACTCTGGTAGTCGAGCTTTCAGGCTGGGATTGTCGGCCAGCAGATCCTCAATCTCGATCCGGGCGTTTTTGATCGAGATGGCCCATGAGCGCGATCGCCTGTGGGATTGATAGTGCCACTTCAGGAGATGCAGGTAGAGGCGCGCAAGCTGGTTAACGAGTGCGTCTCGCTTTGATGCTCCCAAGCTCTCGATCTCCTCAATCAGATTTTCCAGATCAACATCTGCCAAGTGACCGGATTTCAGCAGCTCGACTTGTTGCTGAATCCAGCCGTGGTAGTCCGTTTCGTAGGTGTTGGTGTTGGCCGCAATGATTTTGGCAGTCATGGGCGATCGCTCTCCTCCGCATCGGCTGATGCATCTTTTAGCCCCGCCCATTCATCAGGGGTAATAGGGGCGTATTTGCCTGTAGCTAAAGCTTTCCACATCTCATCAGGGGTTAGCCCACGCTTTGCAGCGAAGTAGGCCACCCGTTCCCTAATTTTGCCTTCACGCTCTTGCAACTTGGCGCAAAGCAACGATTGGGCCTGCTGTCCAACGGTTCGGGCGTTAATTGCCGCGTCGATCGCCAACAAATCGGCATACCACTCACCGACGCTGGGGATAGTTAACCGCTGTTCGGCTTTACGGGGCATGATCTCGACTCTGTAGAGTTTTCTGCCTTCCATTTTGCCCTTCCTGAGACAAAATCAAAACTTTTTGTCTGTTAATGCTTGACAGATTAACATGGTGCGGGACAATATCAGGACGTAAACAAGACAAAAACAGGACATATTTAAAATATGGCTAAGTTCATTGACCCGCTTGATGTTGATACGATCGCCCCCGCTCCAGTGGACGGCCAACCGGACGCAACGCAGACAGCAACCGGACTTGAGCCGGACGCAACCCCGGACGGCTTGGACTATCCCAGCGCCCCGGTATCGATCGCGGAGGCGGCGAAGTTGCTGGGCATCAACGCAGATACGGCCCGCAAGCGTCACCTACCCCGGATTTTGGAAGCGGTGGCAGGCACTGCGATCGAAGACCAGGTGATGGTGGAAGTCAGCAAAACCAAGGCGGGCAATCCCGTTAAACGCCTATCCCCATTGGGTTTCGAGTTGCTAGCCGATTTTCAAACGACCGGCGGTGATGTGGACGCGATCGAGGGGTGGCAACGCGAGATTGCTAACCGGTATGCACTGCCTGATGAGGATGTGGCGATCGAGCCGGTGGTAGAGCCGGCCGGTGCGCTTGCCTTGGCCCCTCAAGAGATTGAGGCGATCGAGGTGGCCGGTAGCTGGCTGAATGAAACCAGCGAGTTAGTCAGCGCAGATTGGGAAGCGGTCGATCGACACCAGCTCAACTTGCTCGACTTGCTGAACCAGGGGGGTAATGCCTTGGAAGGTGTGCTAGTCCAGGTCGCTAAACAGCAGGTTGCCACAGCGGCCGTTGCCTATCAGCGCACCCTGAATCAGGGGTTGGCGCAAGTCCTATCAGGAAACGTGGGGAAGCTAACCAACAGTCCCCCAAGCGCTCGATCGTCCGTCGCCTGATTTCCCACCTACTCAAAATCTTTGGAGCTTCTCCCTGCAACGATTACAGCGATTGAGTGCGCTTATACTCACACGCACAAAAAGCAAGTGAGCCGATCGGGACTGCCATCCCAACCGGCTCGGTAAAACCCAAACAACGTAAAGGTTTGACCCCATGATAACCACTTTCAGAACCCGAGCCGATCGCGAGAGCTTCGATCATCATCGCGACCAGGCGGAAACAGCAGCCCGCGAGTCTGGACTATCCCCAAGCCAAGCCAGCCGGGCCGCAACGGCTAACGCTCGACTGGCAACCGGCCAAGAGCGCGATCGTTCCGCAGAACGTGAGGCGATCGCAGCCCTGAACCGCAAGCGCCGCGAGTCGCAAAACGGGGGTGAGGACTAATGGATCTCGTACTCGCCTTGTGTTTTGCTTGCCAGCCCCCGGCCTTGCCCCAGACACTCAATTGGATTCGAGGGACGGGCCGCCGTTGGTGGGCTGCTGAATACCGCTGTGACGATCGCCGGAATTGGTGCGATCGAGGACTTGAGGGGGTGGGCCGCAATGGCAAATAGAACCCAATCCCAATCCCGCCCCCATCCCGAAATGGCCGCCAACGGTGTGGCATGGATGCCGGTTTCTCTCCAGCCAGCCCCGCCCCCACCCGCGCCGCTGCTACCCGGTGGAATGGTGCTCCCATATCTCGCAATCCTAGGCGCTGGCCTTGTGTTGGGGGGCCTGCTGACCAGCGGGGTAAACGACTTGAGAGCGCGTAACGCAGAGAACCGCGCACAGCAATCATCCCAAGCGCTACAGGCAAAACAGCAGGCGATCGATACGTTCTGTAAGGGGGCGGCTAAATGACCAAAGCCGAACGTTTGGCAGTTCACATCGCCATCGGTGCGACCGCGATTCTCGTTTCAGTCCAATCCCCCGATGGCAGTCAGGCTAAGGCGCTAGCCGATACGGCCGGGACGCTTGCCGCACTCACGGCAACTTTGGAGGTAGCGACCCCAAATGATTGACCTTGCCCGCCTATTCAGCCTTGCCCCAGACGAATCGAAGGCGATCGAACGCACCCATCAGCGACGGGTCAAAGCAGCCGATCGCAAGGTGGCAAAGGCTCAACAGCAGCTACAGGATGCCAAGCGCAAGGCTAAACGAGATGCCAAGCGCAAGCCCCAGACATCAGCCCCAGACGATTGGGAACAGCCGCAAACCATCAAAGATTGGGAGTAACCCGCAATGTTTGGTATCCGTAAAGCCTTAAAACGAGCGTTCTCGATCGAGACCATCGCCACAGCAGTCGAGCGCAAGATTGCCAGCGATATGGCTACTGATCCAACGCACCCCCGCAATGCGGCCGGGGTGGAAATGATCGGCGCGATCCAAGCCGTCCGAGCGCAAGCGATCGCCCGCCGGGAACTTGAGTCCCTGCTACCCGACTACAACCGCCGGGTCATGGCCTTGCTGGCAGATACCGATCGATTCAACAGCCAGACCCCTGAATGGCGGGGGGCTAACCCTGACATCAGGGCCGCACTCGAAACGGAAGAGCGGGCACTGAACGAAATGGCCGAACGGATCAAGACCTTGGATGCGATGGCTGGCATTGACCTAACCAGCGTCACCGTCAGCAACGGATAACCCACGCCCCAGACAAACCTATCAGCCCCGCCCCGCGCGGGGTTTCCCATTTCTATGCAGCCCATTCAAATCTTTAACCAGCCCCCTCGATCGCCCCAACAGCAGCCCCAACAGCCCCGATCGCTCTTGACCCCAACACCAGGGGCATTCGATCGGCTAACCCCGCCCTCAGTGCCCACGGCCGCGGCCCGGTTGCTGATGGCCATCGGGGGTGGCCTCATCACTGGGGCAATCGCCCGCGTCATCCCGTGGGGGGCGGAAGCGATCGCCCTTGCCCTGATTTTGGCCCTTGCCCTGGCGATCGGTCTGGGTTTCCTTTGGAGGGCCGATCGGCGGGGGTGTTGGATCGCCCTGGCTTATGCGTTGTTTGGGGCGATCGGTTGCGGCCTGGCGATTGGGTTTGGAGGTGAGGGGTGATGCAGGGAATTAACGAACTGGTAGCAGGCAACCGCGATCGGGTGATGGTCGATCGCCTCAAGGTCTGGGGCGCGATCGCCGGGGGCTGTTTGGCAGTCACGGCCGCGGCCTACGCGCGTCACCCCCTCAGTCAGGCCGTGTTGGGGGCCGGGGCCTTAGGGTTCGGGACTTACGCACAGGCCCTTGATCGCCGCGTCCGATTGGGTGGCCAGCTCATGGAATCAACCGATCGAATTGCGATGGAGGCGATCGCCAGGGCGTACCAATCGGCCCTATCGCCCCAGCACTTGCAGCAAGCGATCGCCCTGCCTGCTACCGAACCGGGGCCGCTACCCATGGGGCAATGGTGGAATGAAGCTCTTGACGCGCGGTTGCTGCTGATTTGTGGGCCTCAAGGATCAGGCAAAACCAGCCTTGCCCTACGGTTGCTAGCCGATCGCGCAAGCCAGGGGCATCAGGTTCAAGTTCTCGATCCTCATGCGGCCAAGGGGCAATGGCCCTACAAAACCATCGGGGCGGGCAAGGATTACGAGGCGATCGATGCGGCGATCAAAGATTGGATCGACGGGGTAGAGGGGCATTATCGGGCGATCGCGCAAGATGCCCACGCCCCCAAGCCCACGCCCCAGACGCTGCTTGCAGAAGAATTAACCCAGTGGGCTGATGAGGTCGAATCGGCCCCCAAGATGGTGCGTGTTGCCTGTAGCGATATCCGCAAGGCTAAACGGTTTCTGGTAGCAGTGAGCCATGGCCGGACGCTTGCCACCATCGGCGGGGCCAAGGGGTATCGCAGCACGATCGATAACGCGGCAATGGTGATCGAACTAGACCGGGCTGCTGATGAATTGGGGGCATCAACCGGCCGGCTCTACCGCCCTGGCAATCCCGAACCCGTGCCGATCGCGATCGAGCGGTTTGGAGCCTTGCCCCCCGGCCCGATGCCCCAGACGATCGCCCCGGCGCAACACCAGGACGATCACCAGCTTTTTTTGAAACGGTGCTGGGATAGCGCGATCGAGGTTGGGCACGAAACGATCGCAGATGAGGCGATCGAGCCAACCGAAACCCAGCAGGAATTGCTTCATCTACTGACGGAAATCAGCCGAAAAAATGGTGCTATTTCGGCTGCTGATTGCCAGCGCTCTAGCCGAAAATTCAAAGCTATTTCCCCAGACGCGATTCGCCAACTGTTTTTAATCGCGCAGGCGATGGGTTTAGGGCGGGTAGATGGTGACGGCTCATCAGCCCGATTCACCGCACTGGGGCAAGACTGAGGGGGAGCGTCTACCGCGTCTATTGCCCGCCCCATCAGGGTAGACAGCCGATAGACAGCGGGTAGACAGTAGACGGGCGATCGCAGTCTCAATAGACGGGTACAGATTTACTAAAAAAACCACAACCGCGCCCCATCACCAGGGCGCGGTTTCTGTTAGCTTGCCCCTCTATCGACTGTTGAAATTATTTGGGCGCACTTCAGTCACCTTTTGGGTGCGTTTCGCGTTGGTCGCCAGCGCCTTTCGTAGACAAATTCATTTCTGACTAGTCGGAAATGAAATCGCCCGTGTTCAACCCTTAAGGGCCGAACATGGGCCGCGTCGCGACTAAACGCGCGGCCCTTAGGGATCGCGCGATCATGCTGCCTTGTTATAGAGCCGGTCACTGGCACAACGGACAGGGATGAGGCGATCGGGGAGATCCTGGGGCATTGTCAACAATCAGGGGGGTAAACGCAATAAGGGGGTGATTATTTTTGCTGCATTGGACTGATTACGGTCTAACCGTTATGGGGCTTAGGTTTCAGCGATTCAGCGAATACAATCTTATTTTGCTAATCTTGCATTCATCCTCGGAACCATTGCAGGGCTTGGTTTTTAGCTGGCACAGGGCTACGTAATTAGTCGCCGTCACCATCGCTATCGCCGCCGTCCGCATCAAAGAAGTCCCCTTCTCTGTCGAATTTGGAGACCAAGAACAGCAATGCAATCGCCAGCAGCAGCGGAAAAAGCTTGGTTAGCCCCCACAAACCAAGGATTGACAGGGCAATAACTAGAGTTGTCTTGGTCAGCTTCATGGTGTGACTGGCTCCTGAGTCCTTGCTGTGAATGCTCCCGGTCGCGTTGAGCAAATTAGGCGGCTTCCGCGTTTTGGTTGATGGATTCCACGATCGCCACAATCTCATCAGCGCGATCGTCCCCAAACAACCCATCGAGGCCGTCTTGATGCAGATCGGTGAATGGGGGTTCATAGAGTAGCTCTGGGGCCATGATGCCGTTTTGGGTTAGGTGATCGATGATCATGTCTACAAAACGGATTTGACCCGTGTTCAGTAGGCGAGCCGTTAGATATTCAGCAAAGGCTTCCTTAGCGGCTTTGCGATCGAGGCCCACTAGGCGGCGAATGAATTTGGGTAGCGAGCAATCCGCGCCATAGACTTGCTCAAACCGATCGCGCCCTTCCACTTCTGGGGATTCAAACAGCATTTGCTCCAGGGCGGTCAGGTCGGTTTGGGTGAGGGGAATATTGCGCCGGAGCTTGGCGATCGCGATGTGGTCTTGGTGGGCGCGGATGTAGGCTTCCACCTTTTTGCGATACTGCTCGCGACTGAAACCCGATTGCACCGTGGGGACGTGGGCCTCGGTAATTTCCCCCATCAATTCATCGGTGAATTTCGTATAGAGAATCGTTTGTTGGGCCCGATCGATGAAGGTGGCGAGCGATCGCAGTTGTTGGCGCACCGTTTCGATTTGCGTGGCGGTCACATCTTGCCACCAGGCTTCCTCTTGAATGTCGGCAAGCAGAGCAAGGTGGGGTTGAATTTGCGGGATGGTGCGCTTGGTTTCGAGGGCGCTGGCCACATCGCGCAGCCGATCGCGCAGGGCAATGAACGGGCGATCGGGATATTGCAATAGGGCTAATTGAATTTGCAAACAGAGTTCATCAAAGGCTTTGACTTGTGGCGGTTCGGAGGGCTGGCTGTTGGGCAAGTTAGCCAAGCGATCGCTAATCGTTTGCACATCCTCTCGACTCAGGCGATTCCACCGATCGCGATCGGTAAATTCCTGTACGAGTCGGCCCTGGCGACGCACTAAAAAATTTGATGGCTCCATCGTGGCCACATGCTGATGCAGCTCAGACAATAGATTGCTTTGCAACTCAGCTAATTCTGAGTTTTCGGGGTTCGCATCGATCGCCTGACTGAGCTGTAATCGAACTTTCACCAGCCTTGTGCCTAAGCTATCGCGCAGCTTAGGGCTAACTTCCTTGAGCGGTTGCGAAAAGTAAGCGAAATTGCTGCAAAGATCGAAAATCAAAAACTCTGTTTTGTCTTCACCAGGGGCAAATAAATCAGGACAGAGCCGGGTTCCTCGCCCAATCATTTGATTGAATTTCACCAATGAATAAACTGGCTTAAAGAAAACCAGATTCACCACCTCAGGAACATCGACACCTGTATCGAGCATGTCAACGGATACAGCGATCGAGAGAAGATTTTTCGGTTCGGAAAATTCATCAAGCAAGGTTTGAGCAAAGCCGTCTTTGCTGTCGATCACCTTGGCAAATTGCCCCCGAAAATGGGGATAGTTGGCATTAAACCGCTCAACAATGAATTCAGCATGTTGATGGTTGCGAGCAAAAATAATTGTTTTGCCTAACCGATCGCCCTGGTCTACCTTTAGCCCTTGCTGCATCAGCACTTCCAGAGCCTGATCAACCGTGTTTTCATTAAAGAGCCATTGATTCAGTGCGGCGGCATTGATTTGATCGGGAATTTCTCCCGTTTCTAGATCTGCAAACCGCGCTTCATATTCTGCCTGCTCATCAGGTGGGAGTTCTTGATATTTAATGCCCCGCCGCAAAAACTTAAAGGGCACATCAATGCCCCTAGGCGGAACGAGATATTCACCCTCAATCGCTTCATTTAGTTCATAGGCAAAGGTAGGAAGGCCCGGATCGAGATCAAAGACGGCGTAGGTATCTCGGTGTACTTCGTCGCGGGGTGTGGCGGTGAGTCCTACGAGCAAGCTATCGAAGTATTCAAAAATCGCGCGATATTTCTGATAGATGGAGCGGTGGGCTTCATCCACAATCACCAAGTCAAAGCAGCCCGGCCCAAAGATTCGCCGCCCACTGCTATCGGTTTGATCAATCCGATTCAAAATGGTGGGATAGGTGGACAAAACAATCTGAGCGCTGGCGGCATCTTGATCGCGGGTGAGGTCAGCAACAGAAACCCGATCGCCGATCGTTTTCTGAATGGCCCGTTTCGCCTGGAGCAACAGCGCTGTGCGATCGGCTAAAAAAAGTACCCGATTCACCCAATTAGCTCGCTGCAATAGGTCAATCAAGGCGATCGCGGTGCGGGTTTTGCCTGTGCCGGTGGCCATCACCAACAGGGCTTTGCGGTGGTTTTTGTCAAATCGTTCTGCAATGCTCCGAATTGCCGTCATCTGATAGCTACGGCCGGCAATGTCGGGATTGGGTTGCATGATTGCCAACCCCTTTTGATGCTGACGGCGAAACACAATCCGATCGAGTTCATCGGCACTCAAAAAGCCAGCGATCGCCCGGGGCGGATAGCGCAAATCATCCCAGATGTAATGCTCATAGCCGTTGCTATAAAAAATCACGGGGCGCTGCCCATATTGCGCCTCTAGGCAATCGGCATAGAGTTTGGCCTGTTGCTGGCCGAGTTTGGGGTCTTTGCTGGCCCGTTTGGCTTCCACGATCGCGAGGGGGCGGCCGTCGCTTCCCCACAGCACGTAATCGACTTTGCCCTTGCCGCTGGGGTTGGTACTGGTAGGCATTCCCCGCACTTCCACTTCCAAGCCCACCAACTTGCGATCGCTGGTCGGCCAACCGGCTTCGCGCAGCAACAAATCGATCTGATATTTGCGGGTTTCGGCTTCGTTGTAGTTGTGGCGATCGGGAACGGCCCGGTTCTGTTGCTTCAGGTTGGCGAGCTGTTGCTGGCGTTCGGCCACTTGGCGCGCATAGTCCGCCTCTAGCTTGCGGCGTTCGGTTTCTAGGCGATCGCGCTCTTGCTGGGCGGCGGCGAGTTCTTGCTCCAGGGCTTCGATCCGCTGTTGGCTGGCGGCGCTTTGGGGGCGATCGACGGGTTGCAACAGGGCCGGGTCAAAGGGCACGTCTCCCAAGTTCCGGCCGTTGGGGCTGTAGTAGCGGGCGAGCCAATAGAGTAGGTGATGCAGCTCGCGCAGGCATTGCAGGGCTTCTCGCGCGTCGAGGGGTTGTGAATCGTGGGCGGCTCGGTTGCCTAGCCGTTGCACAAGGCGAATTTTGTGAAATAGGCCGGGCGGGTTCAGGTTGTCCCGAAAGGTGCGCTCATGAATCAGGCTGTTGAGGCTGGTGTCGCGGGGGCGATCGAGATAGGTATCGTTGTCGTAAAGCCAGCCCACCAGTTGCTCTAGGGTGTAGCGGGCCCAAAAGCAGCTCGATCGGGGGTCACTTTGGGCGTAGTTTTCGGCGCACTGGGCAGACTGAAACAGGTCTGGAAAGTCCGCCGCCAAAAAGTCAAAATTTGAGGCCATGCCGATCGCCGGGAGCTGGTTTAACGGTTCTCCTAGCTTAACGGAGCGACGGGGCTAACTTCAGGTATTTCTAGGAAGCAATTTCGCGCAGCAACTCATCTCGATCGCGCCAGCCTTCTACTTCCCCCGCTCGATTCACCTTGGCAATGAAAGGAGAAGGATGCTTGTGGATAAAGTTCTGCATTGCATCAATAGCTTTACAAAAAATGTCTGCCATTTCCGCGCCTGTAAAGTCCTGACGATTCAGCGTGAAGAATCGAACATTGGCACTAGCGATGGCAATCCGTTCGATGGCATTTCGCCCAATGGCTTGATCTTTAGTTAAGACAATCCAACCCCGTTCACCCACGGCGGATAGCCATGCCACATCTACAGCATTTTGGGCGAATTCATCATCATGAAATTTGACGGTTAAACCAGCTTTTTTCAGGGCATGGAAAACCGTGCGCCCCAAACAACGATCGACAAAAAAGACTGGGGATTTAGGGGCGTTCTCTACGCTCATGCGGCGATCGGGAGGGCACTGCGAACGGCTTCATCGATTGAGGCAATGGGGCAATCGTAATCTTGGGCCAAGTCAGGAATGCTATCGCCAGCTCGGTAGCGGCTGACGATCACATCTACGGGAATCCCGCGATCAATGATCGCGAGGCGGCCAAAGGAAATGCGCGGGTCAAAGGCTAGGATGCGCGGGCTGGTACTTTCTCGATCGCGCGTGAAGGGGTAGAGCCGAATGGCCAAGCCCTGGTCATCGGGTTCAATGCGTTCGAGGTGTTGGGCGATCGCGTCTTTGAGGGAGGTTTGCCCTTGCTGAGAGGCGTTAATCAGCTCGCCGTAGCGCTCAACAAACAGATCAACGCCGTCCGTTTGAAATTCCTGATGAGCTAACGGGTGCGAAATTTGGAGCTGTGTTTCTAGGTAGTCGAGGGCGGCCCGAACCTTGGCCAAGTCAATCTCATGCTTGATCCGAATGGCACGCAGCACATGCAGCTCGATCAGGTTGATGAACGACAGGAGCAGGGGTTTCGGTTGGCTGGCGGTGATGACGGGGGGAAAGGGGCGATGTCCGTTGGCGGTTTTGTATTTCCGCCCTTTTGCCCAAGCGCGCACCGTGGCGGCTGGAATCCGCAGATAGCGGGCCGCGTCGGGAGCGTTGTAACAGGGCAAGTCGCGCGGATCACGTCCGCCGTATAAATCCATCAGGGTATGATCGAGCGATGAGGCTATTTATAGGCTATCGCATGGATAACCCCTGAGCAATTGGGCTATGTTGAATTATCCTAATTTTCCAGGGCTTGATAAATAGTTAAAGGTGGCCAGCAAAAGCACGTTGCAGGAGAGCATTACAGAAATTATCAAATTCCGCATAAGATGCTCTTCTCTTTACCAAGATTCGATCAATTTTTTTCTGAACAATTATAAATTTTTCTTGCAACGAAATCGGAGGCTTAATTAACTTCATCTTTCGGATACTTGCAAGATTTAAATATTTTTGATTACTGCCTGATGCTATTTTCTGAATATATCTTTTATAGTTTGGTTGAATCATTTGAGCAGCAGCAAAATTACCCAATAGACCAGCATTTACTAGTCTGATTCTAACTGTTCCAGTAGCTGACAAAACCGACTTTCCAGATAGATCAGGCATCAAACAAATATCACCAACTGTCCCCTTAGTTGATATTAACAAGTCTCCTGGTTTTACTTCACTTCTAGAAATCTCTTGGAATTTCTTCTCTGAAATATAAACAAAATGCGAATCATCAAACCCAGCATCATTTACATTGAAGTTTCTAATAACTCGAACTCCCGAGTCTGTATAATTATTTGGCTTTAGTGTTGATCCAAATGGGCCATCTACAATCAAACCTTTCTCAGGACATAAATCTGCAAAAGTTACTAAATCCCAGCCTTTTGAGTTTGTGATGGGATCGCCGAACATTTCTAGGAAGGTCGATCGCAACAATTCCTCAGTCAGACGAATCGCCTCCCGACGCTTGCGCCGAACCGCGTCTGCCTTGTCGAGAATTGCCGCGATTCGTTTTTGCTGGGCGATCGGTGGAAAAACAATAGGAAATTTCTCCAACTCCTTAGGACTAATTCTAGGTAGATTAGCCCCAGATGAGCGAGTTGTAGCCAAATCTATATATTGTGGCTGTCGGAGGCAGTAAAAAAGGAAGTCTTTGTCAATTTCTTGAGAGGGAAGAATTGGAATAATATCTGTGCTGCAAATTCCAGAAAAATCAGGTCTTGCAATCTTTTTGAGATAAGGTCGCAGCTTCCCATACAAAATATGATTCTTCGTAAAAGAGAATTTATTGCTGGCCAATTCTCCCGGCTCAACAAGCTGAAAATCGTTGAAACCGCCATCATTATTAATATGTTCTAGTCCAATATATAAGGTTCCCGAACTAATAAGTTCTGGTTTTATATTCTGGCGATCCAGTTTCGCCACCTCTCCCAACTTTTTTTGAAACCAGCCTTCTGGCTTTCTAATCTCTTTATTTATCATTTGCTATCAACAATAATTTTCTTGATTCTTTGGCTCAAACTTGGAATTTCCAAATCTATCACACTCCACACTAAATCATAATCAACACCAAAATAAGCATGGATTAGCTTATCTCGCATTCCCGCCATTTGCCTCCAGGGAATTTCAGGATGCTGTTGCTTAAACTCATCTGATAAATTTTTAGTTGCCTCTCCAATAATCTCTAAACTTCTAACAACAGCTCTCTTCAACGTTGGATCATTGACAACTTGCTCCTTACTCAAACCCTGGCAACTCTCTAATATAAAATTAGCTTCGATTAGAATATGACCCAAAAAATCTTTAGGAGAATGAGACATATTCAACTTCCTCCAGAATTTTATGGCCAAAAATTGGGCTTAAAGATTCCGGTGTCACCACATCAACCTTTCGCTCAAATAAATCTTCTAGAAAAAAACATAGATTCATAAAATTCCGAAACGTTTTGAGGTCTGGATCAAACACCACCAATAGATCAACATCACTCTGATCCGTTGCCTCGCCGCGCCGAAATGAACCAAACAACCCACAACGCCGCACACCAAACCCTAGCAAGGTGTCCCAATGCTCTTGTAGCAACCGAAAAATATCATCTTTGCCCACAAGCAACACGCTCATAGCAGCGCCTCAAGCTCGTCTAAATCGCGGCGAATGTCATCCTCAAGCGATCGCAACTTAGCCAAAATTTCCAACGGCGGGTCATAGCTCACCGCCTCATATTCCACTTCCTTGTAGCGGTTGATCGATAGATCATAGCCATTCGCCACAATCTCCGCCTTAGGCACAAAAAACGCCTTACCCCCGCGCCCACTCTCCCCAGCTCCCGACGGGGCAGACCCACCGCGCGATCGCCAAGCCGCCAACAAATCAGGAATATCATTCTGCTCGATCGGCTGGCGCTTGTCATCCAAGCTAAAACCATCCGCCTGCATGTCATAAAACCAAACGGAATCCGTGCCCCCGGCTCCCGTTTTGGTGAACAGAACGATCGCCGTAGACACCCCCGCATAGGGTTTAAATACCCCCGATGGCATCGAAATAATCCCATCGAGCTTGTGATCGTCCACCAACGTCTTGCGGATCGTTTGGTGCGCCTTTGAGGAACCAAACAGCACCCCATCCGGCACGATCGCCGCACAGCGG
>QLAH01000452.1_pt1 | contig 21391 bp, 20 predicted proteins | sample 4693081 | NCBI WGS metagenome assembly QLAH01 (sample SAMN09425401, study PRJNA476045) | Lake water metagenome, whole genome shotgun sequencing project.
CGCTGCAAGGGGAAAACAAATCGTTTTATCCCCTGCTGTTCCACGCTTCCGTCGTTGCTTGGCCATCGTGTTGGCCTCCTGAGCGCTCTCCCTCTATTTTACTCGACACAAACTCAGGGGGAACTAGGTTTATTTTTCTAATAAGGGCATGTCTTGATGACAATGTCTACAGTTCCAGTAAACTTGATTTGCCTGCACATGGCGAAGCAAAATATAGGAACAGCAAGGACAAAAATGCCTAACACTCCAAGACAAATTATGTCCAGATTTCCTAGAAGTAAATCTGTGAGATTGTCTCAAGGTAGAAGTAGCTATAGGAAAAGATATTGTCATCATCATTTAGTCTGATATAGTTAATGCGCAGATTCAAATCTGAAGTGAATCACGCTGTCTCAGAACCGCAGTTAGCCTTTGTAGCCATAGCCATAACCAGGAATATGGTACAGCTTAGTTGTGGCGGGCTATAGGGCTTCTCATGGGCTTAGTGACAGATCTATGGCTGTAAGCGGATTTGAGCAGGTGATGCACTTCAACCTTGAATTGGCCATGATTTATGCATTTCTGTGGGATATAGCACCATAGAGGTAAATGGCAATTATCGCTCCCAAAACGGCAATGAATACTCCAACAATACTTAAACCGGGCGCAGCTAATTGCAGTGTGCCAGTTTTTAAGAATAGGTGCAGCGTGCCTCCAATAAAGGCACCCAAAATTCCCAAAAACATGGTAGCTAACCAATTCCCACCTTGATAGCCAGGAACAATTAATTTTGCAATTGCACCAGCCAACAAACCTAAAATAATCCAAGCGATGATGTTCATGGTGAACTCCTTAAGATATGCGAAATTGATGAACTTGGTAGGCAAGCGTTAGACAATGCGACGTCCAGCCAGCAGGTTATAGACAATGCCAATCAGCGCCAAAACTAGCAGCAAATGAATCAGCCCACCGCCAATGTTAACGGCAAATCCTAGCGCCCAAAGAAGGACGAGTATAACAACGGCAGTCCAGATAATGTTCAACATGTTTCTGCTCTCCTAATAAACGAAAACTAATTTCGAGGGAATGTTAATCTAGTCTGTAGCAGTTTCTGCTTTAGCAAGGGTGAGATAGGAAGTTTCAGCTCCTTGTTCGGAGGATATTTCCTAAATTGAGATGTATCTCACTAATTTAGAAACTGCTGCATGTTGGCGATCTCCTGCTACTTGAACATGTCGTGGATGGCCTCTTTAGCATCTTCTACTAAATTGAGCCCCTGGCTTTCGGCTTGCTTGGCTTTACCTGCCATTTGATCTTTCGTATTTCCAGTTATATTGCCAACCGCTTCCTGGGTTTTTCCTTCCAGATTTTTCGTGACAGCTTTAGCCCTGCCCTTCAGTTGCATTTGATCCTTTAGATCTTCAGCCATATTACGAACCTGGCTTTCGGCTTGTTTGGCTTTTCCCATCATCTGATCCTTGGGATCTCCGGTGATGTTGCCCATGGCTTCTTGAGCTTTACCTTCAAGATTTTTGCTGACAGCCTCAACTCGATTAGACGCTGTAAGTAAAATCTGGCTAGGAATCTGTGTTGGCAAAGTTGCTGCAAAAGCCTTTGGCGCACCGAAATTCAGCAGCACAGTAGTTATGAGTAGAAGCGTCAAAATTTTACTTGCAAAAAGATTGAAAATTTGTCGAAATGACATGATTTTTGTCCTATCTAAACATCACTAATGAATAATCAGAAGGTCAGCCATCCAATATTTCCCTTGAGACTTTTAGATTGCTTAATCTTTCCCTTCTTCTGATACTTGCTAGTGATCTGAACAATCATCTCTTGAGGTGGCTGTTCAGATTATTAGGATATTTCTTGAGCCATATCCTCTAGCTGAAGCCGATCCTGTACCTCTCTAGCAACTTTGCTGATCTACCTCTCATGCTGTGTGGCGTTTCCCTGCCTTGTCAGAATCTAGCTCACGAGCAGTGCAGTCAAGGTTGCTGCTAAAGCAGTTGTACTGCCAAAATTAATGATTGACATGAACAGCAATATCGTCATTAAAGTTATCGTGAAAAAGAAGTTAAAACCCTGGTAATGTAATCTCATTTATCTTCCCAGATAAACTTTCTTATTTGAGAGAAGCCTGTTTCCAAAGTTGTGTTTTTATCAAAAAATGGCGATTTGTTGACTCTGTTCTAAAAAGAGATTCATAGAATCACAATCCTAAACAACCTTGAATACTCTGGCTTACTGGAATGAGAGGTAGGGAGGATGAATAAACCATTAGAGTTATACCTCCCTATTGCTTCCCTTCTCGCCAGAGTCATTACTCTGGATTGATTTCCGTTTTGTTGTTAACGAAGTCAACACCCTCAACTTCCATCGCTAGGACTTGAATTTTGTCAAATTGTTCTTGGTTCTTCACGGTTCCCGTAACTGTTGCAGATCTTTCTTCCACATCCACATTCACGGCCAACCGACTACCTGGCAAATTGCTTTCCAGCAGATTGCGAACATCAGCGGCTAAATCGTCTGAACTTAGCTGTTCTCCCTCTGTCATAGGGCTGAGGCTATCTCGCTGTTCACGGGCACGGGTATCAGACTCTCGTTGATCGCTGCGTACGCCACTATTGGCATCGTTAGCTTCGGGTTGTTGACTACAAGCTGTAGCACCGAAAAATAGTAGGCTACCTAGGATGATGGGAACAACTTTATTCATGATGAAAACCTTCTTGTTATGAAGCGATTTACAAGCAGAACCTAAACAGGCGTGAATTGACAGCGTGCATCAAAGAATAGCTTTATAAGCTATTTTGCTATCAACTGAATTTCATGCCTGCTCAGAATTCTGGTTTAATTAGGTGCTCGTTAGACTGATTAAAATTGCCTGGACGATACCCCTTTTATTGGTCGATTAGGATACATCGGATCTAGATTTTTGTCCGATTTTGTACCAACGATGTTAGGCTGATTATCGAGTGGGTAAATCTCCCATTCACGAATGTTTTCACGCTTTAAGATGGGTTCGGCACGGGCAATGTCATCGTCTGTACCATCGACGATAACTAGGTAGTGGCCACTCACAATTTGATCGTTATAGATCTTGGCTCGATCTTCAGGAATGCCTAGACCAATAAGGCCACCGAGCAAACTTCCGGTAGCGGCACCAATAGCTCCACCCGCAAGGGTGGATGCAATGGCAGTTGCGGCCACTCCAGCCAGCATAATGGGGCCAACGCCAGGAATAGCCAATGTCCCCAAGCCTACTAACAGACCCGCTAGACTACCGACCGCACCGCCAGTTACACCCCCGGCTTTAGCTCCATCATCGGCATGGGTGTCATCTTCGGTGGTTTGGAGATCTTGCAGTTGTACATCATTGTCTTGACCAGAACGGTTGAGATATTCCGAGTCCTTACCAATGACTGAAATATGATCCATGGCATAGTTGATATCTTCCAGCTTTCTTAGAGCCTGATCGGTAGCGTAATAGTCGGGAAAGACACCAATGGCACGCTTGGTATTTAAAGAAGTCATGTCATGTTCCTATGGGTTAGATTTGAAATGAGTTGAGAACTAGATTTTGAAGTAGATTGATGCTTTTTGTGACCGGATTTGACTAATATGCTCCCAACCTAAGAGTTGATTCCTAATCAGTAACGAAAAGATCGCATTCCAGTTTTACGAGCTCATCACTCTGCAAAAATGACGATACATTCTCCAGTCTCTTCTATAAGAATTATAGAAAAGAATCTGAATTAAGTAATACTCTCTCTGATTGAGAGAGGGATTTAGGGTAAAATCTAAATCCCTGGAATGTAATCTAAAAGGATCTAGTCAATTACCTTTTTGGCTTTATCCTTTACATCTTCGATAGCATTTTGAAGTTTTGCTTCACCTTGCTTAGCTCTTCCCTTGGCTTGGGCTTCATGATTGCCAGTTAGATCGCCAGCAGTTTCTTCAATTTTACCTTCAATGTTTTTGGAGGTGGCTTTGGCTCTGTTTTTAATGCTCATAATTAAATCCTTAATTCGGTACATACAGACCCAAAAGAATTGCTTTTTTCGATTTGGCCTGTGAATACACTATGTCAAACAGATGTTGTTTTTAATGTATGAATTGATTAATAGAAATTACCTGCTAAATCTATTTTTACAATACTTAAAACTTGCTTACGTTCAATGCGTTTCGCCGTATTAGGAAATCATAATCAATTATCGCTAGTCTTATCTGGTAAGAAACGATGTATGGATTCGACATATTTAGGATCTTGGGTGCCCAGAAGTCGATCCCAGAAGGTAAAGTAAAGCCCAAAATGCACCCTGTATTTTAGGTGATGAATAGAATGATGAACTGGGCCAATGATCCATGAACCCAGCCAGTGGTGGGGAAACGTGGCAGGAAGTCGATCTGTCCCTAGGTGATTGACTACGGCCCATACGGTCATGGTGCTTAAGATAGCGACTAGGGTAATGAAATGTAGGGGTATGATAAAAACAATGCTGATTAAAAATACAGCCTGAACGACTGCTTCTGTAGGGTCGAAGGCGAAGGATGTCCAGGGGGTTGGGTAGCGTGATCGGTGGTGTCCTTGGTGCACCCAGGGGAAAAGCCGAGGATGATGAAATAGCCGATGGGTGAAGTAAAAATAGGTGTCTTGTAGCATCAGGACGATTCCATAACTGAAACCCAAATACCACAGTCCATAATGCTGGGGATCAATATAGAGACAAGTGAAGCCCTGATGGTAGGCGGAGAGAATCAATGCAGCGGCTAGGGCAAACACCGCTGCTGATAATACTGACAGCTTAATATCATGTCCAATGATGCGCCAGGAGGGGAAATGATGCTTCAGTTTATGGTTGACAAATGACTGACTGCATGGCGCATAAAAGAACCCGTAGGTGATTCCTGCGACTAAGAAATATCGCAGTAGGATGATGCCAAAAAAGACAAGGTTGTAAAACTCGAACGAATGGTTCCTTAATTCCATACCTGATTGCGGGATTATAGGGCAGCGGTACCCGCCTGGGGTGCTCGCAAATTCTCTAGGGAGAGCTGGGGTTTTTCGGTGTAAACCGAGTTGAGGAGCAGGTCTAGCACCTGGGCTTGACGGGCACTAGCGATGGCCCGATGGGTAATCAATTCACCCACATTGAGAATGACGTCATCCTGCTGGCCCAAAATCACCCGCGTAACCGGACGCCCCAAGGCTCCTTTGATTTGTTTGTCTTCAAAGGCCTGGGTACTGCGGCTCTGGACATCACCCACCGTTGCTCTAACCTGGCTCCACAGCCCCCTCGCCCCCGACTGAAGGTGCTCTCCTGCCCACTGGAGTTGTTCGCTGGTGGTTTGGGTAGTGCCTTGGAGTCGATTTCCGGCCACCGCCATGGCGCTGCTTGACCTGGCTTGGAACGCTTCGCCGACCGATAGCCCAACGGCCTGGAGGAGGGCCCGCTCCTGGTGGTTGGCTTTGGCCCGCTCAATCACCAGAGGGGTGACAATCTGGCCTGGGGCGGCAATAATCGACCCCTCTTCGTTCCGAACTAGGCGCTGCACGCGCCTACCCTCAGCTTGCTCTACCCCCAACCTCGCCGTCGCTTCGCCTAGCCGTGTCGCCAAGGGGGCCGACCATTGGCCTCCGGTAGCCCGATAGAGCTGATCCAACAGGTCTAGGGCTTCAGCGGCAGCCACAATCCCCTGAGTGACTGTTTGCCCCGCCAGCACCAGGGGCTCGCCGCCAGAGGCAAACACATCTTGGGTGGCGGTTTTGCCAATCACGAAGGCTTTTTGGGCAGCGGGGTCAACCATCACGTTGGTCATTGATATCGTGGCATAGCGCTCTAGATCATGGAGTTGTGACCCCGTAGTTTGCGCCGTTTCTTGGAGCCGATCACTGGTGGTTTGGCCCCACGACTGAAGGTGTTTGCCCGTGCTCTGAGCCGTCTCCTGGAAGCGGTCACTGGCGGCTTGGCTGAGATCGTGAAGTTGATCACCCGTCGTCTGGGCCGTCTCCTGCAACTTGTCGCCAACGGTTTGCATCGCACCCCTCAATCCGCCGATTTGTTCCTCCATCAACTGGGCTGTTTGGACGGGCACAAAAGCCACATCTCGGCCAATTTTTAGGGTATCAATCGCTGGCACAAAGGAACGTCCAGAGTAGGCATCGGCAAACAGCCCACCCGATACCTCATAGCCCTCTACTTGGCCATTAGTTTCGTCAAAGTAAAGATCAACAATGACCCCCAAGTCTCGTCCATCTATCGTCAGAATACGGGTTCCCTTGAGCACAGTATTGTGATCGAGAATGGGGCCAATAGTAGGTTGGTGATGGGCATTCACAATCACGCCTTGAGACGAGGTGATTACGGCATCAGCTCCAATGGCCTGCACATCGCCGAGCAGCAGGATCTGGGCGTGCTTTAACCATCCTCCCTCCCTCACCAAAAAACCGAGGAGTTGATGGCTATCTTGGTCAAAAATCAGGTCTTTAACTGCGTCAAACTTTTCACCATTATCGTAGGAGACAATAGTTTTACCGATCATATCTCTGCCCTTAAACATGGTTGAAAATCCTTTTCCTATGCTGTACTTTTCCGCTATCCTACGGGGGATTTTATAAGATGCTGATCCTAAGATTGTAATAATCCTAGGCTTTGGCTCAAGGATTACGAGTCCATAGTTGTGAGGTGTTGTCTCGTTTTCCTAATTCCACTTGAACCTGATTTCACCTACAAAGGAACCTATCCTCTGATAGCCTGACCCAATACTGAAAAACGTTGACATCTTGTAGGTTGGGTGGCGCGGTAACAGAAGCCAACAAGCCTCAAACCCTCGGCGAGTGTTGGAATCTACTTTTCTATCCCCAACACTCACTGGAGATGTGTTAAACAATCAAGCCCGTCATAGTTTCATCCTCCCCATCACGATCTATCGGTAAATTTGAGGATGGATTACTCCAAGGCCGATCCAAACCAAAGCCAGGAATAACATTGATAACGCCGAAATATTCTAGGGATCCAGCGGCAGCAACCGCCAGAATAAAAACCAGCGGAATAGACCAGCTATTGTTTGACCGTTTTCCAATCAGGCGGGGCATGACTGTTCTCCACTCGTGATCCTACGGTTGACGAATTCAACCTCAGTAATCATACGAGTTCATCATGGCGCAATTGGGTTTGATTTAACGTTGATAAACTCGCTGTAATGGATTGATTTGTATACGTTCGTAGCAGAACGTAGCAATCATCTTCAATTTCCCTGCCATTCTCGATCTTCCAGTTCTCGCTGGGGCAACAACAGCGTCGATTCAATCTCTTTACGGATGGCTTCAGTTACTTCGCAGTTGCTATTTAAGCAATCCACCAGCAGTTGGTTAGCCTCATAGTAGCGTTTTAGAGTCTGTTGTTGTTCGGCGCTAAATTGCCAGGGATGATGAATATTCCGGTAGTGAATAATCGTAGTTCTTAATTGATTGACCCAGTTGGCATAGTTTTCCTGCCACCAAGCCTGAATCTGCTGGTGATTGCTATGGGTAATCGGTATTTGCTCCTTAAGCTGTTGCAGAGATTTATAAAATCCCGTATCCAAAACCATAATCAAAATATTGCTGAGTGCTTCACTACAGGCATAGGCATAGGCAAACTCTTGACTATGGTCAAGGGAAACGTCCATCAGCAGGTTTTCTAGGGCCGCATCTAGTAAGATGCCCTGATCCAGAGTGCTGGCGAGGGCAAACTGATTGGCAGTGTGGGGGCTTTGAGCCAGGGCTAAGTAAAAGGCGCGAGTGGTCGCCAGTTTAGGAGTGGGTTCAAGAGTCTGAGATTTTTGGCTAGCCCACCGCAAAAAATCTTGCAGATGGGGATCTTGGGCTACCAGAGAATCGATTTCCTGTTTCATCAACTGCACCAAGGAATCGGCACTACGAAGCATGGCCGCGGTAAGCAAAAAGACCTCACGCCAGTGGGGATCGGTCAGGTGGCTTACCAGGCCCCCCAGGGCTTGTTCTAGGGCTCGTAGGTTGTGGGTGGCGACAATTTTTCGGGCGGTTAAATATTCCTGAAATGCCAGATAGGAAAAGGAGAAAATACCCCTAGCCCGCTCAATTAACAGTCCATGCTGGGCCTCAATTGCCTTGAGAATGGCTTCGCTTTCAAGAGAAAGTTCTTCCGGTTCCAGCAGCGCATCCGGTAGATTTTGGAGATAGTCTTCAATGTATTGTTCGATGGTACGCTGCTCAAAAAAGTACTGCCCCTGCTCGAAGGTGACGGCGGCAAGTTGGCTCAGCAGCTTCATTTTTTGGGGGAGCAAAAAGTCTCGATAAACATCATCGCGCTCTACCCCCTTAGTCTCATCCCACTTGCCCAGCAACAGGTCAAGACCCTGCTTATAAAAGGCCGTACGCTTACTGGGAAATTGCCCTTCCCCCTGAAACACCCAGCAGGCCAAATGTAAAAATAAGGGCGTCACCACCAGTTGGCGAAACGGCCAGTTTTCAGGACGCTCCAATTTTTCAATAAATTCGTCGGCCTTAGCCTGCCCTGTGGGGGTGGCAGATCGGCCTAGGGCCACGAACCACTTTTGAACAAAAGTAGTAATTTGCGACGCACTAAAGGGAGCAATTTCGACATCAGTAAAGCCGCGCAGGGCAAGCTTTTGAGACGCCGTGCGACAGGACACTACATACCGATTGCGATGATACTGGTCTACAAAGGTGCGAAGGGCATGAAGAACAGCATTGATCTCCTGGTTGCGAACCTCATCGAGACCATCCATTAATATTAACATGCGCCCTTCAATCAGCAGAGTTTCGAGCTGGGGGGTAGTGAGGCCAGTGGGGAGCAAAATTTGGTGAAGATAGCTGAATAAGCTAACCTCCTCTTGGCGTTTTGCTGAATCGGCAAACTCGCGCAGGGCCAAAAAGACGGGCACCTGATCGGTGGCAAATTCACCCTGGTTACACCGCACCGCCAAATGTTTTAGAAAGGTAGTTTTACCAACTCCTGGCTTACCCAGAACCCTTAGTTTTGCGTAGGTTTCGACCGCCTCAATCCCCGGTATTTGGGGAATATCAACGCCCCCAAAACCCACCCGATCAAACTCGGTCGGGGCAAGGGTGTTTAGGGTAGCAATGTCTAGACATTGCTGGTTGAGCACCGCTTCAAGAATATTGACATCCACATAGATATCATCGAGGTTGACCGGGCGACCAATATCGAGCAGTTGCAGAATGCCACACTGGTGTTGAAGGGTGTCGTAGCGCTGGGCTCGCGTTGTAGAAACCAGATCATCCACGGTCATTGGCAGGTCGGATAAGGCTTCTCCCGGCTCCAAAAAGTCGGCGAGTGGATGTTCAGCAACCTCGCGCCATTCAAGGTCTAAGCGATGACAAATTTCCATAAAAATCTGCCGATCTACGGGCTGTCCAGTAAAAAATCGCCAGATCGGTTGTCGAGTTTTGAGGTTAACCTCGGTGGCTAAATCCTCCTGCGTCCACCCTGTCAGGGCAAACGCCCTTTTCGCCCGCTGAATACCAGCAGGCGAGGCTTTGAGTGATCGCTTGGCCATAGAACAAAAAGCATCCTAAAGCGTGGATTTAAACAGTGATAAAAAATTGGTATTTTATATAGAAGTCCTAAACCATTCGTGAGCAACAAGCCTTGTATAACAAGGGGCTTAAGCCCCTTGCCTACTCACAAATCAGCCAGGACGGCTATATATAGGTTCATCCTAAATGCTTTTCTCTCCTGGTTAACTGACCAATCTAATCAAACAAATTAGCGGTTGCAGTCTCGATATTTGTAAGTTTGCTTACCGCGCTGAGTGGTACCGTTCTTAGAGATGTCATGGGACCTACAGGGTGGACAGGTTATCTTGATTGTCATGGATCCTACGCCCTTAGAATCTAGAAATGCGACGGGAATGCCTTGTTTTTCTTTGTCCTTTACACTAATCCACTACCCTAAAGAGCTTAGCTATTGGCTAAACTATTGCGAAACACTGCTACCCGACCGGAACCTATTGCTACAAAAATACAAGCGCAAACCGTCCTCCCGAAGAGCAGTAGGCTCATCTCTGTTGAAGGCTATCTCAGTTAAGAACACCGGCCACCTCCTTTCCCCGGCAATCTCTGTAACTACTGCACAAACAAATATTTAGATACCTGAAATCAATTTTTGTCAGTCAACCAGAATCTTGGCTATCATCCCGACAAGGACGGGATACTATTTTTAACCTCAGTTCGAGTTAGACATAGTGACCAGATCCCCTAGTAGCTCACCCTGAGGGAAGCAAGCTACACCCCCAGCCCCTCTCCCACGAGGAGAGGGGATCTAGAAAGGCTCAAAGTCCCTCTCCCTTGGGGGGAGAGATTTAGGGTGAGGGCTAAAGCGCAAGTCGAAAGCAGGTTTCTAAAGATGGCAGTCCTTGGCTTATCCCGAACTCAGGTTATTTTTAAGGAATTTCCTTAGAAAAGTTAGGCCAATACGCCAGAGCAAACGCCTACTCAAGGAGCAAGGATGCTAGTGGGCAACGTTGAAACGGAGACCAGCCAGGGCTTCTACCATGACCCAACACTATTCCCTCACCAGTCTCGACGGCGGGGTAAAATGCTTTGTCCAAGCCACTCGTAACCACTGGGGTATTATTGGTGCCTTAGCGCCCAGGTGGCCAGCTTGAGTAAGTCCATCACCCGGCTAGAAATTCAGATCGATCATGGCTTTGGCCGCATCGAAAACCTGATGCAGCAACAGCTAGAGCTGAGCCGCCAATAGCACGAAACCGCCCAGATACAGGCCCGCCACATCGAGCGGTTAATGGGCGTTGTAGAAACCTTGTTACAGAGAGCCGCTTAGCCATGGGCACCAACGACAAGGCCCAACGCGCCACGGTGCAGATCGGCCCGTTGTCGGTCGATGGCTTTTAGATACCCGACGGCAGCTACCGGATGAGCCAAACCCATGCGGCAGAAAGCGTAGGCTTATCTACAAGAAACGCCCGCGATTGTTTACAGTCAAAGGGCTTCAAGGCCTTGGTGGGAGAGGGTTATACACCTGCGCTCTCTGACATTGAAGTTGAGCCTGACCCCGGACAGCCCTGAGGGCAACCCCGCATTCGAGGGCTAGAGCTAGAAGCTATGAGTGCCTAAGCAAGGCACGTCGATTCCCCAGCTCATCCTGAATGGGTGCCAGCAGCGGCTAGTTCTGGTAAAGTCTTTCCATCGACCCAAATCAGGAGGTGATGCCGATTGAAAGTTAACGCCGAAATTCCCCTTAACAGCAAAAAACGATAGTCTTCCGGCCAAGAAAGCATCTATCGTCTCCGCTCTTATGAACCGCCTCACCTGTTTCCAGGTGTTGCAAGGTGATTTTGTTCAAAAAATTGCATCCCAATGCTAACTCACTCAGATCCCTGGCGCAAGCCCCTGTCCTGAGATTGATGCAGATTGCGATGCAATTTTTCCCTCATCCGTCTAGGTTTCCTCCCTCAATTCCCTGAAACACTGATCTATCAGGGGTTTCAGACTTGAGCCGCAATTGGCTTAGGTCTGCCATGAAACCGGAGCCTGGACGGACGCTGCCCTCGCTACAGCTAGTGCCGTTGTCGTGAATACCTATATCTCCCCTGGTTTTCGCCCGAAAACCCTGTCTTTGAGAGCTTTTGCCTGCAAGACGAGCTGGAACAGAAGCTCTTACACCCTACCCGCCACCGATGGTCTGTCAGTGGTCACGACGCGGCTGGCAATTTTTCCTCAATCCAGCCCTTTCACCCCGATTCAGTCCAATGTCCTTAGCCCTTGATACTTCCTTTTCCCCTGCCCATCATGACTGCGCCAAATCCTGGCTACAAGAGTTTGCCGCTAGCGGGATCTCTGCTGAACTGGCTAGAGCCAATGCCTACTGGCTCGACGGAACCGATGCGGTCGCGGAGTTCCTCGGTGAGACCATCGCCCGTCGTCAGAAGGTTACGAGCTACATCACCACGGGCAATGTGCGACTGCTTCAGCACTACGCCTTCCTCGAAGCTGGGGCCTGGTTCGCCAATCCGGCCTTGGGAACGGTGCCCTACGCTAAGCCCAAAACCCCTCGCATCGATGAAGAGCGCCATCGCCCCATCAAATACGAAACGCCCCCTGGGGCCGAAGCGGAACCCCTCGCTCCGCACCTGGGTAAGGCCGTCTTCTGGCGTTGGGGGGTTCGCACCTGGGCCGAGATTTTGGCCCGACCCGACATTCCAGTGCTGATTGCCGAAGGCTGGAAAAAAGCCCTCGCCGCTGTGGAACAGGGCTACCCAGCCCTCTGCCTGCGTGGGGTGACGCAGTGGCATCCCAAGGGCGAACGGACTCTCTGGCCGATCCTGGCTCAGCTCGCCCAGTCGGGCCGTTCCCTGCTGATGGCCTTCGACCAAGACGAGAAACTGAACACTCGCTCCAACGTCAGCCGTCAGGCCCAGCAGTTGGGTAATGCTATCGCTCGCCAGGGTGGACAGCCTCAATTTCTGGTGTGGCCGATGGCGTTGGGCAAGGGTTTAGATGATGCCCTGGTGGGGCTGCCCTGGGAAAATCGGGCCGACTGGCTAGAGCAAACGGTTCAGCAAGCTCTGTCGCTGAAGCAGTATCGCCGCAAAGCCACGCTAATTCAGGCCCAGGCTCTCTTAGCCAGTCCGCCCCCAGCCGCCGACCACCACACCACCGGGGAATATCTGCCCAAACTGCATGACCTCGTCCCTGGGGCGCTGCACTGGCTCTCGGCCACCATGAACTCCGGCAAAACCTATCGCATGGGTCGTGATTGGGTCGCGTCTTGGCGCAAGGGGGGTGGAGTAGTGCTGGTGCTCTCTCCCCTCAATGCCCTCGGCCAACAAACCGCCAAGGATTGGGCGCTGCCCCACATCCACGACTACTTCACCGATGCCGATAGCCAGCAGGCCCTCGCCGCCGAGATTTCCCAGGCTGGGGGGCTGGTCTGCTGCCTCAACAGCATCCATCGCGCTAAAGGGTTGCTGCCCCAGAACAGCCCACTACTGCTGATTATCGACGAAGCCGCCCAAGTGCTCACCGATGCCGTCCAGGGGGGCACCCTCAAAAAAGACTGGGCTGCCCGCTGGGAGGATACCATTGCCATGATGCGGCGGGCCAGCCAAACCGGGGCGATTGCCATGGCCGAAGATGGCCTAGATGCCGCCACCATTGATTTGGTACAGCACCTTTCAGGCTGTGGGCAGGTCATCGGCATTCGTCACACCAAGGCACTCGAACCCTGGGATTGCACCCTCTATCGAGGCACACCCCTCAGCGACTATCGCCGACGGCTCTTGGCACAGATTCAGACCGGAAAGCCCACGCTTTATGTCACCAGCAGCCAGCAGGAAGCCCGTCGTCTGGCCCATTGGTCGAAGGAACACGGGATTGACCATGTGCGCATCGACAGCCAAACCAACGAAAACGGCACCTACACCGAATTTTTCGAGAATCCCGACCTCTGGCTGAAACAGCGACGGCCCCAGCTCCTGATTTTGTCACCGAGCGCGAAAACGGGGCTGTCGATTGAGGGGGGAGTCCCTGTCACCGAGGCTTATTTTGAAAGCGTCTGGGGTTATTTCCCGGCACTGGATGCCGATACTTGGAAACAGTTGCTAGGGCGTTATCGGCCTGCGGTGCCTCGCCATATCTGGACACCGGCCTATATTGCCCCCAGCTACGGCGAAGGGGATAAGGCATGGGGCATTACCCGTGGCCTAGAGGCCGAGGCGGCTCAGTATGCCCGCTATGGTGCCTTTGAGCAGGCGACCCAGAATAGCGACGATAACCGCCTACGGCAGTACCTTGCGGCCCGTGGTCAACGCCGCTGGGCACAGAAGATTCAAGGCGGCGAAGCGCTAGCCACGGCCCTTACAGAGGCTGGCCATCGGGTTACACGCATCACCGAGGGCATCACCGGGGATCCAGCGACTACTACCCTCTGGCGCAAACTTCAGGAACAACTCGCCCGTCAGGATAGTGACTACCACGCAGGGCTGACGGTGGATCCGACTCACCACACCTTGAAGTGGGCCACGGAGGCTCTCAACGGCCTGGATACCACCTATGAGCAGCGCTGCCTTGCCGCCAAAGTGAAACTGCTGGCCCGATTCCCTGGGATAGACTGGAACTGCTCTGAGATTTGGTACCAGGCCATTTTCTGTCCACACCACACTGATACTAAGAACACTCCCCACGCTGGCCCCCTCGCCAAAGGGGCTGCTCTCTGGGCCGAGGCAGATCATTACCGTGACCTCTGGGCCACCGATGCCCAGGAGGCGGAACGGATCCTCAAGCAGCGATTGCGGGCCGCTCACTTGCTGCCAGCCCAGGCGACTCAGGCGCTATTGGCTCACCTATTCAAGCCCTGCGTTGAGCAACTGCTGGCGGCGGGAGAAATTCGTCCCGGGGGAGAGGTCGAGCGACAGATGAAGACCTTGGCCTTGCGCTATCGCGATGAGATTGTCCGGCGGTGGCGCATCACCATTACCGAGGAGATGCCGGAGGAAACCATTGCCAATAAGATTGCCCGTAAGTTTGGCCTCCTGATTGCCCGCGACCGCAAGATTACCGTGGAGGGCAAACGACGATGGGTGTGTACCCTCGCCGCTGATGACCTGTGGACGGCCTTGGTTGAGGCGAGGCGGTGGGCCTTAAGGGGGACAAATCAACTAGATGACCCCTTTAACAAGTCTGTCCCCCCTCTGACAGCCCAAACGAGCCCTCAACCTACCAACTCAACCGATAGGTGGCCCAGTGAGACGGAAAGAGGTGAAACCTAGCCTCCAGGAGACCCCATAACCGCCGCCTAAATCTCTGCTTGGCTCGATTCTGATATTCCTCGCCGCTGAGGGTAGCCCTAGCGTCATGTTCTGGTGCCTAAAAATAGTTGGAAGGCGGTGCTAGAGCGCTACAGCCGTCGGGTGCCCCTGGCCGAAATCGAGAAGAACGACGACAACCTCAACATCCCCCGCTACATCGACGCCAGCGAGCCGGAGGATATCCACGACCTCATAGCCTACCGATTGACTCACCATCACCGCACTGGGCACCCTCTGGGAATCGAGAGCTCCGGCGCTCGGCTTGATACTGTCCAAATATCCTCTGACAGATGCGGGCTCCGGCGATGGTGAGCCAGTCTGTGAGGGTAGCGGCATAGGTTGGGTTGGTGGGCTGAGGTCAGCCTAGCCTGTGGACTGGATAAGGGGATCTCTCTCCTGGTGAGACATGACCCACGGCCTAGGGCATCTTGATGGTTGGATGAGCCATCCAACTTCTAGTTGGCGTATGTTTGAATTACTCACTCATTTACTCACTCACTCATTTACTCACTCACTCACTCACTCACTCATTTACTCACTCAACTGATTCATCAAGTGCCCACTCAAGTAATCGTCGAACTAGCTCTGTCTTGGGTTTGCGTAGCTTACGCGCCTTTGCGGCTAGTAAGTCATTGAGACTGATGGGAATGTCCACATTCAGCCGCACCGTCGGTTCCTTCGCGGCTGGTTCTAGGTCAGCCCACGGCGTCGATGACGGCAAGAAAGCAGGGGGTGTTTTAGCCCCTGGGGCAGGACTTGCGATGGCTGGATCCTCCTCCGTCGTCGGTTGCTTTGCCGCGCTAAAAATGTCATCCCACTTTTCCATGGCCTATCTCCTTCCAGACTTCTTCCCAATCTCGCCATGCCACGCCACCACCGGGCACTTTATTCACCACCACCCCAGCCTCCGCCGCTTTGATGTACGTCTTATAGCGTCGGATTGATCGATTAAAGACCGGCAGCCCATGACGCTTCAGAGCCGCAATCGCATCAGCTCCATCGGTCTGGGGAGATGGGGGAGACAGCGTCACCAGACAGCCGTAGTTTGTCCCTTGCGGTAATTCCGTTGCAATCTGCACTAGGGCCGACAAGCTCAGGGGATCGGGAGTCGTTGGCAGGATAAGTAGGTCAGCGCCTTGGGCAATGGCCCGAATGTCATCAGCGGCAGGCCGAGCTGGGGTATCAATTACCGTGTGCTGATACTGCCCACTCATCAGCCGCTTAGGGGCTTCGGAATCGCTACAGACATCGAAGGGCAGCAGCCCCTTCCGTGCCCATAGGGTAGCGCTGCGGTTTGGGTCAGAGTCAATCAGCAGAGTCTTAGCCTGGTTGCTGAGCAGGGTGGCCAAACAGATCGCGCTGGTCGTCTTTCCTACACCGCCCTTGTACTGGGTGAGGCTAATAATCATGGCGTTTTACCGGTGAGCGTCGCCATGATAAAGCAAGCACTCACTTGATGCAACACTTACTTAAGTAATTGAGTAATCACTCACTCAATTACTTACTCAAAAAACATGGTCGTCTGTTCTCGTAAGCGTTGAGACGTTTCATGCCCAATTGGACTTGCGCCATCTACGAGCCTTTGCGGCCATCGGATCATTGAATCTGGCGGGAAACCTGCGGTGAGGACATCAGCCAACTAGGGGCTCGGAGTCACAATGCTATCGAAGGGCAGTAATCCCCTGCTCGCCCATGGGGTAAGGCCGCGGTTGGGGCCAGAGTCAATCCGTAGGGGCTTGGCCTGGTTGCTGAGCAGGGTGGCCACGACGGTAGACCCGTTGGCCCCCCACCCAGCGTTAGGGTGAGGCTGCCGTGCTGCTTCAGGCCTGCATTATAATCAGGCCAGTTGCGGACTCGGTACGGCATCGGTGTTAGGTTTTAGGCGATACTTCAACGTTACGCCATACCTGTACCCCGTCCGCCACACTCTATTCATGCAACAACGCCCAACAATATTGATCTCTGCAGCATTAGAGATCAATGATCTCTGCGGATTCTAATTGAGTAGACACCCATTTTGAGTTTTATCTGAATTCAGGTTTTATTTCATGAAAACACGTCTGATCTTGTTCGATTTGTACAAGACTCTAATTGATATGTCCCTTGATGAATACTCCATCGAGCCATGGTCAAATCTAGCCTTGTTTCTGCGCTACAAAGATATCCACTGTGACGGCGAAGCGCTACGCAAGATCTTCTTTTTGACGATCCATCAGGAATACCAATCTGGTATGGCTGAGACTCCCTATCCCGAAATTGACATGGTGACGGTGCTTAGAAAAGTTCTCGCTGTGGATCAGCCCGTGGACGATCAAGTGCTAATAGATGCCCTCCAAATGTTGCGTGCCCTTATCACTCGGCACTTTGGTCTGTTTTCGGACGTTTTGCCAACGCTGACCCAACTGAAAACGAAGTATCAGCTTGGGGTAGTCACCAACGCCCATCGCCTCTATGCCGAGGCTGAAATGAAAATGCTGGGGCTAGATTCATGGTGGGATGTTGTTATTATGTCATCGGATTATGGCATCAGCAAGCCGGCTCCAGAGCTGTTCCATATGGCTTTAGAAAAACTTCAGGTTTCCCCTGCCGAGGCCATCTATGTTGGCGACAGCATCGAGCATGATGTCGCAGGTGCCAGAAATGCTGGCCTGAAGGTCGTCCATATCAGACGAGAATACCTGGTTGCCCACCCTTCCCAGCCGCTGCCGGATTGGTCAATAGAATCCCTGGATGAGTTGTTATCGATTGTTAATTAATTCCGTTCCTGTTAAGAAGTTCCTTAATGTTCGGACAGCCTGAAAGAATCTGCGGTAGATTTGCTAGCGCTAAAGGCAATTTCGATACTTTGGTGATCTACCGTTATGAATCCTCCTGCTACTATCACCTTCGACGGACGCAAGCAAAACCCTAACGATCCAAATGTGCGCAGCTATTACTTCCTTCCAGACGAACTTAAGGTTGTTCGTGGCGAGGGGGTTTACGTGTATACCGAGGATGGTCGGCGCTATCTAGACTGTTCCGCCGGGACCTTCAATTTATCCCTAGGTTATTCCCATCCAGAGGTCGTTGAGGCGATCCGGGATCAGGCTGGTAAGCTTATCCATGTGACCTCGAAATTCCAGACCGATCCCAGTAACGCCCTGGTTCGTGCCCTGGCTGAAGTGGCTCCTCCAGGCCTCACCAAAGTGCACCTGAAAGCCTCTGGCGGCTCGGATGCCAACGAAGGGGCCATCAAGATTGCTCAGCATGTCACTGGTAAGAGCGATGTGATCTCCCTATTCCGGGGGCACTACGGGCAAACCATTGGGATGATTCAAGCCTCGGGCGCAGCATTCCGCCGCAAGCCGTTCACGGTTCAGTTGCCGGGTATGCTGCATGTGCCAGACCCTGACTGCCGCCGCTGTTTCTACAAGCAGGAACGAGAAACCTGCGGTCTGTTGTGCGTAGAGCGAATCAACGACTTTATCGATTACGCCAGCTCTGGCCGAGTTGCCTGCATGATTTTGGAGCCGATCTCCGGCCTCGGCGGCAATCTGGTGGCACCCGACGGCTATTTGCAAGCGTTGCGAAAGCTGTGTGATGAGCGCGACATCATTTTGATCTACGACGAAATCCAAACCGGCTTCGGGCGCACGGGACACATGTTTGCCGCCGATTATTTTGGCGTGGCACCCCACATGCTAACCATTGGCAAGGGCCTGGGCGGATCTGGTATGCCGATTGCCGGGATTCTGATGGAGGAACGGCTGAAGGGGGTGGAAGGCTACCACATCAACTCGACCTACGGGGGCAACATTCTCGCTTCGGCGGCGGCTGTGAAGACCCTCGAAGTCATTCGTCGCCCCGGCTTCCTAGAAAATGTGCGGGCGGTTGGGAAGCACATCATGGATCGCCTCAACGCGTTCGCGCCGAAGGTCAAGTTCATTTCCCACATCCAAGGGGCAGGCTTGATGATCGGCGTTGATTTCGTTGATGCCGATGGCAACCCGGATGCCAAGTTGACCAACCACATTGCCAATGTGGCCCAAGACCGTGGCTTGTTAATGCGGACATCGCTCTACGGTTTCGGTAACGCGATCACGATCCGACCCGCGTTGATCATGACCCACGCAGAGGCGGACGAAATGCTAGACATTTTTGAACAGCTGCTGCTAGACGTCGCGGAAGGTCGGGCATGAAGGCGCTCATTCAGGGGCTGTCGCAACGCATTCGCGATGTCGTCCACGAGGGGCGAGGCGATGTCCCCAGCCGTTACCTGAGCGGCATCGCCAAGGGGGGCGATGCCGAATTCCCGGTAGATCGGCTGGCCGAGCAAGCGGCTTGGGAGTATTTGAGCGCTAGCGGAGCACCGCTAGCGGTCTACACCGAGAGCGAGGGCTTACGCAAGCTCTGCGATCACCCAAGCCATGTGTTCGTGATCGATCCCATCGATGGCACCCGTGGTGCAGCGGCCAATTTTGAGATGTCTTGCGTGTCGATTGCCGTTGCCCCGTACAGCACGACGCCCACGATTGGCGATATCGAGTTCGCCATCTTGCAGGAGATCAAGACGGGGAACTGGCTGTATGCAGACGATTCCACTCCGGGTATCGAGAGCGAGGGCTATGAAGGCGGGCTGCCGCAACTGGGCACCACCACGGATTTGGAGCGGATGTTCTGGACGCTGGAGTTCAACGGCCATCCTGCCGAGTTGATGATCCGCTGCTATGGGCACCTGATCGACGCTTCGGCCAACCGAGGCGGGGTCTACGTGGTCAACAGCGCCTCCTTCTCGATTTCCCGCATCATCACCGGCCAAATGGATGCCTATGTGGACATCGGCAACCGACTCCTGCGGGATTACCCGGAAACCGAGGCCGACTTCCGCCGAGTCGGTCACGGCAGTATTCTGCATTTGTTTCCCTACGACATCGCGGCCAGCGTCTATCTCGCGAAACGGGCCGGAGTGGTGATCACCGATGCCTATGGCGAATCCCTAGACAGTACCTTACTGCTGGATATCAGCCCCCTGAACCAGAGATCCTGCCTAGCCGCCTGTACGCCTGAACTGCATCGGGCCTTGCTGGAATCCATACGCTGGTAGACCTAGGGCACCGTCATGACCACGATTCACATCCAAGATGAGCGTTCGGCCAGGTCGGACGCTGAGGCGCTTGAGTTTGTTTGCAAGCGCCTCCATCTCGACATCATCCAAGAAATCCTGGATGGTGGATCCTCCGCACGGGTGTGGCTTGCCACGAATGCGGCGGGTGAGCGGTTTGCAGTAAAGACTGTGCTGGCCCTTGAGGGGGTCGTTGATGGTCACGACCTGGACTCCTTCCGACAGAAGGTGACGCAGATCGAGACCATCCGGGCTAAGGCTCCCAGCCTGGGGGCCCATTACCTGCCCGTTCTGCACAACATTGAAGGGAGTAACTGGGCCTGCCAAACTACGCCGTTCTACCCGTCGCAAGACCAGGTCGCTCCGCTCCGCCAGGCAGACGGAGTGGCCACATTTTTCGCCCAGTATGATGCCTATGGGCAGGTCATGTTTTTGCGCGGCTACGGGGCGACCTCGGCACCAGCCCCATCCGACTATGTCGAGCGGGTGGTGGTGGGCCGTTTTTTGCGCCGCCTGCCAATGCTCACGCGAGCCTTGCCGGAGGATTTGGCGGCGGAAATGTTGGTGGTGAATGGCCAGCCCTGCCTTGCGCCGGGGGTGTTGCTGCCGCGTTTGCTACAGCATGCCGCCCCGCGCCTTGCAGCTATGACACCTGCGCGACTCGGTTTTTGCGCCCACGGCGATGCCAACACGCGCAACATTTTGATCGGGGAGGGGGCAGATTTCCGCGTGATCGACCCCCGTGGCTCGACCGACGCTTGGGACCCGATCTACGATCTGGCCAAGACACTGTTCTGCCTGACGGTATGGGATCCTGCCCTGCGATTGGGTTTTGCGATTCAGCGGAGCGGCAGCGCGACGTTGCCGGATTATGAGGTGGGCTTTCGCCAACCCTTATATCCAGGCTATCGCACCGCGATCCAACGTTTTTTGCCGTTCATTGCCGACCAGCCCTGGTTGACCCCTTTGCTAGCCGAAGATCCTGGCTGGCGGGCGCGGTTACTGTTGACCCATGACATGCATGTGCTGGCCGAGGCACCCTGCCGATTGTCTGACCGTAAGCCGAAGTGGGGGTGCGATGGAGCGCCGTCGTCGCCCGAACAATTGGCCCTGGGTTTCTACCTGATGGGCACCCTGCTGATCAACGAACTGGCCGGACAGTTGGCAGAACCAGGGGATCTCGATGATGATCGCCATTTATCCTTAATAGGCCTGTTGTGAAATGGGGGAAAATCAGTTATGTCAATACAGATGTTGAGACGGTAGCCCATGCTGGATCTAGAGCGCGTCAAACGGGATGACCGATTGCTGCGGGCGTTGACGGGCCTGAATCTTAAGGCGCTCACAGCGCTGCAACCCTCGTTTGCCCAAGCCCTGGCCGAAGCGCCTATCCCCCGTCGTAGCCCGCAGCCGAGAGAGCGGTCGGTAGGCGGAGGGCGCAAGCCTCGACTGGCGAGCGTCGAAGACAAACTGATC
>QLAH01000453.1_pt1 | contig 21233 bp, 19 predicted proteins | sample 4693081 | NCBI WGS metagenome assembly QLAH01 (sample SAMN09425401, study PRJNA476045) | Lake water metagenome, whole genome shotgun sequencing project.
CGACGGCTGCAGCGTCCTGCCTGTCACCAGCGACCCGGTCGAGGCGCTGCTCAACCGTACCTGGCGACCCACCATCAGCGTCACCGGGGTCGACGGCTTCCCGGCGTTGCAGAACGCCGGCAACGTGCTGCGTCCGTACACCGCCTTCAAGCTGAGCCTGCGCCTGCCCCCGCTGGTGGACGGGCACGAAGCCAGCGTGCGGCTGAAGACGCTCCTGGAGGACAACGCGCCCTACAACGCCAGGGTCACGTTCCACCCGGACGGCCGTGCCGGCGCGCTGGGCGCGACCTTCAGTGCAATGCTCGTCATGGGGCTTCCGTGGAGGTGTCCGGCGCCTGCGACTGCAGGCCGCGCAGTTCGGCGAACCAGCGCCGCTTGGCTTCGAGATAGGCGGCGTTGTGTTCGCCGGGTGCGATGTGCAGCGCCTGCATGTCGACCACGTCGATGCCGTGGCGCGACAGCTGTGCGCGCTTGTCGGGGTTGGCGCTGAGCAGGCGGATGCGCGGCTGGCCCAGTGCGTGCAGCATCCGTGCTGCGCTGTCGTAGCGGCGCGCGTCTTCGGGCAGCCCGAGCAGGCGGTTGGCTTCGAACGTGTCGTGGCCGGCGTCCTGCAGCGCGTAGGCGTCGATCTTCGCCTTCAGGCCGATGCCGCGGCCTTCTTGGTGCAGGTACAGCAACGCGCCGCCGTGATGGGCCAGGTGAGCGAGCGCGGCATCGAGTTGCCGATCTGCGAGGCGGTCGAGGCGATGGTCTACGACGGGCTCGCGCCCCGCGAGGCGCTTGCACAGCTCATGCGCCGCGTCGCCGCGACCGAGCGCCTCGCCGAGCCAGACCCCGCGCGCGGCTGACCGCGCTGCGTCCTCGGGATCGGCGCGTCACTCGTCCTCGCCGAACTTCGCGGCCACGAGCGCGAGCAGCGCATCAAGCGCGCTCCGCTCGTCGTCGCCGTCCGCCGTGATCTCGATCACCGTGCCACACGTTCCCGCGAGCATCAGCATCTGCAGGATCGACTTCCCGTCGACGGTCTCGCCGTCGCTCTTCTTGCGCACGCTGATCGCCGCCGCGAAGCGCGACGCCTCCTCGACGAACGCCATCGCGGGCCGCGCGTGCAGCCCGAGACGGTTGACGATCGTGGTCTCCGCCGAAAGCATCGGCATCAACGGGCGACCTGCCCGGCATCGGCTTCGTCGAGCAGCGTGACGACGTCCTTGACGGTCGTCGCCTGCCGCAGGAAGCGGCGGAACTGGTCCTTCGAGAGGTGCGAGAAGACGGCCTGGATCGCCTCGAGGTGGAGTTCGGGCTTCGCCTCGGGCGAGAGCATGAGCACGATCGAGTAGACGGGCTGCTTGTCGAGCGCGTTGAAGTCGATGCCCGTGCGGCTCACGCCGATCGCCGCGATCGGCGACGCGATCGACGCGGACTTGGTGTGGGGGATGGCGACGCCGTGGTTCAGGCCCGTGGAGCCCTTGTTCTCGCGAGCGATGATCGCCTTCGCGAACGGATCGCGGAGATCCGCCGAGACCTTGCCGCTCGCCACGAGCGCATCGAGGAGCTCGCGGATGGCGTCTTCGCGCTTGAGCGCGACCATGTTGGGAACGATTGCCTTCTCGACGACGATGTCTCTCAGCTTCATGGTTGGTTCACGGCAGGAATGTGTCTGTCGGCGGCGTCGGGCGCACGAACAACGGGCGCGCGCCGTGTGCATGCGCAGCATAGGGAAAGCGGGTCGAAGGCGCTGCGTCAGCGGTGGTGCTTGTGGTTGCGCACCTGGTTCTTGTGGTCGACGATCTGCCGGGCCTCGCGGTCGATGGCAAGGTCGATCGCGGCGTAGAGGTCGGCGTCGCGGTAGTTCACGATGAAGTCCTCGTGGTGTGCGACGTCGACGATGAACTCGACGTGGAAGCCGTTGGGCTCCTTCTCGATCACGCAGTTGATCGACTGCACCTGGTCGAAATAGCGCACCAGCCGCTCGCTCTTCTTCCGCACGTAGGAGTCGATGGCCTCTGTGATCTCGAGGTGCTTGCCCGTGACGTTGATCTGCATGGTGTGCCTTTCGCTCGGGGATGCTCCGCCCGCGGCGGCGCATCGGGTGCCTGTGGCGAGGTCGCCGCGCCCCAGGGCTTGGAGCGCGCGCGGCCGCTCCCACAAGGTAGCGCACCGAACCTCTGCGCGCGAAGGGAACTTCGCGGAGATCTGCGATTGGCGGGATCTCGCTTCCGCGCCCCGATCAAGTCGGCGCCAAGGCGCGCGGCAGCTACTCTCGGAGCGGCCTCGGCCTGACCATCGCTGCCAGTTCGCCGCCGTCTCGGCGATAGCGGACCTCGACCGACTCGCCATGCTTGAGCGCAGCCACGGCCAGCATCAGTTCGTCTCGGCTCCGCACGGGCCGTCCGGCCACCGCCAGTATGACGTCGCCCACGCGGAGCCCCGCCGCGCGCGCGGCCGAGCCCGACACGAAGCTGCGGATCCGCGCCCCGTCGACGGCGTCCTCCGCCGCAAGCCCAAGCGACGGATCCCCGCGCGCGACCGTGTCGTCGATCGCGCCGCGCTCAAGCATCCACTTCCGCCACCGTGCCTCCACCCGCGCCAGCGGTTCGCCGAAGGTCCGCTCGACCGCGGCGATCCCGCTCGGGTCCTCGGGCGAGGTCTCGAGGAGCGCACGGTAGAACTCCTCCAGCTTCCCCTCGCGCGCGAAGAACTCGAAGATCGCGCGCACCTGCGGGTAGTGCCGTTCCGCGCCCGACATGAAGCGCTCGCCCGAGTAGCGGAAGAGCTCCTTCCACGGCCGCGCGGTGTTCGAGGAGACCTGTCGGCGTGCGATGTTGAAGCGGATGTTCGGGTGGAACTCGATCGAGCCGTCCGCGCGCAGCGTGTAGTCCTCGTAGAGGCTCGCGAGTCCCTCCTGGATCCAGATCGGATGGCGCTGCCCGCGGCGCTCCATGTCCGCGAAGTGCAGGAGATGCACGAACTCGTGCTGCAGGCTCTGCCCCGTGTCGCGCGCCACCAGCCGGCGCTCGGAGTGCAGGTACATTCCCTTGATCTCGGGGCGCTCGAGATAGCGCGAGGCGTCCTCGGGCCGCACGATGGCGACAAGCGCGGGGCGGTCGGGAGGTCTCCTGAAGTACGCCTTGAGGAGATGCTCTTCGAGCGCCGCGAGGTCCGTGCGCATCCGCGCATGGGCGCGCTCGTCGAGGAAGGTCGCGAACAGAAGTCCGCGCGACTCGTCGCGCTCGTAGCGGTAGCGGTCGCCGTGCACCGCCTCCCACGCAGCGAGCGGATCGCGCGCAGGGCGGCGCGAAGGCCGCTCGGGCCGCGCGCGCTCGACGCGGCGATGCGCCTCCAGGATCGCCGTGTACACGCGCCCCTTGCGGATCGGCTCGAGGTCCGCGTCCTCGCGCATGATGTCGAAGGCGTCGAAGCCCGCCTCGACGGACTCGAGGAGCCGCGCCTCGGCCTCCTCGAGGCGCCCGAGTTGCGCCAGCACGCAGGCGTGGTTGTAGAGGAGGATCGGGTCGGAGTCGCCGTCGGCGATCCGCGCCGCGATCAGGGGCTCCGCCCGCACGAAGTCGCGCGCACGCAGCGCGTCGTCGATCTCGCGCTGCGAAGGTGCGCGCTCGCGCGGCGCGCTCCGAGGCGGCGCGTCCTCGGCCGCACAGGGCAGCGCGAACCCCGCCACGCCCAGGAGGCCCGCGATGACAAGCACGAGCATGCGCGCCATCATCGGGCGGCCTCCGTGGCGCGGCGTGAAAGCAGCGTCGCGATCGCTTGCGGATAGGCGACGCACTCCTCCTTGAAGACGCGCGCGGCGAGCGTTTCGGGCGTGTCGCCCGCCTCGACGGCACATCGCCGCGTGGTCACGATGGACCCGCGGTCGTACTCCTCGTCCGCCAGATGCACCGTGCAGCCCGTCTCGCGTTCGCCGGCGGCGAGCACGGCCGCATGGACGCGCAGCCCGTACATCCCCGTGCCGCCGAACTTCGGCAGGAGCGATGGGTGGATGTTGAGCGTGCGACCCCTCCAGCGTTCGCCCACCCGGAAACGGCGGAGATAGCCTGCGAGGCACACGAGGTCGACGGACGCAGCGAGCAGACAGGCATCGATCCGCTCCTCGAGCGCCGGGCCGGGCGGGACGACGGCCACGCGCAGGCCGCGGGCGCGGCAACGCGTGACGCCGTCGATCTCCTCGCGATGCGCGACCACAAGCGCGATCCGCGCATCGACTTCGCCACGCTCGCAGGCATCTGCGATGTTGAGCGCGGTTCGACCGCTGCCTGAGACGAGGATGCCGAGTCTGGCGGTCGTGTGCATGCGAGGGGGAGCAGGGAAGGATCGGCCAGGCTGCGGGAGAGAGGCCGGTCGGAACGCGCCGGCCCTCGGGGTGCGACACTCGCGACGGACGATTCTACGGACGGCCGCCGTCGGCGTTCGGCGGCTGGGGCGAATCGCGGAAGGCCATGGCGCGTCCGTCCGAGTCCACGGCGACCATGGTCAGCTGCGCCTCCGTGACGCGCGCCCAGGTGCCGTCGAGCCGCTCCGAGTCGACCACCACCTGCACCGTGACGGAACTCCGTCCGAGCCGGATCGTGCGGCAGCGGAACTCGACCACTTCGCCGATCGCCACGGGCGCCTTGAAGTCAACACGGTCGATCGATGCAGTGACCCAGCGGTGGAGGCCGTGACGACGCGCCTCGATGTAGCCAGCCTGGTCGATGTAGGCCAGGATGATGCCGCCGAAGATGGTCCCCTGGTGATTGGTGTCGCGCGGCATCATCAGGACGCGCAGCGCGAGATGCGGCCCGTCAACCGGGGGAAAGTCGGACATGTGGGGATCGTAGCGTGTGTGGGGTACCGCGCATCGAGTTCGCCGTTGCAGGCTTCTCGAGGCCGAGTGCATATCGCTGAATACTCATGAGGTGAATTCCCTGCGGACATTGATGTGAAATCCACGGAAGATGCGCGCGGATCGTCGAGCCGCTTGACAACGCGCGTGGTTTGCGGAATGCTTGCGCATTCGGGAAGAGAGTTCGGTGTGCTTGGCGCGATCGCGGATCCTGTCACTCGTGTGCAGGTGCCGCGCAGCGCGATGCGCACCCGGCCGAGGTAAGGAACGCCGCGCAGGCGCGGTGCTCGGACTTCGGCGCGCATTTGCTCCAGCCCGGCGCATGTCGGGCTGACGAGGTGCGGCACGACGCCGGCGCCTCCCTCAGCTGCGGCGAGCCCTGCATGGACTCCCGTGGTGGACGCAGCGGCATTCGGCCCGAGGCGTCCCGCAAGAGGTCGCGGTGGCATCGCACCACCGCAGAGCGCGCGCCGCCAGATCCGGACGGTCGTTTGATGTGTGACTTTTCAGAGGCGTGCGTCCGATCGGCGCACGCCGCAGGAAGCAACGACGCCATGCCCGACACAACGACAGAGACTCCGAACATGCAGATTTCACGCGCACCCATGTGGCAGGCCATCCGCCTGCCGCTCCGACTCCGTATCTTCGAGACGGCGCGCCGTCTCGGCGAGAGTTCGGTCACCGAACTTGCAGAGGCCGTTGGCCTGAACCGCACCGCGCTCTACTTCCACCTGCGTCAGCTCGAGAAGGCGGGTCTTCTCATCTCGCGCGCGGGCGAGGCGACCCCAGGCCGCCGCGGCAAGCGCCCGCGCTATTACCGCGCGGCCGTCAACGAGCTCGCCTTCCCAGTCGAGAACGACTCGAAGCGTGACGCCCAGAAGGTGGCCGATCTCTACCGCCCGTGGCTCAACGAGTCGCGCGCCGCTGCGCTCGACATGCGCTCGGGTGGCGGAATCTCCGCGCGCCGAGTCTCCCTTCACTGGGAGAACTTCACCGAGGACGAGGTCGCCCGCATCCGCGGCCTCTGCGGCGAGCTCGAGGACATTGTCCGACGCGCCCGGACCCGCGCAAACAACTCGCGCAAGGCGCCATCGGCGAACTTCCACCTTGGCGTGATCTTCGCACCGGTCGACGGCCATGTGATGCCCGGCCCCGACATCCGTCCGAAGGTCGGCAAGTAGCGCTGCGACGAGGCGTGCCATCGAATCACGGTGCGCGGACGGCGGAACTCCCGCCGTCCGCGTGCTTTCGCCGTCAGCGCTTCGCGCGCAGGAGCGGCTTGAGCCACTTGCCCGTCCAGCTCGCCTTGTCGCGAGCCACATCCTCGGGCGTGCCGCGTGCGACCACCGTGCCGCCGCCGTCGCCTCCCTCGGGCCCGAGGTCGACGATCCAGTCCGCGCACTTGACGACATCGAGGTTGTGCTCGATGACGACGAGCGTGTGGCCCTTGTCGGCGAGACGGTCGAGGACCGTGAGCAGGCGCGCGACATCCGCGAAGTGGAGGCCCGTCGTCGGCTCGTCGAGCACATAGAGGGTCGGCGCGTCGGTCGCGGTCCCCAGCTCTGTCGCGAGCTTCACGCGCTGCGCCTCGCCGCCCGAGAGCGTGGTCGATGCCTGCCCGAGCTGGATGTAGCCCAGGCCCACGTCGCGCAGGCACTCGAGCATGCGGTTGATCTTCGGATGCGCGTCGAAGAAGGTCAGCGCGTCCTCCACGGTCGCGTCAAGGACATCGGCGATCGTCCGTCCGCGGTACCTGATCTCAAGCGTCTCCCGCGCATAGCGCTTGCCCTTGCAGACCTCGCAGTCGACGAAGACATCGGGCAGGAAGTGCATCTCGATGCGCTTGACGCCCTGGCCCTGGCACGCCTCGCAGCGGCCGCCCTTCACGTTGAACGAGAAGCGGCCCGGCTCGTAGCCGCGGATCTTCGACTCCGGGACAAGCGACCAGATGCGGCGGATCTCGTCGAAGATCCCCGTGTAGGTCGCGGGGTTCGAGCGCGGCGTGCGCCCGATCGGCGATTGGTCGACCTCGACCACGCGCGCGATCTTGCCGAAGCCCGTCACACGCGTGTGTGCGCCCGGGCTGAGGTTCTCGCCAAGCACATGCTTGCGCGCGGCCGCAAGCAGGATGTCGTTCACGAGCGTCGACTTCCCCGAGCCCGACACGCCCGTCACACAGACGAGCCCGCCGAGCGGGAACGCGACGTCGATGCCGCGCAGGTTGTTGGCGGCGGCGCCCTTCACGACGATCGCGTTGGACTCGCCCACCGCGCGACGCTTCCTCGGAACCTCGATCTTGCGGCGCCCTGAGAGATACTCGCCCGTCAGGCTCGTCGGGTGCGCCGCGATCTGCGCGAGGTTTCCCTCGGCGACAAGCGTTCCGCCATGTCGGCCGGGCCCGGGCCCGATGTCGACAATCCAGTCGGCCGCGCGCATCATGTCCTCGTCATGCTCGACGACAAGCACGCTGTTGCCGATGTCTGAGAGCCGCCGCAGCGTCGCGATCAACCGGTCGTTGTCGCGCTGGTGGAGGCCGATCGTCGGCTCGTCGAGCACGTAGCACACGCCGACAAGGCCGCTGCCGACCTGCGTGGCGAGCCGGATGCGCTGCGCCTCGCCGCCCGACAGCGTCGAACTCGTGCGGTCGAGCGACAGGTAGTCGAGCCCGACCGACGCGAGGAACCCGAGGCGCGCCTCGACCTCCTTGAGGATCGGCGCCGCGATCTGCCGCGATTCACTCGAGAGTTCGATCGACTGCGCGAACGCGAGCGCGCGCGACACCGTCATCGCGGCGACATCGCTGATCGAGAGCGCGAGCGTGCCGCTCTTCAGCTTCACGGCAAGCGCCTCGGTGCGCAGGCGTCGGCCGCTGCACGAGGGGCAGGGCGCCTGGCTCATGTAGGCCATGAGGCGCTCCTTCACGTTCTCGCTCTCCGTCTCCGTGGCGCGGCGCTTCAGGTGCGGCAGCACGCCTTCCCACTCGAACGCGAGCTTCACGCCCTCCGCCGACGAACCCCACATGAGCGCGGTGCGCGTCTTTGCGGGGAGATCCGCATACGGCGTGTCGAGGTCGATCTTCGCAAGCGCCGCGAAGCTGCGCAGCGCGCGCGCGTAGTAGATGTTCATGCGCCGCCCGTTGCGCCGCCACGGCTGAATCGCCTCGCGCAGCGGCTTCGTCATGTCGGGAACGCACAGCGCCTCGTCGAACTCGTTCACAGTGCCGAGGCCCGCGCACGCGGGGCACGCGCCCTGCGGCGAGTTGAAGCTGAAGAGGCGCGGCTCGAGCTCGTCGAGCGCACACTCGGGGTGGTCGGGGCAGGCGAACCTCTCGCTGAAGCGGTGCTCGGTCCAGCCGTCTTTCGCGGCGGGATCCCTTCCTGATGCTTCCTTGGCCGAAGCATCCTCCACGAGCACCACCAGCGAACCGTCCGCAAGCTTCAGCGCCGTCTCGACGCTCTCCGCGATCCGCTGCCGCGCGGATTCCTCGAGCACGATTCGGTCGACCACCGCGTCGATGTCGTTCATCTCATAGCGGCCGAAGCCGAGCGGATTCTCGCCGCCGTTCTTCAGCACTTCACGGAGGTCGACGACCTTCCCGTTCGCGCGCGCGCGCACGAGGCCCTGCTTCTGAAGCCCCTCGAGCACCTCGCGGTGAAAGCCCTTCTTGGCGCGCACGACGGGCGCGCAGATCATCGCCCGCTTCCCGGCGAACTTCGTCACCAGCGTCTCGACGATCTGGCTCGGGTTCGACGCGCTGATCTCCTTGCCGCAGCAGCGCACCGACTTCGACTTGCCCTTGCCGGCTTCCTCGGTGTGCCAGCAGGTGGGCGTGCCGCAGCGCGCGTAGAGAAGTCGCAGGTAGTCCCAGATCTCCGTCGTCGTCGCCACGATCGAGCGCGGGCTGTGGCCGCCCGAGCGCTGCTCGATGGCGATCGTGGGCGGCAGCCCCTCGATCGCCTCGACGTTCGGCTTCTGCATCTGGTCGAGGAACTGGCGCGCATACGCGGAGAGCGACTCCATGTACTTGCGCTGGCCCTCTGCGAAGATGGTGTCGAACGCGAGCGAGCTCTTGCCCGACCCCGAGACGCCCGTGATCACCACCAGCTTGTCACGGGGGATCTCGACCGAGAGGTTCTTGAGGTTGTGCTCGCGCGCACCTCGGACGCGAATCGACTTCTCGGGCGTGGCCATGGGGGCGGCGATGATAGGGCCTCGGGCGGGAGACCGACCCTGCCCGCGCCCGAGGGGGCGCGCCACGAAGCGGCGGTGGCGCGGAGAAGCCCAGTTCGGCAGGTTTGGCAGGGATCGGGATGGGATTTTGTGTGGATTGTGCGTCCGAAGCAGCGACATCGCCGAAATCTGGAGGTAGGAATTCCCCTGCATGTCGCCCCACACGCTGAGCGTTCCCCAGAGCCAGGCCGCGGCCCCCTCCCCATCGGAGGATCTCTGTAGCACGGGCGCTTCGGGTCAGCAGGTCGGCGGGGCAGCGCATTCAGGTTCGCTTGGGCTGGCGTCGATCACGATGCCGTGCATGAATCCAGGCAAGAGCATCCCTGGTCCAGACGAGTGGCGCGCGCTTGAACGGCGCGCGTCTTCGTTCCGGGCCTGAGCGGCATCCGCTCCCCACGCTCCGGCTCGGGCTCCGAGAACGCCGTTGCGAGCGACACTGGCTCCTGTGATGCGGTCTGTGCGGCTGATTGTCTCGCGGGCTGAACGCGCGCCGCTCCGTTTCCCAACACGCGCCCCGTCCGGATGCGACCTTTCGGTGGTCCGAGTGGGGCGCTTCATGAACCCGCGCCGCACTCGTCCGTAAAGGGCTGCATCCGAGAGAGAGGCGCGCTTGGGGCGCGTCTTCAGATGCCAGTCCCGACAAGCCAGAAAGGGGTGTGTTCCATGGATATCCGGTTGTTCGATGGCAGCATCAAGACCAGCGATGCCGAGCTCGGTTACGTCCTCGACCGCATTGGAAGCGTGATCGACCGCATCGCCAACGCTGCGGGGCATGTCGATGTCCGCCTCGCCGATGTGAACGGACCACGGGGAGGACTCGACAAGAGCTGCGCCATCCTGCTCACCCAGGCGCATCGTCCGGCGCTGCGCATCGAGGAACGGGCCGAGACCTACTACGAAGCCATCGATGCTGCAGCCGCGCGGTTGCGTCGCGCGCTGTCGCGCTCGCTCGACCGTCCATTCCGCCGCGGGCGCGACCAGAGGGGCCTGAACGCCCGTGTCGCCAGCCATCTCTCGGAGGAACCCACCGTCTGAGCGTCGCGAGCTACGCAGGTCAAGCACGCGCCACGCGTCCTCTTCTCGGGGGCGCGTGGTGTGCTTTTGAGTCTGAACTCGACGCGAACGGGGTGCGCGGTGGTAGGCTCGGGCCGCCACGGACGATGCGGCGCGCGTCGCTCGCGTTGGAACCGTCGGCATCGGGAGGATCGGATCATGGGCGTCGAAGACATGCAGGACGGCGGCGATGCGCAGGGGTGTGAGCACGAACTCCGCGAGGACCCGGATGAGCGGATGGAGGAGGAGGAGGAGATCGAACACGGGGATGACGATGAGAATGACGAAGACGACGAAGAAGAGGACGCGTGGGGCGGCGACCGCGACGCACCCGAGCTCGGCGACACTGTGAGGGGGCGTGTGCTTGTCTGCCGCGGCGATGACGAGCCCGACGAGTTCGACGCGTCGCTCGATGGCGTCGCCTCGAGGTTCCGCCAGCTCTCCGACATCGCGGGGAGATACGGCCTCTCGGTCGGCGCACTCGACTTCGATGAGGGTCTTGTCGCGTTTCTCGAGCAGGCAGGAGTCGACTTCGAGTGCTCGCATTGGGAGGGATCCTGCACCAGCGGCATCTACCAGATGGGCTGGGTCGCCAAGCGGAGGCTCGGCGCCGTCGAGCGCACGGCGTACAGGCTCCTCGACCGCGCCGAGCGAGAGATGCAGCGCTGGTTCCTCAAGGAGGCGCGCGCGCGGTTCAAGAAGGCGACGGCGGAGTGCGACCTCGACGCGCTCGTGAAGCTCACGGAGAACCACGCACCCGAGCTGTGGAGCGAGCTGCGCGAGTTGCAGCGGCAAAACGCGCGACTCGTGCTGCGGATCTTTACGCTTGAGTATGGCGAGGGGCCCGTCGACGGCCAGAGCGGCGAGGATGGCGGCGCCGTCGGCCGCGGGAAGACCTGAACGCGCGGCGCGTCCAGAGTCTCGAGGCCGGCCGCGACGAGCTCACCGAGTATTGCTCACCGAGTCGAGCGGCCCGTCTCCGTCCCGCGCCGCGCGAGCAGTTCGACCACCGCTTCCGCAACGCCCGTCGCGGAGGCGGGGTTCTGCCCCGTCACGAGGCGCTCCGACACAGCGACCTTCTTCTCGAAGTTCGGGGCCTCGACAAACCGCGCGCCGCGCGCGCGCAGCTTCGACTCGAGCGCGAAGGGCACGACCGTCTCGAGCTTGACGGCGACTTCCTCCTCGTCGGTGAAGGCCGAGACTTCCTTGCCGGCGACGAGGTACATGCCGCTCGAGAGGCGCGCGTTCACGAGCGCAGCCGGACCGTGGCACACCGCAGCGACCACGCCGCCGCGCTCGTAGACGGTGCGGATGAGCTCGAGCACGCCCGCGTCGTTCGGGAAGTCCCACATCGTGCCGTGGCCGCCCGCGAAGAAGACCGCGTCGTATGGAACCGACATCGCTTTCGGGATCGCGGTCGTCGACTTGGTGCGGGCGACGAGCGCTTCGTCGTCGAGGAACGCCGCGTTGATTGGATCGCTGCGGTCGACGCCGTCCATCGGCGCCTCGCCGCCCTTCGGCGAGAGGAAGTCGATCTCGTAGCCCGCCGTCTGGAACACCTCGTAGGGGTGCGTGGCTTCCGAGAGATAGAAGCCCGTCGGTTTGCCCGTGTCGCCGAGCTGGCCGTGGTTCGTCAGCACGATGGCGACGCGCCTCGGGGGAGCCACCGCCGACGCACCAGTGTTCACATCTTGGCTCGTCGCGCAGCCGACAAGACCAAGCAGGACAAGGCAGGGAAGGAGAAGTGCCAGGATGATGGCGAAGGTGCGTGTAGGCATGGCGGTCACGATTGTAGAGACCCGCCGATCATGGGCTCCACGGGGCGGATGCTCGACCCTCCGCGGGACTGCGCACGCGCTACCGCCGTTTGCGGCCGCGGCCTGCGCGGGTGCCGGGCATGCCCGCCTTCGAGGGCTGGCGTTCGCCTGAGCCGCGCCCGCCCGAGCCCTTCGACGCGCCGTGGCCGCCGTGGGCGCGCGCGTCGGCGGGCAGCGACTTCAGCTTGTTGATCTCGTCGCGCAGGCGCGCCGCCTTCTCGAACTCGAGGCGTTCGGCGGCCTCCATCATCTCGGCCTGCATCTGGCCGAGGAGCTCCTCGCGGTCGAGCGCGTTCTCGTCGTCGCCCTCGTCGCTCGCGCCTGCCGCGCGGCGCGCAGTGCGGTGCGCGGCGAGCTCGAGCTCGATGCCGCGGCGGATCGCCTTCTGAATCGTCGTCGGCACGATGCCGTGTTCTGCGTTGTAGGCGAGCTGCTTGCGGCGGCGGCGCTCGACCTCGTGAATCGCCTTCTGCATCTCCTCCGTGACCTCGTCGGCGTAGAGAAGCGCAAGCGAGTTCGCGTTGCGCGCGGCGCGGCCCATCGTCTGGATCAGGCTCGACTGGCTGCGCAGGAAGCCCTGCTTGTCTGCGTCGAGGATGCACACGAGCGAGACCTCGGGAAGATCGAGGCCTTCGCGCAGCAGGTTGACGCCGACGAGAACATCGAACGCGCCCTCGCGCAGGTCGCGCAGGAGCTCGAGCCGCTCGAGCGTCTCGATCTCGCTGTGGAGGTAGCGGACGCGCATCCCTTCCTTGTGGAGGTACGCGGTGAGGTCCTCGCAGAGGCGCTTCGTGAGCGCGGTGACGAGCGTGCGCTCGCCCTTCTCGGCGCGAAGGCGCGCCTCCTTGAGGAGGTCGGGCACCTGAGTGCGCGCGGGACGCACCTCGATCGGCGGGTCGACGAGGCCGGTCGGGCGGATCACCTGCTCGGCGACCACGCCCTGCGCCTCGCCGAGCTCCCACGGTCCGGGCGTCGCGCTCACATGGATCACCTGCGGGACGAGCTCGACGAACTCCTCGAACTTGAGGGGCCTGTTGTCGAGCGCGCTCGGCAAGCGGAAGCCGTGGTCGACGAGCGTCTGCTTGCGCGCGCGGTCGCCGAAGTACATGCCGCGGATCTGCGGGATGGTGACATGGCACTCGTCGATGATGACGAGCCAGTCGTCCTCGCTCGCGCCGCCGGGCGCCTGGCGGAAGTAGTCGAGCAGCGTCCACGCGCGCGCACCCGCGGGGCGGCCGTCGAAGTGCCGCGAGTAGTTCTCGATCCCGTTGCAGAAGCCCGTTTCCTCGAGCATCTCGAGGTCGTGCTTCGTGCGCGCAAGAAGCCGCTGCGCCTCGAGGAGCTTGCCTTCGCCGCGCAGTTCTGCGACGCGCGCGTCGAGTTCGGCGCGGATTGACGCGATGGCGACCTGCTTCTGCTCGTCGGGCATCACATAGTGGACGGCGGGGAAGATGAAGGTCTTCTCTTCGTCTGCGAGCAGTTCGCCGCTCGTCGGGTCGAAGAGCTGGATCGTGTCGACCTCGTCACCGAAGAGGTCGATGCGGATCGCGTACTGCTCGTATGCGGGATAGACCTCGATGCAATCGCCCCGCACGCGGAAGTTGCCGCGCGCGGGCGCGACCTCGTTGCGCGAGTACTGCATCGCGGAGAGGCCGAGCAGGAACGCGCGGCGGTCGAGCTGCATGCCGCGCTCGATGAAGATCGTCTTGTTGCGGTACTCGCTCGGGCTGCCGAGGCCGTAGAGGCACGATACGCTCGCGACCACGATCGTGTCGCGCCGCGAAAGGAGCTGGCTCGTCGCCGCAAGGCGCAGGCGGTCGAGGTCCGCGTTGCGCGATGCATCCTTCTCGATGTAGATGTCGCGCTGCGGGATGTACGCCTCGGGCTGGTAGTAGTCGTAGTAGCTGACGAAGTAGCTGACGGCGTTCTTCGGGAAGAGCTCCTTCATCTCCTCGTAGAGCTGCGCTGCGAGCGTCTTGTTGTGCGAGACGAGAAGCGTCGGGCGGTTCATGCGCGCGATGACGTTCGCCATCGTGAAGGTCTTGCCCGTGCCCGTCGCGCCGAGGAGCACCTGGTGGCGGTGGCCGCGCGAAAGCGAGTCGCAGAGCTCGTGAATCGCCTGCGGCTGGTCGCCCATCGGCTGAAAGGGGCTCTGGAGGATGAACGCGTTGTCGTGCATCTCGGGAGGGGAGCGTATGCGCTCAGCCCGAGGCGAGCAGCGCGCGCGCGGGCTTGCGGGCAAGCCGCACGACGGCGGGCGTCGCCGCGAGGAGCGCGACCGCGACCACGATCGCCGCGCCCACCGCAAGCGGCGCGTACGGCACGACCCACGCGAGCCGCAGCCCCGCGAAGTCGCGGTAGAGCGCAACGCCCATCCACGCGAGTTGGAGCCCGAGCGCTGTCCCCGATACGAGCGACGCGAGCGCGATGACGACGGTCTCGCCGAGGACGAGCGCCACGAGGACGCGCGTCGAGCCGCCGATCGAGCGGAGGACGCCGAACTCGCGCGTGCGCGCGGAGATGCCCGCCGCGACGACGCTGCCCACGCCGATCGCAGCGAGGGCGAGCGCCGCGAGCGCGACCGTTCCCGTGACGGCGAGGATCGTTCCGCCGATCTCGTCGACGAATCCGCGGATCGCGCGGCCGCTCGAGAAGACAGCACCCGGCACTGCGTCCGCCACGGCGCGCCCGAGCGCCTCCTCGCCGTCCTCGTCGAGCCCTGCGGCGAGCTTCAGCTGCATGATGTAGGCCTCGCGCGTGTCGAAATGCTCCGCGACCGCGTCGAAGCTCATGAAGACGCAACTGACGGCCTGCTCCATGTAGACCTGCCGCATGCCGAAGGTCTGCGTCGCGATGTCGAGGCCCGCGGCCGTGACCACGCCGACGATCTCGAACTCCGCCTCGTGCTTCCCGGAGCCGAGCCGAAGCGTCGACCCGACGCCGAGGCCGCGCGCGACCAGGAACTCGGGCGCGACGAGGATCGCGTCGCCCTGCTCAAGCCGCGGAATCGCTGTCTCGGGCGAGCCTTCGATCCAGTCGAGGCGGTTCATCTCGAGGAACGGCCTCGGCTCGAAGCCGACACACACGACGTTGCTTGGCCCCAGGCCGTCGACGCCGAAGACCTGCTCGCCCGCGACCTTGAGCGGCAGGTAGCCGATCGGGAGCGCCGCGTCGACCCCCGCCAGGCGGCCGATGCGCGACTGTTCGTCTGTGGAGAGTCCCGAGGTCGAGAAGACGAAGCCGTCCGCGAAGCGCACGCGCTCGCGGAGGTCGCGGATGATGGCGTCGCCGTTCGAGCGCGTGCTCACGAGGATCGACACGGCGACCATGAGCGCGCCCGCCGTGCAGCCGAGGCGCCACGGCATGCGCGCGATGCTGCCAGCGAGGAGCCCGCGCGGAAGCCCGAGCACGCGTTCGAGCGCGGGGCTCGCGAGGCGGCCGACGACGACCGTGACGGGCACGCTCAACAGGAACCACGCGATGTGGAGAAGCGGCAGCGTGCCCAGCACGTAGATCCAGAAGCGCGTGTCGCGCGAGTCGGGGAGGAGGCCGAGGGCCCATACGCCGATGCCCGCGAATCCCGCGAGCGCAGCCAGCCAGACGAGCGCAGCGCGCGGCGGGCGCGCGCGGATCGCGATCGCCTCGAGCGGTGAGATTCGCGCCGCTCGGATCGCGGGGAAGAGCCCGCCGAGAATCCCGCTCAGCGCCGCGCCCGCGAACGCAAGGAGCGCGCCGCGTGGCTCGAACGCGGGGCCCGCGGGGATGTACTCCGCGTAGATCGCCGCAAGGATCGACACGAGCCCGAGGCCGAGCGGGATGCCGATGAGTCCGCCGATCGAGCCGATCGCGCCGCCCACGACGAGCTGTGCGCCGAAGAGCTGCCTGCGCGACGCGCCGATCGCGCGGGCGATCCCCATCTCGCGGAGTTCGTCGAGGACGGCCGTGGTCATGCCCGTCGCGACGATGGCCGCGCAGGAGAGGAATGCGATCACGGTGGCGATCAGGACGGAGAGCTCGCTTCCCGCGACCTGCCTGTCGAGGCCCGTGCGCACGCGCTCGGCCGGTTCGCACAGCATCGGGTCGACGAGCAGCTCGGAGCGCGCCGCCGAGAAGGTCTCCGCATCGACGCCTTCGTCGAGCGCGATCGCGATCGCCGTCAGCTTCCCCTCGCGGCGCGTGGCGTCTGCAAGCGTGGGGAGGTCGATCTCGACGAGCGGTCGTTGCAGGGCGCCGAGGACGGGGCGCTTGTAGATTCCGACGACCGCGACCTCGAGCGGCTTGCCGAAGCGGACGATGCGGAGCGATCCGCCGACCTCCGCCCTGAGCGCGCGCGCGCTCGCGGGGTCGAGCACGATCTCGCGGGGCCCCATGACGCGGCGGCCTTCCTCGATCTCGACCTCGCGGAAGAACGCGTCTTCGTTCGGATCGACGCCGCGAGCCTGGACCGTGGCGCGGCGGGCGCGCCCCGTGTCGTCGGGCGCGTCTTCGTTGGCGAGCGTGATCGAGCCGCCGAGGCGGCCCGCGACGCGCGCGACTCCCGACCAGTCGCGCACCTCGTCGAGAAGCGATGCGTCGAAGGGCTGCGCGTAGCGGTGCACGATGCGCACGTCGGTCGCGCCCATGGCGCGCGCGATCGCGGCCTCGAGGTTCGACTGCGCCGTGCGCATGCCGCTTGTCACGGCGACCACGAGGCTCGACGCGAGCGCGACCGCCGAGATGAGGAGCGCGGTCCTACCGCGCCGCCCGAGCAAGCTCCTGCGCGCGAAGGGCCAGAGACCCCGCATCGAGCGCTCCTTCTCCGTGCGTGGCGGCGTCGGTGGTGCGTGTGTCGAAGCTTCCCGCGACGAGGCCGTCGCGCAGCACGATGACGCGCTGGCAGTTCGCTGCCGCCGCGGGCTCGTGCGTGACCATGAGGAGGAGCGTGTTGTGTCCCTGCGCGATCGAGCGGAGCAGCGCGAAGAGCTTCGCGCCCGCTGCGCTGTCGAGGTTTCCCGTGGGTTCGTCCGCGAGGATCACGCCGGGCGAGAAGAAGAGCGCCCGAGCGATGGCGACGCGCTGCTGCTCGCCGCCCGAGAGGGCATCGGGCCTGTGGTCGGCGCGTGCGCCGACGCCGAGCTCGTCGAGGAGCTCCCGCGCACGCTTCTCCGCCGCGCGTCGATCCATGCGGTCGAGGAGCGCGGGCAGCATGACGTTGTCGAGCGCGGTCATCGACGGCAGCAGGTTGAAGTGCTGGAAGACGATGCCGATCCTGCGCCGCCGATAGAGCGTGAGGTCCTTCTCGCCGAGCGAGTCGATGCGCACGCCCGCGACCTCGATCGAGCCCGCGGTCGGGCGGTCGAGGCCCGCGATCAGGTGCATGAGCGTGCTCTTTCCGCTGCCCGAAGCGCCCATGATCGCGTAGAACCCCGCGCCCTCGATGGCGAGATCGACGCCGCGGAGCGCGTCGACGGTGCGCGCGCCGAGGTCATAGGACTTCGTCACGCCGCGGCAGAGGATGCTCGGCGTTGCTGCCTGCATGGTTCGCTGGGGCCTCGAGGATAGGCGCGGTTCGGCGTGCGGCGATCGGCACGCTCTCGCAACGCGCTCAGTGGCCGTGCCGCGCGTCGTAGTCGGCGCCGTTCGGCAGCGCGAGGATCGCGGAGAGATCGGCGACCTCGAGCTTCACGAGCCAGCCCTTGCCGCACGGATCGCTGTTGAGAAGCGACGGATCCTTCACGGCGTCCGCGTTGACCTCGATGATCTTCCCGGCGGCGGTCGAGTAGATCTCGCTCGTCGTCTTGACGCTCTCGACCTCGCCGACGGAGCCGCCTGCGCCGACGGTCGTTCCCACGGGCTTCATCTCGACATAGGTGATGTCGGTGAGCGCGTCGGCTGCATGCTGGGTGATGCCCATGGTGACGGTCGAGCCGTTCACGCGGAACCACTCGTGGGTGTCGGAAACGCGGCAGTCGGTGGGTGTGGCCATGCTGATCTCTGTGCGGGGAAGGTCTGGAGTCGGGTCGGGAAGGGGCGTGGTCGCGGGTGCTCCGCGAGCACGCCGAGACGACGATGATAACGGCGGCTGCGGACCGCTTCGAACGATCCGTCAGAAGGAACCTCGTCCGTCATGCCGCTGGTCCGCAACCTGATAGACTCCGCTTCGACGCGGGTGCAGGAGGTCGCTCGCGTCCGAAGGCCCGGTCGTTCCCCGAGCCAGGCACCCCGCCCCTCCGCCCGTCTGCGACCGTCCGTGCAACCAGAGATCCTCCTCACGCTTTCAGCGGGGTCCGTGCGGCCGCTTCTCGCAGCGCGGGATCCGCGTTGCCCCGACATCCTCGCGGTGCCTCAGTTCGTGGCCACGGACCTCGGGCTCCGCGGGCTGAACCTCCCGACGGATCTTCTCGCGGGCTTCGGGCTGATGGAGCTCGACCGCCTGCGCGATGCGGCGGATCGCGCGCACTGTCCCGTCCTTCTCCTCAGCGAGGAGACTCCCATCGACTTCGCCGAGCGCGGCCCCTCGTGGACCAAGTCGCTCGATCGCATCAAGCGGGTCGCGGTCGCCGCGAACCGCCTCGGCTGCCCGGCGATCGCCGTTCGGGCGCGCGGAGAGGACACGGAGGAGCGCTTCGAGGCGACCGCCGCAGGCGTGAAGTCCGCTGTCAAGGAGATCGAGCGTTACGACCTCAATCTCCTGCTCGCTCCGTCTGCCGGGATCACCTTCGTGGCGCAGCGCCTGACCGAGCTCATCAAGAAGGTCGGTGGCTTCCGCATCGGAAGCTACCCGAGCTTCGAGCATGCATTCGAGTCTGGCGACCTCGAGAACACCCTGCGCAAGCTCGCGCCCTACGCGCCCGCGATCGCAGCGAGCGTGCGTGGATTCGCCAAGGACGGCACGCACATCGACTACAGCCTCGAGGCGTGCGTCGAGAGCGTGCGCAGCGTGGGCTACGGCAACACGCTCGCGCTCGACCTTGTCGTCGCGTCGGCCTCCGCGCCTGCGGCAGGCGGTCGCAAGTCCGCGCGCAAGATCACGGCCGAGGACATCGTCGCCGACATCGACCGCGCGCGACGGCAGCTCGAGCTCGCCGCCGTCGAGGCAGAGATGGCCCTCGAGGACGAGGAGGAATGAGTGCTCGCCGTGCCCGCCTCGCTGCGATTCATCGTCACGATCGATGGCCCGGCGGGAACGGGCAAGTCGACCGTGGCCCACTGGCTCGCCAAGCGGCTCGGGCTTGAGTTCCTCGACACGGGCGCGATGTACCGCGCCGCCGCGCTTGCTGCGCTCGATCGCGGCATCGACCCTTCCGACGGCGAGCGCGTGGCGCTCCTGGTGCGCGAGCTCGATCTTGCGTTCGACTGGACGAGCGATCCGCCCGAGCTCTTCGCGGATGGCCGCGCTGTCGGCGAGCGGATCCGCACGCCCGAGGTGACCCGCGCCGTGTCGGCCGTGGCATCGAACCCGACCGTGCGCGCAGAGATGGTGCGTGCGCAGCGGGGAATCGCTGCGCGTCATCCCCGGCTCGTGACGGAGGGCCGTGACCAGGGCTCTGTCGTCTTCCCCGATGCAGACGTGCGCATCTATCTCGACGCGCGGCCGGAGGTGCGCGCCCGCCGACGCGTGGAGCAGCTGGCGCTCAAGGGAATCGCCACCGACGAGGCCGAGGTCCTCGCGCAGATCCTCGAGCGCGACCGCATCGACTCGACGCGCCGCGATGGCCCGCTCGTCTGCCCGTCGGGCGCAGACGTGGTCGACACAAGCGACATCGAGGTAGGCACCGTGATCGACAGGCTCGCGGAGCTGGTGCGCGCGCGCGCAGGCGATGCGCTTGCGGCGGTGGCCGCCGCGCGCGCGGGCAGGGGCGCGGGCGGCGGGGCATCGGCTCCGTGAGCCCGTTTCCGAATCCGTTCGACTTCCGCCGCCGCGTGCCCGGCCGGAGCTTCGTGCGCACGGCCTGGTGGGATTTCTGCGCGTTCCTCTGCTGGAGCGCGCTGAAGCTCTGCTACGGCCTGCGCCGCATCCACCGCGAGCGCATCCCGCGCACGGGCGCGATCCTCGTCATCTCGAACCACCAGTCGTTCCTTGACCCGATGATCAACGGGGTGACCGTGTGGGAGCGCCAGTTCACGGCGCTCGCGCGCGACACGCTCTTCGTCGGTCCGTGGGGCTGGGTGCTCCGCTCCGTGAGCGCGCGTCCGATCAAGCGCTCGGGCGGTGACCTCGAGGCGATGAAGGCTGCGATCGCAGAGCTCGAGGCTGGCCGCGTCGTGATCCTCTACCCGGAGGGAACGCGCTCCGAGACGGGCGACATGCTCGAGTTCAAGCGCGGCGTGCTGCTCTTGGTGAAGAAGGTGAAACCCACGGTGCTTCCAATGGGTGTCGAGGGTGCGTTCGAGGCGTGGCCGCGCGGACGGAAGTTCCCGAAGCCCTCGGGGAAAGTGGTGTGCTCGTGCGGCGAACCGCTCGACGGCGCGGCCCTGGCGGCGATGGGCGCCGACGATGCGCTTGCCGCAATGTGGGACGCCGTCTCTCGCGCGCACCACGAGGCGCGCATCGAGCTCGCGGCGTGGCGCGGGAAGGATCCGCCAGCGGGTCCTGCGGTGCGACCAGCCTCGGGGGAAGCGGCGTGAGCGCGGACGGACCGGCCGAAGGAGCGGAGCAGGGGCCTCGTGAGCGGCTGCCGCTCGCGGATGCCGCGCGCGCCGTCGCCGGGCGGCTTCTCGACGCGGGTTTCGAGACCTACTTCGCGGGCGGATGCGTGCGCGACAGGCTCCTCGGCGCGGAGCCGAAGGACTACGACATCGCGACCGCCGCGCGGCCCGACGAGATCCGCCGCATCTTCCCCAAGGCGCGGGGCGTGGGAGAGGCCTTCGGCGTGGTGCTTGTCCGCCACGGCGGGCACGCGTTCGAGGTGGCGACCTTCCGCGAGGACGGGCCGTACCACGATGGTCGCAGGCCTTCGGAAGTGCGCTACTCGACCGCGCGCGAGGATGCGCTTCGCAGGGATTTCACGGCGAACGGGCTCTTTGAGGACCCGCGCACGGGCAAGGAGGTCGACTTCGTCGACGGGCGCGCGGACATCGCGGCGCGGATCCTTCGGGCGATCGGCGACCCGCACGAGCGGATCCGCGAGGACAGGCTCCGCATGCTGCGGGCACCGCGGTTCGCTGCGCGGCTCGGCTTCGACCTCGACGGGCGCACCGCAGAAGCGATTCGTGCCCACGCAGACGAACTCGCCTCGGTCAGCGCCGAGCGGGTGGGCGACGAGCTGCGGCGGATGCTCTCGCACCACGCGCGAGTGCGGGCGATCGCGCTG
>QLAH01000454.1_pt1 | contig 21206 bp, 19 predicted proteins | sample 4693081 | NCBI WGS metagenome assembly QLAH01 (sample SAMN09425401, study PRJNA476045) | Lake water metagenome, whole genome shotgun sequencing project.
CCTACTCACCGGATCTGAACCCGATTGAGCAGCGTTTCGGGACGATGAAGCGTCAACGCTGCAACGAGCCACATCAATCCTTGGATGAACTGGTTATGTCGTTCTGTTAATTATTGAAGTGACTATATTTCTCAGCAGTTGAGCAGTGGAACTAGACGAGATTATGACCTAGGGGCGATCGAACTCCCGAGAAAATCACCCCTATCTAACAGGCGATCGCCCCTGATTGGTGTTGACGAGCTGAGAATTTTCAAATGCAATTGCGGCAGTCTTTATATCAGTTTGATGGCAGCAACTAGGGGCGAATAGTTCTTGGATTCAATTGCGTGTTGGGCAGGGGCGGCAACGATGGCGGCAACGGTAGCTGGCGGGCTGGTGGCAAGGGTGGTAGTCGCGGCGGGGGACTATTAAACATATTAAAGGGCGAGGCTGCTCGGTTTTGAATCACTGTTTTCAACCGTTCAAGCTCGGTGACTAAACTAAAGGTCTGAAAATCATTCAACGATGCAATAAGTTTGACATTCAGCAGCGACATATGAATGGGCGTGTTGCCCGTGACGGCACTGGTTTGGTTCAGACTGCTAGGGATAACGCGATAGGCAATTAAAAACTCCTCCCCGCCCATTTGGGTGATATCGCCTTTGGTGTAATAGGTGCTGGGTGCTGCCCCAAAAACCGCCGCCGTCATGGAGAGCATATTGCTGGTTTCGATTTGCCCCGTCACGGTGAAAACGCGCCATCGATCGTCCAATTCCTGGAGCGTCAGGCTCATGGGAATCGACGAATCCGGCAACCCGGCGACGGTTTCAGCCCGGGCCGGCAAGGCGATCGGGGCGATCGAAACCACCAAGGACAAAAGGGGGACGATCGTCCGCACTTGAGTCAACAGCCATGCATTAATGAATCGTTTCATGGGCTTTCATCACTCCATCATTCATGGGTTTTAATAACGGCTAATGGTCTGCTAGAAGCGAATTTATTTTAGTCAAACAATTCCTTGGATCGCCAGATCGTGATTGCCAGTATTTTTCAGCCCTTTCATGTTCTATAGCACACACAAAATTACCGATCAATTAAATCCAGATTTTAACAATTCTAAATTTCCCGAGATTTAATCATAGGATTTTTGGGTCAGTTGTGATAAAACCGTAGCATTGAAACCCACTGATCGTCATGGTTGATTTGCGAGCGTTTTATCGATCGACCGATCCTAGCCAAACCCTCAACGTTGCCGATCCCAACGATGCGCGGCTCTATGTCGATTTTGCAACCGTGCGGGGTGGGGAAATCATTAAGAAAATTCGAGATCGCATTGCCTTTTTCAAACCCGATGAACCCACCTGCACCCTATTCACGGGCCACGTGGGCTGCGGTAAATCGACCGAATTGCAACGACTGGTCAAGGATCTGCGCAACGATAACTTTCATGTTGTTTACTTTCAGGTCGATCGGGACTTGGAAATGACCGATGTGGATGCGGGTGATGTATTGCTATCGATCGCCCGACAAATTAGCCACAGCTTAGACAATATCGAGCTGGAAGAACCGAAAGGATTCCGCAAGATTCTGGATGATGCCACGCGCATCCTGACTACGGAATTTGAGTTGAGCAACCTGGAATTAGGCTCCGACAAAATTCCTGGCTTGCCCCAAGGTCTAAAGGTTTCAGGGAATAATAAAGGGGAAGTTTCCCTCGATTTTTTGATTGGGAAAGTCACCGCTAAAACCAAAGACAATCCCAAATTGCGCGAAAAACTTCACCAGTTTTTGGGGTCACAAACGGGGCAACTACGAGATGCCATTAATGCAGAACTGATCGAACCGGCGATCACCCAATTAAAAGCCAAAGGACTCCAGGGCTTGGTGGTGATTGTCGATAACCTCGAAAAAATTGATAACCGCCTCTTACCCAACGGCTATCCCCAACAAAATTATCTGTTTGTGGAGCGGGGCAATCTGCTGTCGGCGCTGAATTGCCACCTGATTTACACCATGCCCCTGCGGTTGCGGTTTGATGATAGTTATGGCTTGTTAACCCAAAAGTTTCCCGAGGAACCAAAGGTGTTGCCGATGGTGCCGGTGCGTCACCGGGATGGGCGATCGCACGAGGCCGGGCTACAACTGTTGCGACAAATGGTGTTGCTGCGGGCGGATCCAACCTTTGACCCGGCCAGCGATCCGGCCCAGTGGGAGGCAGCGATCGCCGCCGTTGTTGAAGAACCGACCACGCTCGATCGCCTCTGCCAAGCCAGCGGCGGCCATGCGCGGGATTTGCTGCGATTACTTAACAGTTGGATTCAGGAGGAAATGAGCTTGCCCCTGACGCGATCGACCCTGGAACAAGTGATTCGATCGCGCCGCAATGAAATGAAGCTGGCTCTCAGTAATACCGAATGGGATTTATTGCGAGAAGTCCGCGCCCGGGGCAACAAAGTCAGCGATGCGAATGGCTACGATCAACTGATTCATAAACGGTTTGTTTTTGAATATTTAGAAGCCGGTGAATCGTGGTTTGAAGTGAACCCAATTTTGCTGGAAGCCGAAGAAATGCAGGGCTAAATTATGACCACCGATCGCCCAGGGTTTGACTCAGTTGCGCTCTCGCCGGAACAGGAGCGAGCCTTGCAGCGGTTGGCCTTTGCGATCGAGACGCATCAGGGGCGATTCAAGCTGCTGATTGCCCGCTGTAATTACGCGGATTTAGTCGATCAATTGCTGGCACAGTTGCAAACCCTTTGCGCGGTGGAAGTGCGGCGGCTGGTGTTGCAACCGGGCGATCGGCAACTGTTCGCGGCGATCGAACGGGCGATCAACCCCAACCCGCCGGGAGCCTTGGCCGTGGTTGGGTTTGGCGGGCTGACCGACGGGGACTTGCGCGAGCTGTTTGCCCAGGCCAACCGCAGCCGGGAAGCCTTTCGCGATCGCTTCCCCTTGCCGCTGGTCTGGTGGCTGGACGATCGATCGCTCCAGCAGTTGCAAAACACCGCCAGCGATCTGGCCAGTTGGGCCACCAGCCAAACCTTTGCCGCCACGCCGATCGAGCTGGCCGAGTGGGTGCGATCGGTGGCGCAACAGGCGCTCGATCAACTCTGGGCCACCCAGCCGCAGCCCCTCCCCGATGTGCCGATCGCCGAGCTGCTGAACCACCAAATCGCGATCGCCACCCAGGACTGGCACAGCACGATCACCAGCCCCCTGGAACTTGCGCCCGACGCGATCGCCGAAACCCAAATCCACCTGGCTTGGCTCGCGGCGATCGCCCAGCCCACCGACCCGGCCGCCCGCGAGCAGTACGAACAAGCGATCGGCTTTTGGGACAAGCGGCGCGACGGGGCCCGATCGGGCGCGTTGCGGATTCTGTTGGGGGAATGGTGGCGATCGCGGGCCCTGCTCAGTCGGCGCAACTATGAACCGTACCTAGCCGAGGCGCGGGATCAGTTTGCCGCCGCGATCGCCGCCTTTGACCAAGCCGATCGCCCCAACCTGAGCGCCAAATTCATCAACGCTTGGGGCAACATTCTGCAACGGCTGGCAGCGTGGGACGATCTGAAACCCGTAGCCCAGCGCGCCCTGGAGCTACACGATCGCTATCCCAACCCCTTCAAACGGGCGCGGGCCTGTGGCTTTTTGGGGCAACTGGCTCTGGTTGACCAAGACTGGGCCGGGGCGATCGAGTGGCTCGATGCTGCCTTGCTCGCCGCCGAGGAAGCCGATTTTCACCAATGGCAGCTTCCGGGCGATGCGGAATCCCTGGACTGGGTGCAAACCACCAACCAAGCCCTCTATCGGTTTTTGCGGGCCCAGGCGAAACGCGGATTGGGCGATCAGACCGGGAGCTTGGCAGATTTGCAGGCGGCGATCGACCAGACCCAACCGGACTACGAACCCCGTCTCTATATCCAAATTTTGGTGGCCCTCGCCCAGGCCCACCGCGATCGCCGGGACTATCGCCAAGCCTTCCAAGCCAAGCTATTGCGCCAGGAAATTGAGCAGCAGTTTAACTTTCGCGCCTTCGTGGGGGCGGGGCGGCTGCAAGCGGGGCGGCTGCAACGGTTGGGCGGTTCCCTGGGGGTCGATCGCGCCGTGCCCCTGGAAATTACCGCCGCCGGTCGGGGGCGCGATGTGGAACAAATTTGGCAACGACTGGCGAACGATCGGGGCGACGCGATCACAGTGCTGTTTGGCTTTTCCGGCTCCGGCAAAAGCTCCCTGCTGAATGCCGGGATCATCCCCCTGTTGCAGCGGCGGCCCCTCGGTCAGCGCGACGGGTTGCCGGTGGTGATCCGCGACTACACCGACTGGGAACAGGGCCTCTGGGCCGCATTGCAGGAAGCATTGGGTGATCGCGGGGCGATCGAACCGCCGACGGATGGCAACTGGCCAGGGGCGATCGCCCGGGAACTGGTGCGCAATGCCGAGCAACGTAACCTGGCCACGGTGTTGATTTTTGATCAATTTGAAGGATTCTTTTTTGAAACTGGCCAGCGCCAAGGGCGATCGCCCCTCTTTGCCTTTTTGAGTCAATGTTTGGACATCACAGGACTCAAAATTATCTTTTCGATCCGCCGGGAATATATTTATCACCTGCTGAATCGGGCGGAGCTAGATCAGCGGATTGATGGGGGCTTACTCAGCACCAACGTGCTCTATCGAATCGGTAATTTCCGACTAGAAGAAGCCAAGCAGGTGATCCGCGATTTGATCGATCGGGCCGAGCTGGATTGGGAGCCAGAGTTGATTGAGGCGATCGTCTCGGATCTGTCGGGAATCTATTACAAAGTCCGCCCGATCGAACTCCAAATCGTCGGGGCGCAGGTGCAAGCGGAGGAAATCACCACGGCTGCTGGCTATGCCAATTCGGGCGGCAAGGTGGCGCTGGTGCAGCGCTATCTCGATGCGGCGACGGGGGATTGTGGCCCGGAGAATGTGGAGCTGGCGACGTTAATTCTGTTTTTGCTGACGGGTGACAAAACGATTCGCCCGCTGAAGACTCGGGCTGTGTTGCAAGAGGAGCTGGCGAGTTTGAATCAGGGGGGCGATCGCGCTCTGCCAGATCAGGATTTGGATTTGGTGTTGGAGATTTTGGTGGGGTCGGGGTTGCTGTTGCAAAACCTGTCCCAGGCGGAACCGACCTATCAACTGGTGCATGACTACATTGCTGAGTTTATTCGCGAGCAACAGATGCCTGACCTGTTGGCGCAAATGCAAGCGGAACGGGAAAAGCGGCAAGTCGCAGAACGCCAGCTTTCGGAGGTGCAACAGGAAGGGGAACGCCTGACACGCGAAAACCAAAAAGCGAAGAAGCGACTGCAGCTCAGCACGGTTTTGGCGAGTGTCCTTCTGCTAGTTGCAGGTGGAGCCAGTTTTTGGACAGTTGCCCAAATCAAAGAACTCGATGAAAAAACCAAACAAGCAGATTACCAACTCGAAAGTGTCGAGCTACAGCGTGGGGAGTCCCAGCTCAAGGCTGCTCAAGTCACCTTTATTAATTCCCAAAAGGAAACTAGCCCTTCCAAGAAAACTGAACAATTGGACTCTGCCTATGAATTGCTATCAGACAGTAATATTGCGAGCTTAGAATCTTTGGTTCTTTCCATGCGTTTAGCTCTGGCAAAAAAACAAGTTAATGATCAATTAATAAGCAATCCATTTACTGGTTCTCTACTAGATATTTTGTACCATAATCGCGAGCGCGATCGGTTCACGCTCAAAGCCAAAGATGATCGCATTCTTGATGCCAAATGGCAAGATCAGGAAGTGGAAGTCATCACTACTTCCAGAGATAACATCATCACAATCTGGAATTTACAAGGCAAGAAACTCCTCACCCTCAAGGGGCACCAGGAATATGTCAGCAGTGCAAGCTTCAGCCCCGATGGGCAACGTATCATCACCACTTCAGGCGACAAAACAGCCAAGGTCTGGGACTTGCAAGGCAAAGAACTGCTTACCCTCAAGGGGCACCAGGAATCTGTCAGCGGCGCAAGCTTCAGCCCCGATGGGCAACGTATCATCACCACTTCAGACGACAAAACAGCCAAGGTCTGGGACTTGCAAGGCAAAGAACTTCTCACCCTCAAGGGGCATAAAGATGCGGTTTTGAGCGTCAGTTTTAGCCCCGATGGGCAACGTATCGTCACCGCTTCCTTTGACGGCACAGCCAAGGTCTGGAACTTGCAAGGCAAAGAACTTCTCACCCTCAAGGGGCATCGGAAGGGAATCGGCAGCGCCAGTTTTAGCCTCAATGGGCAACATATCGTCACCGCTTCTTGGGACGGTACAGCCAAGGTCTGGGACTTGCAAGGCAAGGAATTACTGACACTCAAGGGGTATCAGAGGGGGGTCCGCAGCGCCAGTTTCAGCTCCGATGGGCAACGTATCATCGCCACTTCTTGGGACGGCACAGCCAAGGTCTGGGACTTGCAAGGTGAGAAGCTTCTGACACTCAAGGGGCATCAGAAGGGAATCGGCAGCGCCAGTTTTAGCCCCGATGGGCAACGTATCGTCACCGCTTCTCAGGACGGCACAGCCAAGGTCTGGGACTTGCAAGGCAAGGAACTGCTGACACTCAAAGGACATACAGATTCAGTCATGAGTGTCGGTTTTAGTCCCGATGGGCAACGCATTATCACAACTTCAGCGGACGACACAGCCAAGGTCTGGGACTTGCAAGGCAAGGAACTGCTGACACTCAAAGGACATAAAGATTCAGTCATGAATGTCGGTTTTAGTCCCGATGGGCAACGCATTATCACAACTTCAGCGGACGACACAGCCAAGGTCTGGGACTTGCAAGGCAAGGAACTGCTGACACTCAAGGGGCATGAGAAGGAAATCAGCAGCGCCAGTTTTAGTCCTGATGGGCAACGCATCGTTACTGGGTCTTGGGACGGCACGGCAACAGTGTGGGATTTGCAAGGGCGGGAACTACTGACACTCAAGGGGCATAAAGATTCAGTCAGAAGTGCCAGTTTCAGCCCGGATGGACAACGCATCGTTACCGCTTCAGATGACGAAACAGCAAAAGTGTGGGACTTGCAAGGGCGAGAACTGTCAACGCTCAAGGGGCATCAAAGTACGGTCTACAGTGCCAGTTTTAGCCCGGATGGGCAACGCATCGTTACAGGGTCTTGGGACAGCACGGCTAATATGTGGGACTTACAAGGCAAGGAATTGCTCACGCTCAAGGGGCATCAGGAAGCGGTCTTTAGCGCCCGTTTTAGTCCCGATGGGCGATGGATCGTCACCGCTTCTTGGGACGGCACAGCCAAGGTTTGGCCGGTGGAGACGTTGGATGGGTTGTTGGCAAAGGGGTGTGATTGGTTGCGGGATTATTTGGCGACGAATCGGGATGCGCCGGCGGATTTGAAGCAGTTTTGTGGGGGGCTGAGCCGGGCTAGGACGCAAACGCCGTAGCCGATCGCCCCTTGCGTCACCCGTCGTGGGCCCCAGAAACCGTGGGATTTGCTACAAACTAAGGAAGCGGCAGCCCCATGCCGTCCAATCCCACCGGCAGGAGGTGCGATCGTGCCAGCCATTGTCCAATGCGCCCTGAGCGATGCCAATTTGGATGCGAAACTGAGCCGAAACCAGCGACAGTTGGCGATTTCGGTGGCGGCCCAGGCCGGGAGCGGACGGGTGCGATCGAACCTGTGTTTGGTGCTCGATCGCAGCGGCTCCATGCGCGGCCGACCGATGGAGATGGTGAAGGCGGCGGCGAAACAATTGGTGGGGCAACTGGTGGCGGGCGATCGGCTGTCGTTGGTGGCCTTTGACCACGAGGCTCAGATCATTTTGCCCTGCCAAGAAATTGCCTCGGAACCCCTGTCGATTTTGCAGGCGATCGATCGGCTGGCCTCCGGCGGCGGCACTTGCATCGATGAGGGGCTGAAGCTGGGCATTGAGGAACTAGCTCGATCGCGCAAACAGGCCGGGTCGGGGGGCCCGGGCGCGATTCCCAGCGCGCCGCCCTCCGTGTCGCAAATTTTTCTGTTGACCGACGGCGAAAACGAACATGGCAACGATCCGCGCTGTCTGAAAATGGCGGAACTGGCGGCCAGCTATGGGATTTCCGTCCATTGCCTCGGCTTCGGGAGCCACTGGAACCAGGACACCCTGGAGCAAATTGCCGACGCGGGAGCCGGGGCGCTTTGCTACATCGAGCAGCCCGAGGATGCGCCGGCCGCCTTCGAGACGTTGCTAACGCGGGTGCAGTCGGTGCAACTGACGAATGCGCGGCTGTTATTGGCGCTGGAACCGACGGTGCGGCTGGCGGAGCTAAAGCCGATCGCCCAGGTGGCTCCCGAGACGATCGAACTGACGGCCCAGGAATTGCCCGATGGGCGGCTGGAGGTGCGCCTGGGCGATTTGATGGTCGATGCGCCGCGCGTGGTGCTGGTGAATTTTTATGTGGAGCCGCTGGCCGTGGGGGCGCACCGGCTGGCGACGGTGGATATTTGCTACGACGACCCGGCGACGGCGGAGGTCGATCGGCTGTCGGGGACGATCGAGGTCGTGGGCCGGGCGATCGAGCCGTTTCACCCCGCGCCCAACCCGCAGGTGCAGGGCCACATCGGCGCGCTAGCCAAATATCGCCAAACCCAAATCGCCGAAACCAAACTGCAAACGGGCGATCGCCAGGGAGCCGCCACCATGCTGCAAGCGGCGGCCCAAACGGCCCTGCAAATGGGCGATCGCAACGCCGCCACGGTGCTGCAAACCCAAGCCACGAAGCTGCAAGCGGGCGATGACCTGTCGGAGTCCGATCGCAAAAAGACCCGCATCGCATCGAAAACCATCCTCAGCTAGGGGGGCGATCCCGCCCAATCGGGCCGGACAATCCCACCCCCGATCGGCTTGGGAGGAGCCTGCCCCACGGCCCATACTGGTAAGGCATCGATCGGGCGATCGCCGGGCCGCCGAACCCAGATCGATCCCGGTTTTCTTCCCGTCGGGCGACCGCGTTGCGCCCCACCCCGATGGCGATCGGGGCCGAGTGCGCCCCGATTTCGCCGGTTGTTTCGCTCAGAGGCTTGCGCGATCGTGAACCGTTTTAATTGGAAATCTTCCCAAGCTTGGCCGATTATTTCGGCAACGCTAGCCCCTTGGTTGCTGATTTTTGGGGTGATTACATTGCTGAATGCGATCGGCCTCGGCGGCCTCGTCCAGGCCCTGGGCTGGTTGCTCTTTTTGCTGATTCTCACCCCGATCGTCCTCGGAGTCGCCGGGGTTTGGTGGCTGCGGCGCAACTTGGTCGCCGGGCCCTGTCCCGCCTGTGGCTATCCCGTCACCACCGTTCGCGGGCTAAACAGCGCCTGCCCGAACTGCGGAATGCCGCTCCAGGGCACGGGCCAAACCGTCCAGCGCCCATCAGCTCCAGGCACGATCGATGTGCAAGCCGTGGAAGTGGACAAGCGCGAACTGCGCGATTGATCGGCACATTGGTCGGCACATTGATCGGCACTCGGATTGATGACGGCGCAATCCAACGCAATCCGGCGCGCGCCTAACGGGTGGAAATCGACAACTGATAGCTCTGGCGCGCATTGGCCGAGCGATCGCCCACATAGATGTCATAGGTTCCCGCACTCCAATAGCCCGGCATTTGGGCCACGCCATTGGCCGCCGGAATGCAAAAGCGACCGCTCGGCCCCGACACCAACAGGGTCATGCCATCACCGCCCTGCACCGCCACCCGCAAGGAGCCAAAATCCTGGGACACGGTGAGTTGGTGGTTGGGGCTGCTGGCCAAGAAGCCACAGTCAGTGTTGCTGGGGCCGCCGGATGTGCCCGATCGCACCAAGGGTTCACTAAAGCCGGGGCCAAGGGCGATCGGCTCCGCATGGGCGGGGCTGGGCAAAGGGACGATCGCCGCGATCGAAACCGTGGCCGCCAGCATCGACATCGACAAAAATCGGTTGGTATTCATAACCCGCATCTCCTGATGGGTGAGCAATGATTCGCCTCGGATTGGGTTGGCGATCGGCGGGGACAACCAAGCCAGCAATCCGGCAAACGACCCCAATCCATGACTCTAATCGGCCAACTGATCGGACGGATTTGACTCTGAGACGCAACCCCTTGCCTGAGCCATCGAATGAGGTCGATCACCCTTCTGGGTGTCTATAAATCCAGTATGACTGCGCGATCCCGCCCCTTACTGCTGGGAATTCCTGTTTACAAACTGTCTGACCGGTGGGAACCAATTCCGCTGGGGGCCAGTGCGATCGAATCCGTGTGCTATACCTATTGCCTAGCTCGTTTTCCCGAGTTTTGGCTGCGTTATCCGTCAGTCTGTACCGCAGGGTAATTGACAGCATCCGCAGCATCCGCGCCAATACCGCGCCAATATTCGGTCTTGCACTCCTCAGGAATTGCCGCATGGTTAGCCCCTCCACCGCCCCCGACGAGCATCCCGATCACCCAGCGCATCACCCGAGCGACGATCGGCCCAGCAGTCCGCGATCGGTTTGGTGGCGGCGGGCCGGGGCTTGGGCGGTGGAAGTGGCGTTGATTGCGGCCAGTGCTGGCGTGCCCTTCGCGATCGGCCAGTCGGCGCGCACGGCCTTTGACGGGCCGCCGGTTCCCCTGAATCCGGTGCTGTCGGGCATCGAAGACAACGCCGCCAAAACCTTTGCCATCCCACCTCACTTGCGTCCGACGGCCGTTGCGCCAATCACCAACCTGTTTTGGTCGGGGGCGCTGGTGTTGCCGCTGACCCTGGGCGGGTTACAGCTCTTCCTATTAGCCACCACGGGCCAAACGTCCCCCAAAGCTTGGTTTGGCGTAAAGCTGACGGATGAGCAGGGCCAGGCTCCAGGCCTCGGTCGGGTGCTGGTGCGCGAGGGGGTGGGCCGCTGGGGAGTTCCCTTGGGCACGGCCTACGCCATTTGGCGAGCCAGCGGGGCCTATCCCGATTTGTCGATTTTGTTGGGGCTGTCGGTGTTGGCGCTGGCGGCGGAGTCGGGCACGGCGCTGCTGGATCCCCAGGGACGATCGTGGCGCGATCGCCTGGCCAAAACCCAGGTGCTAGACGAAACCGATCTCGACGGCTGGGAGGAACCGGGGACGGCGGCGGCGATGCAGACAAGCGGCGATCCAGGGACGATCGCCCCGTCGCCCGCCCTGGCCAATCGGTGGCGGCGATCGGCTCAGAATGGAGCCTTAAGTGAGCGATCGCCAGCCACGATTACGGTGAATGGGCCCGAAACCACGAATTTAGAAACCACGAATTTAATTCTGTCCCCGATCGGCCAGCGGGGGCTGGCGGGGTGGGTGCGCCAAAACCCGGGCACGGCGATCGCCTCGGCCGGCTCGATCGGGCTGGTGGTGATTTTGGGAACCTTTGCCGCCACGCAACTCTATGCCCAAGACCAAGCCAACCGCCGCGCCGCCCAGGAACAACAAAAAGAATTGCTGCTCGACCTGGTGGCGAAATATAGCCAAAATGCCCCCGATCAGCGGCGTGGCTCCGTCCTAGCCCTCGGCGCAATCAAAGATCCCAACCCGGAAATCGTCTTGCTGCTGAACCTGCTGGGCCAAGAGGAATCGCCGCAACTGATCGAAGCGCTGCAACAGTCGATTACCAGCGCCGGGCCCACGGCGTTGCCCTATCTGCAACGGCTGAACCAAACCCTGAAAACCGACGCGGACAGCCTGGCCGCCGGCCCCAACACCGCCGAAGCCACCCAAGCGGCCCTCCGCCTGCGGGCCACCCAACGGGCGATCGCCAAGCTGCTGCGGTTGCGATCGGGAGCCAACGAGCCGATCGACCTCAGCCGGGTTGATTTGGGCCAGTCCAATTCCCCGGTGGCGCAATTTTCCCTGGTGCTCGATCGGGCGGATCTCTCGGGCCTAAACCTGCGCAGTGCCGTGCTCACCGGGGCGAATTTACGGGGGTCGGTGTTTCGATCGGCCGGCCCCGATGGCCGCTGGAACACCTTTGACGACGCGCTCTCGGATCTATCAGGGGCCGATTTGCGGGGAGCCGACCTGACGGGCGCATCCCTGCTGACGGGCCAGCTCGAACGGGCCAGCCTGGTGGGAGCCGCCCTGAACCGCACCAACTTGGCCAACGCCCGCCTCACCGGGGCCAACCTCAGCCGCGCCAAACTGCTGGGCGCAAACCTGGACGCGGCCACCCTCGATCGCGCCAGCCTCACGGCGGCCGATCTGGGCGATGCCACCCTCAACCAAGCCAGCCTGCACGAGGCCAAGCTCGGCCAAGCCCGGGCAATCAGCGCCCAATTTGCCCAAGCGGATCTGACCGCCGTCAGTTGGCGGGGCGGCGACCTGTCCAGCGCCGACCTGAACCGCGCCAATTTGCAAAATGCCGATCTGAGTGCGTCGCGCCTGGTGGGAGCCAACCTCCAGGGAGCCAAGCTGCAAAACGCCACGCTCCAAGGCACAGATTTTTCCCAGGCGGACTTGCGCGGCGCGACGTTTGAAGGAGCCAACCTGAAAGGCGCAATTTTTGCCCCCGCGACGGCGGCCCCGGCCGGCGGCTTCGTGGGCCGCACGGATGGCGAAAAACCCTCGGCGCTGGTGAAGGGCGCGGACTTCAGCCAGGTAAAAAATCTTGATCCGCGCCAGTTGGCTTATCTCTGCACCCAAGGCGCGATCCACCCCCAATGTCCGCAGTAGTCCGGTTCCTGCCCGATCGAGCCGGGTCGCAGGTTTGGGGTTAAGGATCGATCGCCCGGGTTTGCCACCCCGCATCTAGCCGATCGAACCGGGTGCGGTTTTGGGGATCGCCCTTTAGCTCCAGCCAATCCACCCGATCGGGCGTGAGCCACAACACCACAAAGGTCTCCAGCGGCGCGATCGGATCGGGGGCAGGTGGGGCAAAGGCCGCGCGATCGTCCGTGCGATCGCCGCCCGGTTGCGGCCAGGCAAATTGCAGCCGTGCCCCATCGGACAGGCCCTGCCACAGGCGCGATCGCTCGGCCCGCAAACCGGGATCCGGATCCGTTGCCATCACCGCTGTCAGGGTTCCCGCAATCCGAAACTGTTCGCGCGTTTTGGGAAAGTACCAACAGGCTTCGGCGCGTGGGTCGGCCGCAAGCTGGGCGATTTTTTCGCTGCGCCGATCGGTGATGAACCCAAGGGCATCGGCGCGATCGCGAAACCCGCGAAACACCACCGTGCGGTTGGCGGGGCTGCCATCGGGCCGCACCGTCGCCAGTTGCAGGTAGCGGGCGTAAATCAGCGATCGATTGCGGTGCAAGGCCCGGGCCAGGGGCGATCGCCACGGAGCTAGACCATCCGCCGAGCGTTCGATCAAAATTTCGCTCATGGCAAGGGCATCCAACGGGCGATCGGGCGGGCGATCGGGCGGGCGATCGGCGAGCGAGTCGGCCCCCACTGCGACAGCAACACCGGCCCCATCACCCGCGCCGAGTCCAAATCATTCCCCACCGCCTGGATCGTCGCCCCCCGATTGGCATTAAAAATCGCATACCGCCCATTGTTGGTAATTCGGTTGCCGCCGGGACTGGTGAGGGTTCCCAAATCCGGCTGCGCTCGATCGATAATCACCAATCCGTCATTGGTGTTGCCCTGAATTTGGTTGCGCCGCAGGGTCGGTTGGGCGCTGTTGGAAATCACCACGCCGTCCCGGTTTTGGGTGATGGCGTTGTTCTCAACGATTGGACTAGCCGTGCCCCCAATCACGATCCCAAACCCCGTGGATTGGAATTGATTGGCCCGCACCACCCCGGCGGCTTCCCGGGCGATCGCCAGGCCATTGCCACCGTTGTTTTGGAACCAATTGCTCAAAATATTCGGCCGCGTACTGCCGCTGACAAAAATGCCATCGCGGTGGTTGCCAATCAGCCGACTGTTGGAAATTGTGGGCGTTGCGCCGTTGCCTTCCACCCAAATGCCCGTGCCGCGTTGCACCGGGTTGGAAACCGTCACTCCCGTGATCGTGCTGCTGCCGGTGATCACCACGGCCACGGCCTGTTGGGAAAACGTCCGGCTGCTGAAGCCGCCCGCGCCCTGGATCGTGACGTTTTGCCCCCGGCCACTCAGGTCGCCCACGAGGGTGATGCCGTCGCCCAAACGCAGGGGAAACCGCTCGCCCGACGCGGCGCTGTAGGTTCCGGGTGCGAGTTGGATCGTCACGCCACCGTTGATCTCTGCGGCGGTTTCGAGGGCGCTGGCGATCGTCTGAAACGTTCCCCGCCCCGATCGAGCGGCCGCGTCATTGCCCGTTTGCGGGTTCACGGTCAGCACCGCCGCCGCGCCGAGGGGTGTGGCGGCATTCAAACGCAGCATCCCGATCGCCCCCGTCGCCAGGCCCAGCCCGATCGCCCCCAACCACCCCACAGATAAGGCATTCAGACGGCATAATCGTTGGCTCATGGGAATCAATCCTGTGGGATAGGTCGGAGTTGAATCGGTCGGGCGATCGGGTCAGGCGATCGGACTGGGCAATTGGCTGAATTTTAGCGGGTCGATTGGCGATCAAACCGGCCCCTCAGCCGGATGCGGTAGGATGGCAACACCCGCTTTATTGCAATTCCGTTACAAAAACAATCCAACACGATCGCCCGATCGGTCTCCCTTCAGAACCATCATGATTTACAGCTCCGCCCACAGCACTCAATTTGTCCTGGTGACTCTGTTCTTTGCCCTGGCCTTCGGTCAGATTTTTAAGAACATGCTCGAATTCCAGGTCGATCGCTGGTATGAAAACCGCCGCACCCAGCCCACCGTGGAATACAAAAAACCGCAAATGCGCCTGGCCTACCTGGGCTTGTCGGCCTTCACCTTTTTGTGCATGGGCGAAAGTCTGAAGGTGCTTGGGTTCTACACCTTGCTGGCCTACGGGGTCAGTGCGATCACGGTGGTTCCCACGGCGATTTTTATCTGGGTGCAAATGGGATCGATGTTTGCCCTGATGGTGAAGGGCGGTTCCGCCGCGATCGACATCGAATCGAACTACGGCCTGTCGCCCGACCAAATCAAAATGAAAAACTAGGCGCGATCGCCCAGCTCCTCCGACAGCCGGGCCCAGGCCGCCACCGGGTCGGCCGCCGCCGTTACCGGGCGACCCACCACCAGATAGCTCGCGCCGGCCGCAAAGGCCTCGGCGGGAGTCATCGTTCGTTGCTGGTCGCCCGCCGGGGCCCAGGCGGGCCGCACACCGGGACAGACCAACAGAAACTCGTCGCCACAGGTCGATCGCAGGGTCGCCGCCTCCTGGGGCGAGCATACCGCGCCCGCCAGACCGGCCGTTTTCGCCAACTGGGCCATGTGGGTCGTGTAGTCGCCCACGCTCGCCGCCACTTGCAGGTCGCTGGCCAGGCGATCGGGGCTAATACTGGTCAACAGAGTCACCGCAATCAATTGCGGCGGCGTGACTCCTGCTTCAGCGGCTCCCGCGTCCGCTGCCTCGCGCGCCGCCTCCAGGGCCGCCAAACCCGCTGGGGCATGAACCGTCAGCAGATCCACGCCATAGCGCCCCACAACACGGGCCGCGCCGGCCATGGTGTTGGGGATGTCGTGCAGTTTCAAATCCAGAAAGATTTTTTTGTCGCGGCGTTTGAGTTCTTGGACGATCGCCGGGCCCGCGCTGATGAACAGTTCCAAGCCCACTTTCCAAAACGACGCATCGGGCAAGCGATCGACCAGGGCGATCGCCGCCTCATAGGTGGGCACATCCAGCGCCAAAATCACTCGATCGCGACTCATGATTTCCGGGGCCTCTCGCCCAAAAAAAGCAAAAACAGGATAGCGCTTCAGTTGCGTATCCTGTCATTGGGGCGGCTGGATTGCAATCAGTCCAAGCCAATCCTAAATTCGAAAATCAAAGCATCAACGATGCGCGATGAACCATCGCCGAGAGCAGCTTAGTCGTCGTAGAGACGGCATTCTGCGGCATCCGGGTTGTCATCGCAGTACTTTTCAAACGAATTCTTTTCAGGGTGCCCTTGTTTTTGGTGCGAAGCTTCGGCTTGCAGTTCTTCAACGGCATCCCAAGCAGCGGCGCATTCGGGCGAGTGAATCCCCTTCACGTCGCACGCTTCGCGAGCAGCTTTCAGTTCTTCTTCGATTTGTTCGTGGATGTTGGTGTTGTCAGACACTTGACGATGGCCCTCCCAATAAAAGCCGAGTCCGTCCGAATAGTTTGGCAAAAAATCTCGCCGATCGCGTCGTGAGATTGCCAAGAGGTTCGATCGGCTCTGGTGTCGTTGTTGGAACGACTTGATCGAATCTTGGTGATGAACCAAGGGTTAGGTTTGTCGCAACAGGGGCCAATGAACCAGCACACCGAATGTTAGGCAAGCTAGACACTCTGCGGCTTCTCCATGGTTTAGACCTTGCCTCTGGACTGTGAGCATCGTGCCCAAGTGTGGAGTGCGATCCATCCCATTGCTACTTGAGCCAAGCTAGGACGAGCGCCTCGTGCAGTCTGTAGCCTGCGTGGGTGTGTCGCTAGGGCATTTGCCAAGCAGGTTGCTGACCTGCATCTACTGTAGCGTGCCCTGCCCCGACAATCTAGCCAAGGATTGAGGGAAAACCGTACTTCGCAGTACCTCAAACGGTGACTGGCCATGGATTTTTCGCCTTGATAGTGATTACTCACGCTTGGCGTTTCGCAATGAGTTGCAATCAACTGAAATGGAGTTCGCACGTCGTTCATCACAAAGCATGGCCTTGGATGTCGATCGATGAACGTGGCTCAGGATTCCAACCGACTCACCCGGGGCCAGACCTCAGGAGCCAAGGGGTCACGCGGGCGAATTCGGCCGATCGCCCGGCTCGATCGGGAGCGCGTGGCGTTGCAAGTCCTCGATCGCCACCAGCCTCAGGGCGGCTTCGTGGGTGGCGGCCAAATCGATCGGCGGCGCAACACCGGCTTCTAGGGCCTCTTGCCAACGACTGGCACACAAACACCAGCGATCGCCCGGTTTCAGCCCGGGAAAGTCCGCCCAGGGAAGCGGCGTGCTGAGGTCATTGCCCCGCGATCGGGTAAAGGCGAGAAATTCAGCCGTAATCTGCGCACAAACCGTATGGGAACCCCGATCGAGCGGCCCCGTTTCGCAATAACCGGTGCGATGGAAACCGGTCATTGGCTGGCATCCACAAACCTGCAACGGCCCACCCAACACATTTCGAGCAGGCGACGGGGCGCGATCGCGCGCGGGAACCTCGGAATCATCGATGTCCGAAACACCGTTGGCATTCATGGCGTTATCAGCGGTCGGTTCAGGCATATTACTCAAACGTGCCACTCAGGCAAATAACATTCACAACGGGGCACGATCTCGCTGCAATGGGACACGATCGCATCGTCGATCAGACCTGAGATCAGTCCCGAGATTCGACTCATCACCGTCTCATTTTCGGCAAAAACCACCCTCTAGCTACAAAAATAAACCGCGTTCGGCATAGCGCTCTTCTGCCCAGGGTTCGCCGCGCTTGTGGTAGCCATTGACTTCCCAAAAGCCGAGGGTTTCCCGATCGAGAAATTCCAGACCCTTCAGCCATTTGCCACTTTTCCAGGCGTAGAGGTGGGGCACCACCAACCGCAGGGGGCCGCCGTGATCCGGGGGCAGCGGCTCGCCAAACAGGGTGTGGGCAAAGAAATTTTCCTCGCGCAGGAAGTCTTCGATCGCCAGGTTCGTTGTGTAGTCGCCGTAGCAATGCTGCATCACATGGACGGCCCGGGGGTCGAGGTCGATCGCCCGCATCAAGTCCGTCACTTTCACGCCGCGCCACTGCACATCCAGCTTTGACCAGCGGGTGACGCAATGAAAGTCCGCCGTAAAGTCCGACTGGGGCATCGCCATTAGGTCAGCCCAACGGAAGACGATCGGCGTTGCACATCCCCAAACCTTCAGTTCCCAGGTTTCCTGGCTGACTTCTGGGGTGTCGCCATAGGTCAACACCGGGAAACCGGTGGCGAGATATTGCCCCGGGGGCACGCGATCGCTTTGGTTCGGGTCGGGTTTTTGAAAAAACTTGCCTAGCATGACCGCAGGATTAGGTGGACGCTAGTGTTAGTTGTAGCTTGCCTGGGGCGATCGTCGGCGCTGGCGATGAAGCGTGTTGCGCTCAGCAGCCTGGGTGGTTAGGCAATAATTTGGTTGCAATTTGGATCTCGGGGCAATGCGGTGAGCGAGGGCCAAGGAGTCCTTGGGCGGTGGTGGCGCACTTGTGGGGAGCGACATCAACCGCCACAGGATTTCTACTCTTCGGTCTCGGCTTCGGCTTCTTTGGTGGGGAAGACAAAGGTCGATCGACCCGTCAGGATCGACTTGCCCAGCGAGAGGGCTTGCTGCGCACGCAGAACGGCTTTGCGCTTCCAAGTGGCGCGGCGTTGATCGCGCTTGCCATTGGAGGTTTTCTTCTTAGGGACTGCCATACAAATCGAGTGTCGTGTCGCGACAAACAGACAACCTTTCGATTCTAGACCAGTGGGAGCATGAGCGCTAGATGGGCGATCGAGTTTTCCCCGGCTGCATCGTCGCGTCCGGGAGTTGGCGGATGGGGGATCCCCAAGGGCTAAGTACCGTTGGCATTGAGCAGGCGCTACATTAGCCTAGAACCGTTGCGCGGCGGCCAACCCGGCGGGTCGCGCAAGATGGCTGGTGAGGGGCGATCGGAAACCGCATGACAAATCTAAGGGTCGGAATCGTATTGGTGGTGGGGTTCTTCCTGGTGGCAGAACTCCTGCAATGGTTTCGGGGTATCGCGTTGCCCAGTCCCGTTTTGTGGGCGGGGGGGGTGTTTTTAGCCGTGGCCTCGAATTGGGATCGGCGGGCCGGCATTCCGTTTAAGTGGCTCGATCGCTGGGCGGCCCTAGAGCGGCTGACGGAACTGGAGCGATCGGCCTCGGCGCAGCCTTTCCACGCACCTGGCTCGGAGGTGCGATCGCCCGATCGCCGCTAGGTCTTCGGCGGTTGATCCTCCCACGGGGAAATCGTCGCCAACACTGCGCCGTGGAGTTCGCCTACCGCGATCGACACCTGGCAGTCTTCGCAGGCCGCCTGTAGCCCGGCCATCGACGCTTCTAACTCAAAATTGGCCGTCGGCACCGATCGCGCCGGCCAAGTGCCGGACTCCCACCCGGCTTGGCAGTCTTCAGCGCAACGGGCATGGTGCGATCGACAGGTTGCCGGCCGCACCGGGTAAATCCCACAGGCTCCATCTACTTCAAGAAAGGCACAGGGAATTTTTTGAGCAAGGCGATCGGATGGATCGACGGCTTGCAATCTAGCCGCCGTGGTTGTCAATCGTTGCCGGAATATTTGTTGCTGGGGATCTGGCAGAACCGCCAGCCAATGGGCGATCGCCCGCGCTTCTAACCCCATCACCGGCACGGTCAAATAGCAGCACCAGGCACAGCCGCGATCGCACGCCACCGGTTGATCGGCCAAGGCCTGAGCAATCGCCCGATCGCCCTCCGTCCATAAATCCTGCTGTAACGCCAATAACCCCGCCAGCCCCGCCGATCGCCAAGCCTCGATCGCCCGTTGCCGAGTCGCCTGGGCGATCGCTTGGGCCTGCCGCAATCGTTCCCAGGGCGATCGGGCCTGATCATCCATCCCACACCCCCAAGCCTTGCACAACCTGCCAACGCAAAAGACCCCCGACAAGCGAGGGTCTTTGGAAACCGTTGAATTGAAGAGTCTAAATCCAGACCCTCCAATCCAACCAGCTCAGAACTAGTCGAGGTCGGGCATCGCCAACGTCGGTTCGTTTTCGCGATCGATCCCCTTCTCAAAGCCCGCTTCCGCCGCGCGAGCGCGACCAGCGTGCCACAGGTGACCGACCAGGAAGAAGAACGCCAACACGAAGTGCGACGTAGCCAACCAAGCACGAGGCGACACGTAGTTAAACGAGTTAATTTCGGTCGCCACACCGCCCACCGAGTTCAACGAACCCAGAGGAGCGTGCGTCATGTACTCAGCCGCGCGGCGCGCTTGCCAAGGTTGAATGTCGTTCTTGATCTTGTTCAGATCCAAACCGTTGGGGCCGCGCAGGGGTTCCAGCCAAGGGCCTTGGAAGTCCCAGAAACGCATCGTTTCACCACCAAAGATGATTTCACCCGAGGGCGATCGCATCAGATACTTACCCAGACCCGTCGGGCCTTGAGCCGAACCCACGTTTGCACCCAAGCGTTGGTCACGAATCAAGAAGGTCAAGGCTTGAGCCTGCGACGCTTCAGGGCCCGTGGGGCCAAAGAACTCGCTCGGATAAGCGGTGTTGTTGTACCACACCATCGTTGAGGCAATAAAGCCCATCAACGACAGAGCGCCCAAGCTGTAGGACAGGTAAGCTTCACCCGACCAGATGAACGCACGACGCGCCCAAGCAAACGGCTTGGTCAGGATGTGCCAAATACCACCCGCGATGCAGGTCAGGCCCACCCAAATGTGACCACCGATGATGTCTTCCATGTTGTTCACGGAGACAATCCAGCCTTCACCGCCAAACGGAGCCTTCGCCAAATAGCCGAAGATCCGCGCCGGGTTCAGCGTCGGGTTCGTAATCACGCGCACATCACCGCCGCCCGGGGCCCAGGTGTCATACACGCCACCAAAGAACATGGCCTTAAACACCAACAGCAACGCACCGCAACCCAGCAGGATCAGGTGGTAGCCAATGATGTTGGTCATTTGGTTCTTGTCCTTCCAGTCGTAACCGAAGAAGGACGAGTACTCTTCCAGGGTTTCGGGGCCACGGATGGCGTGGTAGATCCCACCCAAACCGAGCACGGCCGACGAAATCAAGTGCAGCACGCCGGTCACAAAGTAGGGGAAGGTATCCACCACTTCGCCGCCGGGACCCACACCCAAGCCCAACGTGGCCAGGTGAGGCAGCAGGATGAAGCCCTGCTCATACATGGGCTTTTCAGGGATGAAGTGCGACAGTTCAAACAACGTCATCGCACCGGCCCAGAACACAATCAGGCCAGCGTGGGCCACGTGGGCACCCAGCAGCTTCCCAGACAGGTTAATCAAGCGAGCGTTACCCGACCACCAGGCAAACCCGGTGGAGTCTAGGTCACGGCCGCCCACGACCATTGCAGAATTAAAGGGCGTTTCCACGGGGCAGGACCTCTTCGGGGAAGATGAAGTTTTCGTGGGGTTGGTCTTGCGGAGCCATCCAAGCGCGGATGCCTTCGTTCAACAGGATGTTCTTCGTGTAGAACGTTTCAAATTCGGGGTCTTCTGCCGCGCGCAATTCTTGCG
>QLAH01000455.1_pt1 | contig 21187 bp, 18 predicted proteins | sample 4693081 | NCBI WGS metagenome assembly QLAH01 (sample SAMN09425401, study PRJNA476045) | Lake water metagenome, whole genome shotgun sequencing project.
GGCGCTCGCGCACTGCTTCCGCACCGTCCTCCCAGACCGACGGTTGAAGCCAGCGCCAGGATTGCCGGAACTGGGCACGGAGTTCCTTCTTGGTGGAGGCGTTCATGGCCGGGGGGAGGCTGCCTGGGTCGCCGCACGCCAACGGTCCACGCGTTCCTTGATCTTGCGCTCAACCCCCTGTTCGGTGGGTTCGTAGAAGCGACGCGGTTCGCCCAGATAGTCCTGCGGCACGAAGTGGTCCGGAAACTGGTGGGCGTATTGGTAACCCTCGCCGTGACCGAGCTGCGTCGCTCCGGGGTAGTGGGCGTCCCGCAGCGCGGCCGGAACGGGCAGCGTGCGTCCCTTCCGCACGTCCTCGAGCGCGGCGTCGATGGCCACAATCACCGAATTGCTCTTGTAGGCCGTGGCCACGTAGAGCGCGGCCTCGGCGATGGGAATCCGGGCTTCCGGCCAGCCAATCACCTCGGCCGCCTGGCAGGCGGATGTGGCCAGGACCAGCGCCATGGGGTCGGCCAGCCCGACATCCTCGGCCGCGTGAATCATGATGCGCCGGGCAATGAAGCGCGGGTCCTCGCCCGCATGAATCATTTTGGCGAGCCAGTAGAGGGTGGCGTCCGGATCGGAGCCGCGCATCGACTTGATGAACGCACTGATGGTGTCGTAGTGGGCGTCTCCGTCGCCGTCGTAGACCACCGCCTTCTTCTGAATGGACTGTTCCGCCACTGACAGGTCGATCCGGATGCGCCCATCCGGACCCGGGGGTGTGGTCAGGACCGCGATCTCCAGCGAATTCAGCGCCTTTCGCGCATCGCCATCCGCCACACGCGCCAGGTGTTGCAGTGCGGGGAGTTCGGCGTCCACCCGCAGGTGTCCCAGGCCGCGTTCGGTGTCCGACAGGGCCCGCTGCAACAGGTCGAGCAGTTCATCGACGCTGAGCGGACGCAATTCGAAGATCTGCGAACGGGAGACCAGGGGCGAGTTGACGAAGAAGAACGGGTTGTGGGTGGTGGCGCCGATGAGTTTGACCACCCCGCTTTCGACGTCCGGCAGGAGGACGTCCTGCTGTGATTTGTTGAACCGGTGGATTTCGTCGACAAACAGCAGAGTGGCCTGGCCGGTGTTGGCCAGCCGGTGACTCGCGCCGCTGAGAACCCGACGCATGTCGGCCACGTTGGATTCCACGCCGCTGAGACGCTCGAACTTGGCGCGGGTCTGGGCCGCGATGATCTGGGCCAAGGACGTTTTGCCTGTCCCGGGCGGTCCGTAGAAGATGAGCGACTGGATGCGGTCGGCCTCGATCGCCCGGCGCAGGAGATGTCCGGGTCCGAGGATGTGGGACTGGCCGATATACTCGTCGAGTTTTCGCGGGCGCATGCGGGCGGCCAGCGGCGGCGCGGCCGCCGCGACCGCCGATCCGCAGGGCCGCCTCGGTCGCCTGTGCAGCGAACTGATCCTCGATCCGGGTGCGCTCCATGGAGAGCCACTGGTCAAAACCCTCGCCGACCGCGTCCAGACCCTCCAGCAGATCGCCGCGATAGAGGCCGATCAGGCGTTCGAGTTCCTGCGCGTCGGTAACGGCACGGATGCGGCCAATTTCGCGCAGGTCGAGGGTGACTGCGCGACTCAGCTCAATTTCCGTCCCGTCAGCATCGAACAGTTCGAAGCCGAACTTTGCTTCCAGCTCACGTGTGTGCAGAAGTGTCTGCCGCAGGTTTGTCAGGGCCTGTTCGGCGCTGCTCTGTTCCCAGACGCGGTCGGCTAGCGTTGCGCGCCGCGTCCGATCTCTGAACTCGAGATACAGTACTGCGGCAAGCGCGTATGCCTTTTGCCTGAGCTTGACGGCGGTGCCGTCAGCCAAGCGGAGGATGGGAGTCCCCAAAAGCTGCAATGTGGTCGTTTCACGCATGATGTGATTCCGGACGCCAATTGCTTCCGGCCCAGCAGGCGTAAGTTTACTTGACGAAGTAAAGCCGGAAGGATAACTACGTAACGGTGAGATAACGCAGGCAAATAAGAAACCGCATAGAGCGAACTGCGCCAACTAGACGCCGTGAAGTATTCGGGTATTGGGTGCAATTCCGAGCGTTACGGCATGTGTATCCCCATAACGGTAAACGTAACGGCTAATCGAGGTAAGAATGGAAGCAAGTGCACCTGCGGGTTTAGCGGCCAACTTGAATGGGCGGGCAGCGGAAAAGCTCGTCGAACTCAGCGCATCGCTGGTGGGGGCTTATGTCAGCCACAACGCGCTAAGCGCGGGCGACCTGCCGAAGCTGATCGCACAGGTACACCAGGCGCTTATCGCGCTGGGCGGTCCGGCGCCAGTTGAGGCTGCGCCCGAACTGAAGCCGGCCGTACCGGTCAAGAAGTCGATCACGCCCGACTACCTGATCTGCCTGGAGGACGGGAAGAAGTTCAAGTCGCTGAAGCGGCACCTGCGCACCGAGTACGACATGTCGCCGGACGAGTACCGGTCGCGCTGGGGCCTGCCGCCCGACTATCCGATGGTCGCGCCCAGCTACTCCCAAGCCCGCTCGGCTCTCGCCAAGAGCATCGGCCTCGGTCGCAAGCCCGCGGCCGCGGCGCCGGCCCGGGGTACTCGCGCGCGCAAATCGGCGGCCTGACAGCCGCGCCATATCGCTGATCGGATCGAGCGCCGGCCACAGTGCCGGCGCTTGTTTTATTGGAGTGACGAGGCGCGCACTGCAGCGTGGCGCGGGACTGTCGCAGAGGGCATGGGGACTGCCCCCCATGCAAGGCACGGAGGGCAGTCGACACAGGACCCGAATTTCCCATGCCTGAGGAACCTAGCGCAAGGCGCGTGACGGCTGCGTTATGTGAAGCCCTCATCGCGGCTCTCTCACAAATCGGAGAGGGGCGACGCCGGGGCTTGGCAGGCCCGGTGTGAGGCGCCTAGCGTGAAGGCAACAGGGCTGGGGGGCCGTTCAACCGGACGCGGGAGCGTTTGAAGTGGCTAGGCGTCCGCTCTACAGCAGATCCCAGCGGGCGCGTGTGGCCGGTGCGCCGCTTGCTGGCGGCTCACGCGATGTGCCGGTCGTCAATGGCACCTACCAGCCGGAGCCGACGCTGCGGCAGCGGCTTGCAGCGTGGTGGTTGCCCTTCTCCAAAAAGCATCAGTCGCGCCTGCTGGTCGCCGTGAGCGTGCTCACCACACTGGCGCTGGTGGGGGTTCTGGACCTGCTCCGGGCCCCCGCGCAGAATCTGACGCAGGCCGATCTCAACGCTGCGGTCAACTTCGCGCTCGACGAACGGCCGCGGCCTCCATCTGCCGCGGCGGTTGCCTACGCTACCGTCATCGGTTCGGTGGTGCAGGTGAACGGCTACGACCCGGCTGATCCGGAGACCGAACCCTCGTCCGACGAGCAGAACACGGTGCCGGAAGCAGCGACCGACCCCGAGGGGCTGGCCGAGGACTTTCACGAGCGGTTCTCTGCGGTTGGTACTGGTGTCGTCATCGACGAGCAGGGGACGATTCTCACCAACCTGCATGTCGCGGGGGCAGCGACGAGGCTCAAGGTGATCTTCGCCGACGGCACCGAGTCGGATGCGCGCGTCGTCGGCGCCCGGCCCGAGAGCGACCTTGCGATCATCGTGCCGATGATCCTGCCCGACGACCTGCAGCCGGCGACCCTTGCCTCGAGCACCAGCCTGAACCCCGGTGACGAGGTGGTGGCGGTCGGGTTTCCGTTCGGCATTGGTCCCTCGGCCTCGTCCGGTGTGGTGTCGGGCCTGGGCCGGGTGCTGCAGGGCGAAGATGGCAGCCCGGCGCTGCAGAACCTCATCCAGTTCGACGCGGCAGCCAACCCGGGCAATTCGGGCGGGCCGCTGGTCAACATCAATGGCGAGGTGGTGGGCATCGTCACCGCCATTCTCAATCCATCGGGACTGCGCACTTTCGCCGGCATCGGCTTTGCCGTGCCGATCGAGGACGCGGCATCCGCCGCCGGAGAGAATCCGCTTTAACGTTCAAGGAGACGACATGCCCGATGCCCAGATCACACCGGCTACCGCTTCGCAGATGGAGCAGGTGCTCTACGAGGTGAAAAAAGTGGTGGTCGGGCAGGACCGCTTCCTCGAACGGGTGCTGGTAGCGCTGCTGGCGCGGGGCCACCTGCTGGTCGAAGGCGTGCCGGGGCTCGCCAAGACGCTGACCATCAGCACGCTGTCGCGGGCGATACAGGGCAGCTTCAAGCGCATCCAGTTCACGCCCGACCTCGTGCCATCCGATCTTGTCGGCAACCGCATGTACAACCAGAAGACCGGTGAGTTCACCACCTCCCTCGGCCCGGTGTTTGCCAACCTGCTGCTCGCCGACGAAATCAACCGGGCGCCGGCCAAGGTGCAATCGGCGCTGCTTGAGGTGATGCAGGAGCGTCAGGTGACGATCGCGGGTGAAACACACACCGTGCCGACGCCCTTCGTGGTGATGGCGACGCAGAACCCGATCGAGACCGAAGGCACCTATCCGCTGCCGGAAGCCCAGGTCGACCGCTTCATGATGAAGGTGCTGGTGGGATACCCGACCGAAGAGGAGGAGTTCGTCATCGTGTCGCGCCAGACCGGCAATGCCGAGCAGGTGGCCAAGGTGACGACCACGGCGCAACTGGTCGAGTTGCAGAAGAAGTGCCACGCGCTTTTCGTCGATCCGAGCCTCATCCAGTTCGCCGTGAAGGTGGTTTCGGCGACCCGCCGGCCTGAGCAATATGGGCTCAAGGACCTGCCGCGGCTGCTGACCTACGGCGCCAGCCCCCGCGCCACCATCGGCATGATCGAGGCCGGGCGGGCGTTGGCGTTCCTCAGGGGGCGCGAGTACGTGCTGCCCGAGGACGTGGTCGACATCATTCCCGACGTGCTGCGCCACCGGCTGGTGCTGAGCTACGAGGCGCTGAGCGAATCGGTCACCGCCGACCAGATCATCGGCCAGATCCTCCGCGCCGTTCCCGCCCCCGAGAAGCTGCTGGAAGCCCATGTCAAGTTCGCCGCGGCAAGCTGAACAACTCCTGTCGCGCCTCGAGTGGACGGTAATCCGGCGGCTCGACGGGCTGCTGCAAGGCAACTACCGTACGCTGTTTCGGGGCTTCGGGCTCGATTTTGCCGACCTGCGCGAATACCAGGCGCATGACGACGTGCGGCACATCGACTGGAACGTCACGGCTCGCACGCAGATGCCGCATGTGCGCGTCTACAACGAGGACCGGGACGTCACGGCGTGGTTCCTGCTCGACCTGAGCCCATCGGTGGATTTCGGCTCGGCGGACATCACCAAGCGCCAGTTGCTGCTCGAGTTCACCGCAGTTTTGGCACGGCTGCTGACCCGGCAGGGCAACAAGGTCGGGGCCATACTGTTCAACGGCATGAGCGAGTTCGTGGTGCCGGCGCGCACGGGTCGGACGCATGTGCTGCACCTGATCGACAAGGTGGCGACCAATCCGCGACTGCTGCGGGCACCGCCGACCGACCTCAAGGCCTACTTCACGCGGGCTCTCGGCTCACTGCGCCGCCGGGGCATCGTTTTCGCGGTATCGGACTTTATCTCGCAACCGGGCTGGGAGCAGGGGCTATCGGCCATCGCCCAGCGGCATGAGACACTGGCGGTGCGCCTGCTGGACCCGCTCGAAAGCGCGCTACCGGACATGGGGCTGATGACCTTCGAGGATGCCGAAACCGGCGAGCAGGTGGTGGTCGATACCGACGATCCGGGCTTCCGGCGCCGCTTTTCGGCAGCCGCAGAGGCACAGGAGGATGAACTGATGGCGGCGTTCATGGGGGCAGGCACCGACGTGCTGGAACTCTCCACCGCCGATGACCTCGTCGATGCCGTGCTGCGCTTTGCCAACATGCGCAAGACCAACGCGCGGCTCGGGGCAGCTGGCTCCGCATTCCCCGTGCCAGCATAGGAGAGACCAGGCAATGACCTTCATCTGGACGGAGATGCTCTGGCTGCTGCTGCTGGTGCCGGTGCTGGTGGCGCTCTACCTGTGGGCGCTGCGGCGCAAGAAGAGTTCGTTGCGCTATGGCAACCTGGCGCTGGTGAAGCAGGCGCTCGGCAAGTCGGTGGGCTGGCGCCGCCATCTGCCGCCGGCATTGTTTCTTCTCGCCATCACGATCCTGATCTTCGCCGTCGCCCGGCCGGCGGCGGTGATCGAGCTCGCCTCGTCGCGGGCGACGGTGATCCTGGCGATGGATGTTTCGGGTTCGATGCGGGCGCGGGACGTCGAGCCGTCGCGCATCGAGGCCTCGCAGGAGGCAGCGAAGAGCTTCATCCGCGACCAGCCGGCCGATGTGCAGATCGGCATCGTCGCCTTCGCGGCGGCTGCCGTGCTGGTGCAGACGCCGACGCTCGATCGCGAGGCGCTGGCGGCGGCGGTGGACCGCTTCGACCTGCGGCGCGGCACGGCGGTGGGGGCCGGAGTGCTGACCTCGCTCGCCACCATTTTCCCCGACCAGGATTTCGACGAGCTGCAGGGCGACAACCCGTTCGATGCGCTGGGCATGCCATCGCGGGGCTTAGACAGCCGTCCGATCGGCCAGCCCAGCAACACGCCCAAGGCCTCGGTGGCCGACCATGTGCCGGTGGAGCCGGGCTCGTACCAGAGCGCGGTGGTGATCCTGCTCACCGATGGGGCGACGACGGTGGGTCCGGACCCGATCGCGGCGGGCCGCCTGGCGTCCGAGTACGGCGTAAGGGTCTTCACCGTGGGCTTTGGATCGCGGGACGGCGACGTGGTGGATTTCGGCGGGCGATCGATGCGGGCACAGCTGGATTCAGAGAGCCTGCAATCGATCGCCGACCTGACGCGCGCGCAGTATTTCGAGGCGCAATCGGCGGCGGACCTCACCCAGGTCTACTCGTCGCTGTCGACCAAGCTGATCAGCGAAAAGAAGCTGACGGAAATCGCCTTCATCTTCGCCGGGCTGGGGGCGCTGGTGGCACTGCTCGGAGCCGGGCTGTCGGTGCTCTGGTTCGGACGGGTTACGTAGCGGACGGCGTTGCGCGGTTGTGCGCCCTTTCATTTCGGGCGGCATTGGCCTACTCGCGATATCAACTCCCTTCGCGACCGGCACAACCATGACCAAGATCACTTCGCTTACCACGCACGACCTGCGCTTTCCGACTTCGGCTTCGCTCGATGGCTCGGATGCGATGAACCCCGATCCGGATTACTCGGCCGCCTATGTGGTGCTCGGCACCGATGGGGCGCATGCGGGGCATGGGCTGACCTTCACCATCGGGCGGGGCAACGACATCGTCTGCAAGGCGATCGAGGCGCTGACGTCGCGGGTGGTGGGGCTCGACCTCGCGTGGATCGCCGAGAACCCGGGGCGGTTCTGGCGGCATGTCACCTCGGACAGCCAGTTGCGCTGGATCGGGCCGGACAAGGGCGTGATGCACCTCGCGACCGGCGCGGTGGTTAACGCCGTGTGGGACCTTCTCGCCAAGGAAGCGGGGAAGCCGGTCTGGCGCTATGTGGCCGACATGACGCCCGAGCAGCTCGTTTCGATCATCGACTTCCGCTACCTCACCGACGCGATCACGCCCGACGAGGCGCTGGCGATCTTCAGGAAGGCCGAGGCCGGGAAGGCGGCGCGGATCGCGACGCTCGAGGCCGAGGGCTACCAGTGCTACACGACCTCGGCCGGGTGGCTCGGCTACTCCAACGAGAAGCTGACGCGGCTCGCCACCGAGGCGGTGGAGGCCGGGTTCAACCACATCAAGATGAAGGTCGGGCGCGACCTGGCCGACGACATCCGGCGGCTCGAGATCGTGCGGTCCATCATGGGGCCGGACCGGTTCCTGATGATCGACGCCAACCAGGTGTGGGAAGTCGGGCAGGCGATCGACTGGGTGCGGGAGCTGTCGCGGTTCAAGCCGTACTTCATCGAGGAGCCGACGAGCCCCGACGACGTGCTCGGGCACAAGGCGATCCGCGAGGCCATTGCGCCGGTGAAGGTGGCGACGGGCGAGATGTGCCAGAACCGCATCCTGTTCAAGCAGTTCATCACCGCGGGCGCCATCGACATCGTGCAGATCGATGCCTGCCGGATCGGTGGGCTCAACGAGGTGCTGAGCGTGCTGCTGCTGGCTGCGAAGTACGGGCTGCCGGTCTGGCCGCATGCGGGTGGCGTCGGGCTCTGCGAATACGTGCAGCACCTGTCGATGATCGACTATCTCGTGGTGTCGGGGACGAAAGAGGGCAGGGTGATCGAGTATGTCGACCACCTGCACGAGCACTTCCTCGAGCCGTGCGACATCCGGAACGCGGCGTACATGCCGCCGAAGGGGGCGGGATTCTCGATCGAGATGAAGCCGGAGTCGATTGAGCGGAATACGTTCAGGGGCTGAGGCGGCTCACTCAGGGCGAGACGACCCCCTCCCATCCTCCCCCATGAAGGGGGAGGTGCTGCGTTGCGGCACCTGCGAAGTCTTGCCAACGAACGCCCTCTTCACCTCCCCCTTCATCGGGGAGGGAGGGGGTCGTCTCGGTGTGAAGTGGACAGCGGCTAGATCGCCAGGTACTCCCGCCGCAGATCCTCGTTTTCCAGCACGTCGCTGGCCGGCCCCGAAAACGCCACTTCACCGGTGTCGAGGATGACCGCCCGGTCGGCCAGCCGGAGCGCCGCGATGGCGTTCTGTTCGACGATGATGGTGGTGATGCCGAGCGCCTTGATCTCGTTGAGGATCTTTTCGATCTCGTTGACGATGACCGGCGCTAGGCCTTCGTAGGGTTCGTCGAGGAGCAGCAGCTTGATGTCGCGGGTAAGGGCGCGGGCGATGGCCAGCATCTGCTGTTCGCCGCCCGACAGGGTAACGCCATCCTGCTTGCGGCGCTCGGCCAGGCGGGGGAAATGGCCGTAGACGCGATCCAGTTCCCAGCCGCGGCCGGGAGCGACCTGGGCGAGGGTGAGGTTTTCCTCGACCGTGAGGCCGGCGATGATGCGGCGATCCTCGGGCACCAGCTGGATGCCGGCGCGCGAGGCCTCGAAGGCCTTCATCTGGTGCAGCGGCTTGCCATCGAGCCAGATTTCGCCGGACTTTAGCGACGGATTGTCGACGCGGGCGATCGTGCGGAGCGTCGAAGTCTTGCCGGCGCCGTTGCGGCCGAGGAGTGCGAGGATCTCGCCGTGCTGCACGTCAAGCGAGACGCCCTGCACGATGTAGCTCTCGCCATAGTAGGCGTGGATATCGCGCACGGCGAAGAACGGGGCGCTGCGGGTGGCGGCGGCGGAGGCCGGCGCAGCAGCGGAGGCATCAGCGCTCATGGTGGTCACGCTCATCAATGGGCCTCCAGCCGGTGGGCGCCGCCCAGATAGGCTTCCTGCACCTTGGCGCTGCCGCGTACCTCATCGGGGGTTCCCTCCGCGATGATCTTGCCGCCCGAGAGGACGGAGATCCGGTCGGCCAATGAGAACACCACATGCATGTCGTGTTCAATGATGACCTTGGTCATGCCGCGCGCCTTGATCTTCTTGAGCAGGTCGATGGTGGTGTTGGTGTCGTGGCGGCTCATGCCGGCCGTGGGTTCGTCGAGCAGCAGCAGGCGGGGGTGCTGGATCAGGCACATGGCGAGTTCCATGCGGCGCTTGTCGCCGCGGCTCAGCGAGCCGGCATGCGAGGCGAGGCGGGTGGACAATCCGACATCCTCGAGGATGGCTTCGGCCTCGTCGCGGATTTCCGCTTCGCTGTCGACGGTGCGGAAGATGTTGATGCGGAAGGCGCCGTCGCGTTTGGCGAAGGCCGGGGTCATGACGTTCTGCAGCACCGAGAGCTCGGGGAAGATCTCGGGGGTCTGGAAGACACGGGCCACGCCGAGCTGGTTGATCTGATAGGGCTGCTTGCCGGTCAGCACGGTGCCATCGAACACCACCGCGCCGCGGGTCGGCGCGAGGCGGCCGACGATGACGTTGAGCAGGGTCGACTTGCCGGCGCCATTCGGGCCGATGATGGCGTGCGTAGTGCCTTCCTCGACGGCGAAGTCGATGTCGCTGAGGGCCTGCAGGCCACCGAAGTTCTTGCTGACGTCATCGACGTGAAGGACGATGTTCTGGTCGGACCTGGCCATCGGTCACTCCGCCGGCTGGGCGCGGGCGGCGCCGGGTGAAACGGGGGTGCTGCGGCGGCCGAACAGGCTGCCGATGCGGCGCACACCCTCCATGATGCCGCCGGGCAGGAACACCACCACCAGCACGAAGAGCAGGCCCAGCGTCAGCTGCCAGCCTTCGCCGACGAACTTGCTGGCGATGGCTACCATCGTGTCGTGGAGGGGATCGGGCACGAAATCGAAGAATCGGCTCAGGATCTGCTCGTTGAAGGCCGAGAAGATGTTCTCGAAGTACTTGATGAGCCAAGCGCCGATCACCGGGCCGATCAGCGTTCCAACGCCGCCGAGGATGGTCATCAGCACCACTTCGCCGGAGGCCGTCCACTGCATGCGTTCGGCGCCAGCCAGCGGGTCGGTGACGGCGAGGAGGGCGCCGGCGAGGCCGGCATACATGCCCGAGATGACGAAGGCCGTGAGCGCATAGGGCCGAGTGTTGAAGCCGGTATAGCTCATCCGGGTCTGATTGGACTTGATGCCGCGCAGCATCATGCCGAAGGGCGACGCGAAGATCTTGATGGCGACGAAGAAGGCGACGATCAGCACCACGGCGCAGAAGTAGAATCCGCCCAGGCCGGTGAGGGTCTGGCCGAACAGGCTCGCAGTTGGCAGCCCGGCGCCGCGTGGGGCCAGTGCCAGGTCGATCACCCGGGGGTCCTGCAGGGTCAGCTGCAGCGAGGTCTCGCCGTTGGTGATGGGGGTCAGCACAGAGTAGGCGAGATTGTAGCTCATCTGCGCGAAAGCGAGGGTGAGGATGGAGAAGTAGATGCCGGAGCGGCGCATGCTCAGGTAGCCGATCGCCAGGGCAAACAAGCCCGAGACCAGTATGGCGAAGACGATGGCCGGCAGCACGTCCATAGTCAGCAGCTTGAACGTCCACACGGCGGTGTACGAGCCGACGCCGAGGAAGGCGGCGTGGCCAAAGCTGAGATAGCCGGTAAGGCCAAACAGCACGTTGAAGCCAATGGCGAAGATCGCGAAGATCACGAATTTCTGCATCAGGCCGGGGTAGTTGGCGCCGATCGGCGCGGTCCAGAGCGGCATCGTGAGGATGACCGCAGCGAAGGCGAGGAGGACCAGTGCGTCACGGCGGGTCATCTGGAACAAGGTCATCGCTCAGCTCTCCATAACGCCGCGTCGACCGAGCAGGCCCCGCGGACGCACCAGCAGGATCACCACTGCGGTGAGGTAGATGATGATCTGGTCGATGCCGGGGAGGATCGACTTGATCTCGTTCATCGAAGCGAAGCTCTGCAGGATGCCGAGCAGGAAACCGGCGGCGACGGCGCCGGGCAGCGAGCCCATGCCGCCAACCACCACCACAACGAAGCTCAACACCAGGAAATCCATGCCCTGGTGATAGTTGGGCGGCAGCAGCGGCGTGTACATGACGCCGGCTACGCCCGCGACCACGGCGGCGAGGCCGAACATGATGGTGAAACGCCGGTCGATGTTGATGCCGAGCAAGCCGACGGTCTCGCGGTCGGCCATCCCGGCGCGCACCACCATGCCGAAGGTGGTGAAGCGCAGGAAGGCGAACACCGCGGCGATGACGCCGAGCGAAAACAGAAAGTAGACCAGCCGCCAGACGGGGTAGGTCACGGCGCCCTGCGCCATGCCGATCAGGACTCCGACATCGGCGGCGCCACGCAGCGCCTGCGGCATGGCCTGGCTGATCGGGTTGGGCCCGAAGATCGCCTTGACGATCTCCTGCAGCACGATGGCAAGGCCGAACGTGACGAGAATCTGCTCGGCGTGCGGCCGCTTGTAGAAGTGCTTGATGAGGCCGCGCTCCATGACGATGCCGATCACCAGCATCACTGGAATGGCGAGCAGCAGGGAGAGCGGTACGGACCAGTCGATCAGCACTGCGCCCCAGTCGCCGAACCAGGTCTGCGCCAGCGGGGTGCGGATTTCGGCGGGCGTGCCCCAGGCGGTGAGGTTGTCGGGGTCGATCACCACGTTTTCGAGCGTAATGATGTAGCGAAAGGTGACCGCGCAGAAAGCGCCGAGCATGAACAGCGCGCCATGAGCGAAGTTCACCACGCCCAGAGTGCCGAAGACAAGCGTCAGGCCCAGGGCGATGAGCGCATAGGCGCCGCCCTTGTCAAGGCCATTGAGAAGTTGCGCGAGAATGGCGTCCATTGCGGTTCCAGTGCTGCCACGGCCGGGGGGCCCGGACCTCGTCCTTCGACAGGTTCAGGATGCGGTCCCCGGTGTCCCACATGGGGTCGCTGCGGAGCCGCACCTTCAATTTTGCCTCGTGGTGAGCCTGTCGCACCACGAGGGCGTCGCGACGTCCCGGCCGTGCGATCACAGCCGGGACGTCAGGTGCATTTCAGCAGGCGACTGCGGTATCGGGGCCGAGTTCGCCGCCGAAGATGGCGGGATCGTAGGTCACCGACTCCTTGGATGCGGTGGCCACCACTCCGAGCAGGTCGAACGGGTTGGCCGGCGCGTCCTTGCCCTTCACGACGTAGACTTCCTTGAAGCACTGGTGGTCTTCGGCGCGGTAGGTCGTCGGCCCGTTCCCCAGGCCGTCGAACTCGAAGCCTTCGAGCGCCTTGATCACTTCAGGCGGATAGAAGGTACCGGCGCGTTCGCAGGCATCGGCATAGAGCAGCGTCTGGACGTAGGATGTATGCGCGGCCTGGCTGGGGGGCTGGCCGAACTTGGCGCCGAACGACTTGGTGAAGGCCCTGGAGGCGTCGTCGGGCAGCTGCCAGTCCCAGTTCGAGGTGCCGTAAATGCCCTGCATGGCAGAGCCTGCGCCCTTGGCCATCAGGTCGGAAACCAGCGGCACGACGATCTCGAACTGCTTGCCGTTGACCTGCTTGTCGCGCATGCCGAACTGCACGGCCTGGGTGATCGAGTTCACCATGTCGAAGCCGTAGTGATTGAGGATGAGCACGTCGGCACCCGAGTTCAGCACCGGGGTCAGGTACTGGCTGAAGTCGCCGGCGCCAACCGGAGTGCGGACCGGGCTGAGGGTTTTCCAGCCGAGCGCCTCGGTGGCGTTCTTCATAGACTCCTCCTGGGTCCAGCCCCAGGTGTAGTCGGCGGTGAGGTGGTAGGCGACGCGGTCCTTGCCGTAGGCGTCGCCGAGCACCGGCCCGAGCGCGATGCCGGACTGGTAGGCATTGAAGAAATGGCGGAAGCCGTAGCGGCGCTTGTCCTTGCCGGTGGTGTCGTTGGAGTGGGTGAGGGCGGCCATGAAGATGATGCCCTTCTCCTGGCAGAGGCCCTGAACGGCGATGGCCACCGACGAAGATGAGCCGCCGGTAATCATCACCGCGCCGTCGCGCTCGATCATACGCCGGGCCGAGTCGCGAGCGGCGTCCGCCTTGGTCTGATCGTCGCCAGTGACGCCGACGACCTTCTTGCCGAGGATACCGTTGCCCTTGAGCGTCTTGGACGAGAAGGTCGGGATCATGCCGCCGTCGCCGCCACCATTGAGGTGTTCGACCGCAAGTTGGTAGGCGCGGTCCTCGTCGGCGCCTTCGTCGGCATAGGCACCGGTCAGGGGCATGTTGAAGCCGATGGTGACCGTGTCGCCGGTCGGGGCGTTGCAGAATTCCTGGGCGTAGGCGCCCTTCGAAAAGATCAGCGGCGAGACACCGGTCGCGAGGATGCCGGCGAGGCCGCCTTTCAGCACGCCACGGCGGCTGAAGCCCTTCAGGTTGGTCATGTGGTCCTCCTCAAGTGCGGGGGACCGGTTCAATGCCGATTTCCTCACCGCAAGGCCGGTACGATGCGGCACCGAGAAAAGCTTCGCAATATGCTGCTGTAATAATTGATTAATTCTGTAAATTATTGCTCTTTAGTTTGTGTCATGCTGTAAATTCGTTGACACGGAGGGATTGGAATGCGGGCGCCGATTGGGTTGCGCATCAGTTCGCGGCGGCGGGCGCTGGGGATCTCGCAGGTGGCGCTGGCGCGGCAGGCGGGGATTTCAGCAAGCTATCTCAACCTCATAGAGAGCAACCGGCGGCAGGTCGGCGGGGCGCTGCTGCTCAGGCTGGCGCATGAGCTCGGGGTGGAGATCGGTGCGCTGTCCGGCGATGCCGAGCACCGGCTGATCGCCGAGGTCGAGGAGGCGCTGGCCGACCCGGTGCTGCAGTCGGCGGAACTCGGTCTTGCGGCGCGGGACCTCGTGGCGCAGCAGCCGGCGGCAGCGCTGGCGATTGCCCGGCTGCATCGCGCCTATCAGGGCGCGCAGTCGGTCGCCGACGACTATGCCGACCGGCTCCGCACCGATCCGCTCCTGGCCGAGCTGCTGCATCGGGTTTTGTCGGGAATCACCGCGGTGCGTTCGAGCGCGGAAATCCTCGAGGATGTCGCTGATCTCGACGAGGCGGAGCGGCGGCGGTTCGTCGGCTCGATCACGCGAGAGACGCGCGGGCTGATCGATGTAGCGCGCGGGCTGATCGGGCAGTTCGAGCAAGAGGCGAAGGGGCGGCGGACGCTGTCGCCGATGCGCGAACTCGACGACCTGATCTTCGAGCGGGACAACTACTTTGCCGGTCTCGAGGCGGCCGCGATGGAGCTGCGAAGCGAAATCGAGCGCGCCGGGGCGTTCGGCGAGGCGACGTTGACCGAGCTGCTGGCGCGTGGGTTCGGGGTGCGTGTGGTGCGGAGCAGCGGCCGGGAGCTCGATGCGGTCGGGTTTCCCGGGCAATACCACTTCAACCCCCAGACGCGGGTGATGTGGTTCCAGACCAGCGCGATCGCGGCGACGCGGCAGTTCCAGCTGACGCGGCTCTATGCCGAACTTGCCGCATCCGATGCAATCGAGCGGGAGGTGCTGGCGCCGGAGCTCGGATCGCCCGCGGCACGGCGGCTGGGGTATCGGGCGCTCGGATCGTATCTGGCGGGGGCGATCGTCTTCCCCTACGCGGAGTTTCTGGGCGAGGCGGAGCGGTTGCGCTACGACATCGAGGCGCTCCGGCAGAGCTATACGGCGAGCTTCGAGCAGGTGGCGCACCGGCTGGTGACGCTGCGGAAGCCCGGGGCGGCGGGCGTGCCGTTCGGTTTCCTGCGGTCGGACCCGGCGGGGCGGCTGACCAAGCATTTTCCATTGCCGGGGCTGCCGATGCCGGGGGCGGGGCACGCCTGTCCGCTGTGGGCCATCTACGGGGCGTTCCGGACGCCCGAGGCGCTGGTGCGGCAGGTTGCGCAGTTCGCCGATGGCTCGCGCTACCTGTTCATCGCGCAGGCGCATGCCCGGCGGGTGGCCAACTTTGCCGAGCGTGGCGCCATCCATACCTCGGTGATGCTGGCCTGCGACGTGCTGCATGCCGACCGCACCGTCTACGCGACGGGGCTGGACCTCAGCGACCCGGGTGCGGATGTGCCGGTCGGTCCGGCCTGCCGGCTCTGTCCGCGGCGCGATTGCCCCGACCGGCAGGAGGAGGCGCTGATGCCGGGCGGCCAGCCCGGAGCGGTGCGCGCGCCGCTGGTGCCGCGCCGTTTCGATATTGGCGAAGCCGGTTGAGTGTGCGTTAGTGTCGCAGAACGCCGATTGGGAGGTCGGCAGGAGGGGACATTGAGCGTGGACGTTCTCATTGCGGAGGATGAACCGAGCATTCTGGATTCGCTCGACTTCATCCTGAGGCGCGCCGGCTTTTCAATTGAATCGGTTACCGATGGCGACGCGGCGCTGGCCGCGATCCGGCGCCAGCGGCCGCGCCTTGTCGTGCTCGACGTGATGCTGCCCAAGCGCTCCGGCTTCGAGGTGCTCAAGCAGATCCGCGCCGATGCGGTGACGCATGACCTGCCGGTGATGATCCTCACCGCCAAGGGGCAGGCGCAGGACCGGCAGACTGCCGAAGACCTCGGGGCCTCGAGCTTCATCACCAAGCCTTACGCCAACGCCGACGTGGTGGGCACGGTGAAGCGATTGCTGGCGGAGGCGGCGGAGTAAGGCGATGGAGCGCCGGAAGCTGGTAAGCGCCGCCCTGGTGCTGACGCTCCTCGGGGCGCTGCTGTTCATGCCGCCGCTCGCCAGCGTCTTCCAGATCCACCGGCTGGTGTTCGGGGTGCCGGCCGAGGTGATCTACCTGTTCACGGTGTGGGTGCTGCTGATCGTCGGAGCGTGGTGGCTCGGCAGCCGCCTGCCGCGCGAGAGCGAGGACGAGGGCTGATGCTGAGCGCTGACCTCGTCACCGCCACGGGCATCGCCTATGTCGGCCTGCTGTTCCTCATCGCCTACGTCTCGGACCGGCAGGCGCGGAAATCCAAGTCGAGCTTCCTGCGCTCGCCGTTCGTCTACACGCTGGCGATCTCGGTCTACTGTACCAGCTGGACCTTCTACGGTGCGGTGGGCTCGGCGGCGCGTAACGGGCTCGAATATCTGGCGATTTATCTCGGGCCGACGCTGGTGTTCATCGGCTGGTGGTTCGTGCTCAGGCGGCTGGTGCGGATCAGCCACAACCAGCGCATCACCTCGATTGCCGACCTCCTGTCGTCGCGCTTCGGCAAGTCGAGCCGGCTGGCGGTGCTGGTGACGGTGATCGCGGTGATCGGCATTGCCCCCTACATCGCGCTGCAGCTGAAGGCCGTGACCTCGTCGATCCAGGCGATTTCGGGCGCCAGCGCGGCGCAGGGAACGCTGCGCGGGGTGGACGATGTCGGCCTCGCCTTCGGGGTCGCGGCAGGCATGGCGCTGTTCACCGTGCTGTTCGGCACGCGCAATGTCGATGCCAAGGAGCAGCACCACGGCGTCGTCGCCGCCATCGCCTTCGAGGCGGTGGTGAAGCTCGCCGCGCTGATTGCGGTGGGGTTGTTCGTGGTGTTCGCGGGCGGCGGGCTCGAGGCGATCTTCTCCCGCGCCGAGGCGGCCGGGGTGGACATCTACTCGACCGGGACGTTCGATGACCGCTGGATCGCGATGAACGTGCTGTCGATCGCCGCGATCATCTGCTTGCCGCGGCAGTTCCAGATCACGGTGGTGGAGAACTCGGACGAGAACCACCTGCGGACGGCGGCCTGGGCCTTCCCCGGCTACCTGCTGCTCATGAGCCTGTTTACGCTGCCCATCGCGCTTTACGGGCTGACCAGCATGCCGGCGGGGGCCAATCCCGACATGTTCGTGCTGACCCTGCCGCTTGCCGCCGGGCAGGAGGGGCTGGCGCTGTTCGCCTTCATCGGCGGCTTCTCGTCGGCGACCTCGATGATCATCGTCGAGTCGATCGCGCTCTCCATCATGGTCTCCAACCATATCGTCATGCCGCTGGTGCTGCGCTTCACCCAGGGGCAGGGGGTAGGGGACGGCCGCGGGGTGAGCCAGTTGCTGCTGGCGTCGCGGCGGTTTTCGATCGCGCTGATCCTGTCGCTGGGTTTCGGCTATTTCTACCTGACGCGCGACAGCAACGCGCTGGCGCCGATCGGGCTGATTTCGTTCTGCGGCGTGGCGCAGTTCCTGCCGGCAATCATCGCGGCGCTGTTCTGGAAGGATGCATCGCTGAAGGCGGCGACGGCGGCGGTGGCGGTGGGGTTCGTGGTGTGGGCGTGGTCGAGCTTCATGCCGTCGTTCGAATCGGCGTCGCCGCTCGTGGCGCAGCTGATGGCCGAGGGGCCGTGGGGTATCTACTGGCTGCGGCCGGAGGCGCTGTTCGGCGTCGCCGACATCGATCCGCTGGCGAACGCGGTGTTCTGGAGCCTGTTCCTCAATACGGCGACGCTGGTGGTCGTTTCGCTGTTCACCAGCCAGTCGGCGCTCGAGCGGGTACAGGCAACGTTGTTCGTCGACCTGTTCCGCCGGCAGGGGCCGGTCGGTACGCTGATGCGTGGATCGGCGGCGACCGGCGACCTGCAGTTCGTGGCGCAGCGGGTGCTTGGCATCGAGAAGGCGACGGCGCTGTTCGCCGGGGCGGGCGCGGAGGCCGGGACGCCGCAGTTCATCGATCGGCTCGAGCGCGAACTGGCCGGTTCGATCGGGGCGGCCTCGGCGCATGTGATGATGAGCAAGGTGGTCGCGGGAAGCGCCGTGTCGCTCGAAGAAGTTCTGCAGATGGCCGACGAGACGCAGCAGGCCATCGAATATTCGCAACAGCTCGAACGCACATCGTCGGAGTTGCGCGACACGGCGCGGAAGCTCGAGGAAGCCAACCGGCAGCTGCGCGAGCTCGACAGCCAGAAGGACGAGTTCCTGTCGCAGGTCAGCCACGAAGTGCGCACGCCGATGACCTCGATCCGCTCGTTCTCCGAGATACTGCTCGGCGAACAGCACCTGGAGGAGGCGGAGCGGCAGAAATTCGTGGCCACCATCCACAAGGAGAGCCTGCGACTGACCAAGCTGCTCGATCAGATCCTCGATCTCAATGCGCTGGAGCGCGGCAAGGCGGCGTGGCGCAACGTGCCGACCGATGCCGAAGCGGTGCTCGACCAGGCAGTGGAGGTCTGTTCGGCGCTGGCGCGGCAGCGGCAGATGCGGCTGGTCGTCGACAAGCAGGGCGAGGGCGCCAGCATCGATGCGGATGCCGATCGGCTGAGCCAGGTGTTGATCAACCTCGTCTCCAACGCCATCAAGTACAACGACGCGCCCGACCCGGTGGTGGAGGTGCGCTCGCGCAGGTCGCGCCGGCACTACATCGTCGAGGTTGCCGACAATGGTCCGGGTATCGCGCGCGACGAACGCACGCTGGTGTTCGAGAAGTTCTCCCGCGGTGCGACCGGTGCGGTCACGGCGCCCGGAGCGGGGCTGGGGCTCGCCATCTCGCGGCAGATCATCAGCCACATGAACGGCCGGCTCGAACTGTTGCCGACGCGCGGCCGGGGCGCGTGCTTCCGCATCACGCTGCCGCTGTCGGGAAGCGCGGCCGTGGCGGAGTAGAGTGCCACCAAAGCGCTGATCGACGCCGCCGGATTTCCATCCTATGTCATGCCACCGTCATTGCTGAGTTTCCGTTTGACCATGCCCACTGCTTCCATGTCCGGCGACGCCCTGCTGGCGCAACTGCGCAGCTTTGTCGGGGACCAACACGTGCATACCGACCCGCGCGCCAACCGGCGCTGGCGCAAGGGCTATCGCTACGGCGAGGGCAAGGTGCTGGCGGTGGTGCGGCCAGGCACGCTGCTCGAGCAATGGCGTGCGTTCAAGGCCTGCATCGAGGCGGGCCGCATCGTCATCATGCAGGGGGCCAATACCGGGCTGAATGGCGGGTCGACGCCGTTCGGCGACGACTATGACCGCGAGGTGGTGCTGATCAACACCATGCGGATCAACCGCATCGACCTCTTGAAGGGCGGCGAGCAGGTGCTGGCGCTGGCCGGCTCGACGCTGCATGCGCTCGAAAAGCTGATCCGGCCGCTGGGGCGCGAGCCCCATTCGGTGATCGGCTCGACGACGATCGGGGCATCGGTGGTCGGCGGGGTGTGCAACAATTCTGGCGGCGCGCTGATCAGGCGCGGGCCGGCGTTCACGCAACTGGCGCTTTATGCGTCAGTGGGGGCGGATGGCAGCGTGTCGCTGGTCAACCACCTCGGCATCGAACTGGGCAACGACCCCGAGGAAATCCTGTCGCGGCTCGATACGGGGCGCTACAGCGAGGCGGATGTCTGGCACGATACCGGCAAGCTAGCCTCCGACCCGGATTACTCGACGCTGATCCGGCAGGTGGATGCGCCTTCGCCCGCGCGGTTCAACAACGATCCGAGGCTGCTGCATGAGGCGGCGGGGAGCGCGGGCAAGCTCTGCGTGTTCGCGGTGCGGCTCGACACGTTCCCGAGTTCGGGGCCGTCGAAGGTGTTCTACATCGGCTCCAACGACTTCATGGAGCTGACCAACATCCGGCGGCACATTCTGAGCTCATTCAATACCTTGCCGATGGCGGGCGAGTACCTGCATCGGGACGCCTACGACATCGCGGAAAAGTACGGCAAGGACCTGTATTTGCTGATCAAATACGCGGGGACCGAGCGCATTCCGACGGCGTTTGCGCTGAAGAGCCGGTTCGATGCGATCACCGGGCGGCTGGGGCTCGGCACCAACCTGTCGGACAAGATCCTGCAGGTGATCAACGGGCTGCTGCCAGGGCACCTGCCCAAGCGGATGAACGATTTTCGCGATCGATACGAGCATCACCTGCTGCTGCGGGTGGATGGGGGCGGGATTGAGGAAGCGCGGGCGTATCTGGGGTCGCTGTTCCCGTCGGTGAGCGGCGATTTCTTCGAAGCGGACGACGAGGAGGCGCTGGCCGCTTTCCGGAACCGCTATGCCATCGGCGGCGGCTCGGTGCGCTATCGCGCCGTGCATGCCGACAAGGTGGAAAACATCGTGGCGCTGGACCTCGCGCTGCCGCGCAACACCATCGACTGGCGTGAGACGCTGCCGGACGGGATCGAGCAGTTCATCGAGCGGCGGATACCCTGCGGGCACTTCATGTGCCAGGTGTTCCACTACGACTATGCGGTCAAGAAGGGCACGGACTGGCTCGATATCGAGCACAAGATCATCGCGCACTTGAACGGGCGCGGGATCGAGTTTCCGTCGGAGCACAATGTCGGGCATCTTTACACCGCCAAGCCGGTGCTCAAGGACTTCTACCGCTCTCTCGACCCAACGAACGCGATGAATCCGGGGATCGGGCAGACCAGCAAGCTCAAGGACTGGGCATAGGGCGCTCTGGCCGCCACGGAGTCGCGTCCCCGACGTGTCATCCCTGCGAAAGCAGGGACCCACTTCACCACCGGCACGGATTTCGAGTTGGGTCCCTGCGTTCGCAGGGATGACAGCGTTGTGGAACGGACATCGAGAGTGGCCCCTGCGGGCGTTGGCGTTTCTACCGCTCCGGCCTGATCAGGCACTCGCTGCCGATCGGCGTGAAGCCGAGGCTGAGGAAGGCGCGGAGCGAGCGGGCGTTGCCGGGGGAGACGGCGGCAAAGAGCAGCTCGCCTTCCGGGGTCAGGTTGACCGCTTCGGCGATCAGCGCGGTGCCGTGGCCCTTGTTGTGGCTCGACGCCTCGACCGACAGTTCGCGGCGGCCGCCGAGGCCAGCGCCGATGGTGATGAGGCCGCGCTCGTCGCCATAGACCACGACATCGGAGCGGTACTGGCGGGCGTATGTTAC
>QLAH01000457.1_pt1 | contig 21122 bp, 22 predicted proteins | sample 4693081 | NCBI WGS metagenome assembly QLAH01 (sample SAMN09425401, study PRJNA476045) | Lake water metagenome, whole genome shotgun sequencing project.
TGACAACCGACGTTGAAGGGGGGGAGGCTCTTGTTCTACCGTGCAAGCTCCAATGGCTTTAGGGTGCATCCAGAGTCACTCCTACGTCTATTTTCGACGCCCCCCAACATACAAGGGTGCATTCGCGAAGCCATGCACCACCAAGGAATAGAGTGCATAACGGCAAGGCTAAGATTCACCCACCGTCAAGAAAGACACAGTCTACGTCGGATGATCCAGCAAAGCCAACAAATCTGCTTCAGAAAGAACCGTTACACCCAGTTTCTCGGCTTTTTCTAGCTTAGACCCGGCCTTTTCGCCAGCGACGACGTAATCCGTAGCTTTGCTGACGCTGCTGGTGACTTTGCCGCCAGCGGCTTCAATTTTGGCGGCGGCTTCGGTGCGGGTGAGGCTGGGCAGGGTTCCGGTGAGGACGAAGGTTTTGCCTGTGAAGAGTCCTGGGGTGGATTCCGTGGCGCTATCCTCGGCGGCAAGCTGAAGTCCGACCCGTTGCAGGCGTTCGATCAACACTCGGTTGGCGGGCAGGTGGAACCAATCTGCCACGGACTGGGCAATTTCGGGGCCGATGGTGTGGACAGCGGCGATGGTCTCTGGATGGGCGGCGGCGAGGGCTTCCACCGAGGGAAACGCCTGGGTCAGGGTTTTGGCGTTGACGGTGCCCACATGGCGAATCCCTAGCCCGTACAGCACCGCTGCCCAAGGACGAGCTTTAGATGCGGCGATGGCGTTGACTAGTTTTTCCGCCAGTTGTGGCCCCATGCGGTCGAGGGGCAGCAGTGTTTCGGTGGTCAAATCGTAGAGGTCGGCGACGGACTGCACCAACCCCCGTTCCACAAACTGCTTCACCCACTTTTCCCCCAAGCCCTCGATATCCAGGGCATCGCGCCGCGCCCAGTGGATGATCGCCCCCTGCACAATGGCCGGACAGGCGCTATTAATGCAGCGGGTAACGGCTTCCTCGTCGGGCTTCACCAGTTCAGAACTGCATTCGGGGCAGTGGGTGGGCATGGTGACGGGGGTGGCCGTTACCGGACGCAATTCCGCCATCACCCGCACCACCTCCGGGATAATCTCTCCGGCCTTGCGCACGATCACCGTATCGCCCTGATGAATGCCCAGTTCTGCCAGTCGCTCGGCATTGTGGAGGGTGGCCCTGGCGACGGTGGTTCCCGCCAAAGCCACCGGGCGCAGTTCTGCCACGGGAGTGACCGCCCCAGTGCGCCCCACCTGAAAGCTGACGGATTCCAGCACCGTGGGCACTTCCTCAGCAGGATACTTGAGCGCCACCGCCCAGCGAGGAAACTTTTGGGTAAAGCCTAGCCGCTCTTGCAGGGCAATGTCGTTGAGCTTTACCACCACGCCATCGGTCATGTAGGGCAGGGTGGATCGCTCCGTGGCCCAGCGGTCGTAATAGGCTTGCACCTCGGTTTCCGATTGGCACAACTGACGGTTGGGGTTTACCCGAAAACCGAGCCGCTGGAGCAGGTCGAGGGCTTGCCACTGGGTTTCCGACTCGGCCTCTAGACCGTGGAGGGTATAGGCAAAAAAATCGAGCTTGCGCTGGGCCACAATTTTGGAATCCAACTGGCGCAGGGTTCCGGCGGCGGCGTTGCGGGGGTTGGCGAAGGGGGCTTCGTCCCTAGCGATGCGCTCCCGGTTGATTTGCTCAAACACATCTAGGGGCAAAAAGGCTTCGCCGCGCACCTCTACCACCGGGGGCGGGTTATCGAGTTGCAGGCGCAGGGGCACGGAGCGAATGGTTTTCACGTTTTGGGTAATCTCTTCCCCAGACATGCCGTCCCCACGGGTAGCGGCGCGGGTGAGGATGCCGTTTTCGTAGGTGAGGGCGAGGGCGTTGCCGTCGATTTTGAGTTCTGCTACGTAGGCCGCTTTGCTCACTTCCGGGGCCTGCCTGCGCCAGCGGTCTTCCCAGGCCCGAAATTCCGCCAGGTCAAAGGCGTTTTCTAGGCTGTAAAGGGGGATATTGTGCTGAACCGAGGTGAACTGGGTGGCGGGTTTTTCGCCCACGCGCTGGGTGGGGCTATCGACGGTGATCAGTTGAGGGTGGGCCGTTTCCAGGTCTTGTAGTTCCCGATAGAGGCGGTCGTACACCTCATCGGGCATGATGGGATCGTCCAGCACATAGTAGGCGTAGCTGGCGGTCTGAAGCTGTCGCCGCAGATCCCGCACCCTGACTTCCAGGTCGGCCAGGGCAGACGCAAGGGCGGCGGAAGAATTGGCAGACTCCATGACCGTGTGTTTTCCTCTGTACAAACAACTGGGGCCAACGCAGGCCGTATTGCCCAGAGGCTAGTGTAGCGCTGTTTGCCAGGGCATCTGTGATCGATTCCTGTGGGAAGAGTGGCTTTCCCAGCCAGCAAAACAGGGCCACAAAAAAGCCACCGTTGGTAAGGCGATGGCTGAGGTATAGCAATCGATCAAAGGAGATAAATCGTCATAGGCTGGCTTGGGCCTAGAACCCGTGTTCTGAAGTCGTCCAAGTGGCGCAGGGTTCTACACTGCAACTGGCCATCACTACCTCAATCACAAAGTTGCCTTCGTAGGGGGCAGCCACTACGGGCTGGGCGTCCACCAAGGTGTCCGAAGCAACCAATTCGCCAGAGGTGGCGTCGTAGAGCATGATATCGAGGTCGGTGCAGTCGCTATCGCAGGTGGCGTTGACGACTTCTCCGGCTAGCAAATAGCCGTTGTAGCTGACGGATTGCCCCGTCGAAAGCCAATCACTACGAGACTGGGCCTGTACGAGGGTGGCCCCTCCGGCCACAGCAATAGTACTAAAGGCTAGCGCGGCCCAAGCTTTGACAGATAGGGTAGCCATGGGGAATTCCTTTAAAAGAGCACGGGGATAGGGGGCAGAAGCGCCAGTTCAGTGAGGTCTGGGCTAGTTCTATCTGTCCCTACAGCCTAAGTATTCCCAGTTCTGGGCCTAACTAACCATACTTTACACAATCAACACAAAACACAAGAACCTGTGAAAAGGGCATATTGGTGGCTAGGCGGCTGCGGGGCAATGCCGAGACATCCTCAGGGGGCGTCCTCAGGAGGCGGGGGCCGCTGCCAGACTGTGGGTTAGCCACTTCACCCGCCTACGACCTTAAAAACTTATTAAGGCTGCGGCCCAAAGTTGAGGGGGCCGATATGCTAGATGCCAAGATACCTCCTAACTGCGTCTCCAGCCCCGTCTGACTCCTTCTGTTGGCGTCCTACGACGGGGCTGCTACTTGTCTAGGCAAAGTCGCACCGTATTTCTACGCAGATGAAACAGATGGGGTCTGCTGCTGAGGCGGAAGCGGTGGCGAACGATCTGCGTCAGGTCATGCCCGCGTTGTCCCAGCAGCCCCACGATTTATCGCCCAAGCTAGAGGGCCACACAGGCCTGGGGCAACTCCAGGGTCAGGCGGTGTTTTCCCTGTCGCCAGAGGCCCTTCAGGGAGATGAGTCGGTAGCGCTGGCAACGGCCCAATGGGTGAATAACCTGCGGCTGGCACTAGGGGCCGATTCGCTAAACCCTGGCCAGGTGCAGCGGGTGGCCTACGGATTAGATTCCACCTCCACCCGGTTCCAGGGGATGGCCTCCTGGTATAGGCCATACTTCCCCGGTCGCAAAACCGCCACCGGGGAAGTTTTTGACCAAGAAGCCCTCACCGCTGCCCATACAACGCTGCCCTTTGACACTTATCTAACCTCAGTTCGGGTTAGACATCGTGGCCAGATCCCCTGGTAGCCCACCCTGCGGGAAGCAAGCTACACCCCCAGCCCCTCTTCCACGAGGAGAGGGGAGCTAGAAAGGATCAAAGTCCCTCTCCCTTGGGGAGAAGGATTTAGGGTGAGGTCTAAAGCGCAAGCTGGAAGCAGGTTTCTCAAGATTGCAGCGACTGGCTTATCCCGAACTCAGGTTATCTAGAGGTGCGTAACCTGCTGAACGGCAAAACCGTGGTGGTGCGCATCAACGACCGTGGCCCCTACGTGGGGGATCGATCCCTGGATTTGTCCTACGCAGCGGCGCGTTGTTTAGGTAGCGTGCAGGTGGGCGTCATTCCCTATGAGACGACTATTCTCACCCCTGGCGACCCCCCCCTCGGAAGGATCGGCCCTGCCGTTGTAGAGGTTGGGCCGGAAGGATTATTAGGAAGCCCGTGGTGGCATGTAGGATAGGCAGCAGTAAGCACCTTTGCCCAAGTCCGCCCTCAGCCTCTATCCCCAGTTCGCCATGAATCCTGTTGACCTTGCGTTTTTGCCTGCCATCGACCAGGCGGCTCTAATCCGTCAGCGCCAGGTGTCGCCCCTGGAACTGGTAGAACTCTACCTAGAGCGCATCGAGCGGCTAAACCCACAACTGGGGGCCTACGTGGCCGTGATGGCCGAATCGGCCCTAGCCGAGGCCAAGGCCAAAACCGAGCAGGTGATGACCACCGACCCCGCCGATCTGCCGCCCCTGTTTGGGGTGTCGGTGTCGGTAAAAGACCTTAACCCGGTGGCCGGGGTACCCTGCGCCTACGGCATCAAGGCCGCCTGCGATCGCATCGCCAGCCAGGATGATTACATTGTCACTAAGCTGCGTCAGGCGGGGCTGATTATCCTCGGCAAAACCGCCACCTCCCAGATGGGTTCCCTGCCCTACACCGAACCACCTGGCTTTCCTCCGGCCCGCAACCCGTGGAATGTGGACTATACCCCCGGTGGATCCAGTGGCGGTGGGGCGGCGGCCCTGGCGGCGGGATTGTGCGCCCTCAGTCAGGGCTCCGATGGCGGCGGTTCTCTACGGGGGCCAGCGTTCTGCTGTGGCCTGGTGGGGATGAAGGCATCGCGGGGGCGGGTGAGCTTTTCTCCGGTAGGGGAACGGATGCATGGGCTTGCGGTCAATGGCCCCCTGGGGCGCACCACCGCCGATGCCGCCGCCTTGCTGGATGCCCTCAGCGGCTACGAACTGGGCGATCCCTACTGGCTGCCCGACCCTGACCCTAGCTTTTTGGCAGGGCTTAACACCCCGCCCCGCCCCCTACGCATTGGCTATACCACCCGCCTAGACCCCATTGGCGAGGCCGATGCTGTCTGTCGGCAGGCCGTCTATGAAACGGTGCAGCGGTTGGAGGCACTGGGCCACACCGCCGAAGAAGTGACCTTTCCCAGCCTAGAAGACCTCGTCGAGCCGTTTACGGTGGTGTGGCAATGTGTGCTGGCCGAGGCCGGGATTCCCTGGATTGTGCTGGAAAAGCTCAACCGCTGGCTTTACTGGCGGGCTTGGCGCATCAACAGCGGCGCTTACCTGCGGGCGGTGGCCAAACTACAACAAATTGCCCGCGACATTGTCCGGTTCTGTGCCCCCTACGATGTACTCATTCTGCCCGTTTACACCCACCAAACCATCCCGGTGGGGGCATGGCAATCCCTAAAATCGCCCCAAATTCTAGAAAACGTGATCAACTGGGTGGCCCCCTGCCCCCCCTTCAACGCTAGCGGTCAACCCGCCCTCGCCATCCCCACCGGATTTTCCCCCCTGGGGCTGCCCGTGGGGGTGCAGTTGGTGGGGCGTCCTGCCGCCGAAGCCACCCTCTTTGCCCTGGCCCACCAGATCGAAACCGCCTATCCTTGGCACCACCACCGGCCACCCATGGCCAATCGGTAACGGGGCTTGGGTCAGGGGGGGCCAGGATACCTAGAGCAGCCATTCTGCTTGGCAAAACAGCTTCGGCAAAACAACTTCGGCAAAACAACTTTGGCAGAATAGCCCTACCGCCGCAATGTTTCGCTATAATAAACGAAACAATTCTTTATGATGCACTCCGTGTGATCTAAATCACCCCCTTCGCTGATTTAGATCATGCTTTTTGGGCTAAGGCATCACTGCCCTTGTGCTCCCTTAGCAGGATAGTAAGGCTATTGAAATGCACTTCCTGCCATGGCTGCCCTATCCTTGCCCTCCAACGCCCATCACCGTGCAGCTTCCCCTCAGGCCTCGCTGCCCCTCTCTATCGCCCGCATGGCCACCGCCTTCGCGGCCCTAGTGGGGATCTGGGCCATGGCCAGCCAAGAAGCCTCCAGCCAAGTGCCCGGTTTGACCGACGGCACCTATCTCTATGGCGAATCTCCCGTTGCCGAAACCGTAGGGGCCACCTACTTTGTGTTCGAGGTCTCTGGCACCAACCTGACGGGGGCGGTCTATCAGGTGTCCTCCTCCTTCGACTGCGTCCATGGCACCGTGACCCCCAACGCCCTGGATCTGGCCATCGTGGATGCCTACGACCAAACCGAATGGCCCCACAGCGTGGCCCTGCTACCGGGCGAAACCACAGTGGCTAATCTCAATGGCGGTGTGCCCCTGCCCAACCTCGACGGCATGACCCCGATTGCAACGCTGTCTGCCCTCGATCACCAAGTGCTAGCCACCTGTCAAGCTCCCTAAGCTGAGTTCGGGATAAACCTAGAACTTCAATCGTTGAAAACCTGCTTCTGGCCCCGACGCTGGCCCTCACCCTAAATCCCTCTCCCACAGGGAGAGGGACTTTGAGCCTTTCTAGCTCCCCTCTCCTCGCTGGAGAGGGGTTGGGGGTGTAGCTTGTTTCCCGTCAGGGTAGGCTAAAGCGCAAGCTGGAAGCGGGTTTCTCCCGATTGTGATGTTTGGCTTATCCCGAACTGAGGTTACGCACGGTTGGACAGATTCGGAATCGGGGGTATGGAATTCGGGTTCGGTATTATACGTCCAGCACCAGCCAAACCTGTTGCAGTAGGGGTTGGGTACCCAGGCCACTCACGGCGGAAATGCAGTGGATGGAGTGGTTTAGCTCGGTTTCAAACTGCTGCACAAGGGCGTCGAGGGTGGCTTCGTCGAGGGCATCAATTTTATTGAGGGCAACGATTTGGGGCCGATCCGTTAACCCGTGGCCGTAGGCGACCAGTTCTTGCTGGATGGTGTGGTAATGGTGAAGGGGATCTTCGGCGGTGGCGTCTACCAGGTGCAGCAGCAGTCGCGTGCGCTCGATGTGGCGCAGAAACTCATGGCCGAGGCCAAGACCTTGGTGAGCGCCTTCAATCAGTCCTGGAATATCGGCAAAGACGGTGCCATCGCCCGTGGGTCGCCGCACCACGCCCAGGTTAGGAATGAGGGTGGTGAAGGGATAGTCGGCAATTTTGGGCCGCGCCGCCGAGAGGGCTGCAATCAGCGTCGATTTGCCCGCGTTGGGTAGGCCGATAATCCCTACCTCCGCCAGCAGCTTGAGTTCTAGTCGCAGCCGCCGTTCTTCGCCGGGAAGTCCGGGGAGGGCGTGTTCGGGGGCACGTTGGCGATTACTGAGAAAGTGCCGATTGCCCAGGCCACCCTTGCCACCCTGGGCCACGCAGAGGGTTTCATCGGGGGCCACCAAATCCCCCAGCAGTTCGTCGGTGTCGGCATCGTAGACCATGGTGCCGCAGGGAACCTCTAGCACCAGATCGTGGCCACAGGCTCCGGTCATATTTTTGGGGCCGCCCCGCTGGCCATCCTCGGCCTTGAACTGGTGGGCATAGCGGAAATCTAGCAGGGTTTGCAACTGCTCGGTGGCTTTCAGCAAAATCGAGCCGCCATGGCCCCCATTGCCCCCCGATGGCCCCCCGGCGGGAACATACTTTTCACGACGGAAGGCCACAATACCGTCACCACCCTTTCCGGCAATGACATCTACCTCGGCTTGATCAATAAATTGCATTATCTCAAAGGGCTAAGGGCGCTAAGGAATGAGACTAGGGATCGGTCTGGGACTGCTGCTGAAGCTGCATCAGGGCGGCCCGAATTTGTTCCGCCAGGGTGTCGTCTTGGGGGTAGGCAGCGGTGATGGCGTCAAAGCGTTCGTTGCGCAGGCCATTGGCTTGGACAATTTGGCTGGCCTGGTTGCAATAGTTCACCAAAATAGTGCGCACATCATTGCGCAGGTTGCGGGGCAGTTGGTTGAGGCTGTTGGTCTCTGTGCAGCGCAGGCTAATACTATTGATGTTAACGCTAGTGCCCGTCAGCAACGACTGAATTTCACTATAGGCCGTGGTGCGGGGGGCTTCCATCTCCAGCACCGAGCGGGCATAGCCCATGATTTCTTCCGGGGAAACATTCAGGTCTTGGGCGAGGGCTGCGGCCCCCCAGCGCACTTGGCCAACCCCAGGGGCATTGAAGGATAGGGGCACCGCACTGGTGACGAAGGCGGCACCACTAACCAGGCTGGCCACCAGAAGGGATCGCCCCCCCTGGGCAAGGGCGACGAAGATAGATCGGGACATATTCATAGCCATAGCTAAAACCGAACTTTCATCAACGGGATGGGTACGTTAAGGATCCTTGGGAGACCGGATGGAGCGGGAATGGACTGACACCCACAGCCGAGTTGCCTGCCGTTGTGGTTATCGTTGTGGCTATCCTAGGTCAACCTTCCTGCTTTGAATGGCAGCGATGCCGTTAAGTTCCCCTTGGGTGACGCTAGTTAATCGGTTGAAAAATTCGGCATAGTTCAATCACTTTGGTATGCAAGGTAGCGCGTTCGTCGCGACCCAGTTTTAATTCAGACTCTAATTCTAGTAGTAAAGGTAAGCTCCGTTGCAACTGGCCCAGGGTAATCCCCCGGATCTCCTGGCGTAAAAAATAGATGCGCTTTGGGTTAGCAATTTCCGCCGCTGCGGCAATCTCCGCCTCACTGGTGACGCGCTCAGCCTCCATCACCTTCAGCCACAGCCACAGCCGAAACTGGCTGACCAGGGTAGCCACAATGCGCAGGGCAGGTTCGTTGCGGTTCAGCAAATCTTCTACCAGCCCTAGGGCCGTTTGGGTATTGCCCTGCTTGGCCGCCTGGGCCAGCTTGAGGCTGTTCTGGGTGGATACCGTGACCAGGGCAGCGGCGGCTTCGGGGGGGATGGGCCGCTGGGGGTCGCTCCAAAAGAGGGCGAGTTTTTCCAGTTCGATGTGGAGCTGGCGAGTGTCGTTACCCACGGCCTCAGCTAGCAAATCCATCGTTTTAGGTGCTAGGTTGAGAGAACGCGCTTTAGCAATCGCTTCCACCTGCTGACGAATTAGATCGGTCTTCCATGGCGGAATGACGGCAAATTCTCGAATCTCGCCGTGTTTTTTGAATAGCTTATAAAACTTGGAGCGACCATCGGGCTTGGTGGCACTGGTTAACAGCAGCACCGACTCACTGGGCAGGTTGGGCAGGGTGCGCTCCATTTCGGCCAACACCTCCTCCGAACAGCGTTGCCCTAGGGCCGTATCTTGCAGCCACACCAACCGCTTTCCCATGCCAAAGGGTGGCGTCATCGCTTGGTTGAGGGCTTGGATGGGGCCATTGGCCACCGAGGGCGGAAACACCTCATAGTTAAAACTGGCCCAGGCTTCGTCTAGGCTCTCCTGGCGAAGGGTGTGTACCGCCGCTTGCAGTTGAAAGTCGTCGTCGCCCCAGAAGAAATAGGCTGGCATGGAGATCAGGGAATGGGGAATAGGGGTTAGGGAGGAGGGGCTAGAACGTAGGGATTATGGGATGATGGGGAGCGATTTTAGAGGGCTGGGTGTGAATGGGATCGTTTGGCGATTAAAGCCCCTGGATCGAGGCCCCTGGTTCAACGGAATCAACGGAATCAACGAAATCAACGAAATCAACGAATGAGCTAGGGCACGATGGCAAAATTGTGGCAAAGCCCCATTTTAGAAGAAAGTTTTGGCTTGATTGACGCAGAATTTGGCCCCCATCGCTTCTCACCCGAGGAGTATGCGGTGGTGCGACGGGTCATCCACAGCACGGCAGACTTTGACTTCAAAGACCTAGTGCGGTTTGAGGGTGGGGCCATGGCGGCGGGGCTGGCGGTGCTGGCCCAGGGTGCGCCGATTGTAGTGGATGTAACCATGGTGCGGCAGGGGGTGGTGGGTCTCGTGGAACGCACCTTTCATAACCCCCTGTGGGCAGCGGTCAGCGAGGGCGACCCCCCAGAACCGGGCCGCACCCGCACAGAAACGGGCCTCTTGCGCTGTTTGGGGCGGATTTCAGGCCAGACGCCTGGGGCGGTGGTGGTAATTGGCAATGCCCCCACCGCCCTGCTAGCCCTCTGCGATGCCATGGAGGCAGGGCAAGTGAGCCCCGCCCTGGTGATTGGTGCCCCGGTGGGGTTTGTGGCGGTGGAGGACTCGAAGCGGCGGTTGGCCCAGGTGGCAGTGCCGCACATTCGGGTGGAGGGGCGCAAGGGCGGATCGCCAGTGGCAGCGGCGATTCTCAATGCGTTGCTGGTGCTGGCCTGGGAGCAACAGCCATGACCCCCATCCAGGTGATTGGCGTGGGGTTGGAGGGCCCCGGTGGCCTATCCCCTACCCTGCGGGAGATGATTGATCGGGCCACGGTGCTAGTGGGCAGTGACCGTCAGTTGAGCTATTTCCCCGACGTGGCAGCAGAGCGCTGGCCCCTGGGCAATCTCCAGACCACCTTGGAACGGCTGCGGCAATGGTTGGAGTTAAGTGAGTTAAGTGGGTTAAAGGATGGTGAATGCGAGGGCAGTCCACCCAGATCCCCAGGCTCAAAAGGGCGCAGGTTAGCGGATCACCGATCCCAATCGGGGCCGGGGTCGCAGGATCTGGCCGAGGATGGCGCAATCTCCTGGTCTCCCCCCTTGGCCGTGGTGTTGGCGTCCGGCGATCCACTCTTTTTCGGTCTAGGGCGGCTGTTGTTAGCAACCCTACCCGCCGACAGTCTCACCTTTCATCCCCACCCCAGTTCGGTGCAGTTGGCCTTTAGCCGCCTGAAACTCCCTTGGCAAGGGGCAACGATAGTCAGCGTCCACGGTCGCTCCATGGATGAACTGGTGGCAACCCTGCGGCGGGGGGATGACCTGATCGCGGTGCTGACGGATTCAACCCACAGCCCAGCGGCCATCGGGCGGCTGATTTTAGACTTGGGCCTACCCCAGGGCTATACCCTTTGGGTGTGCGAAAACCTCGGCGGCGAAGGAGAGGCGATTCATCCCTTAACGCCGGAAACCGTCTTGGAACAATCCTTTGCGGCCCTGAATGTGGTTGTCTTGCAGCGGCAAACACCCCCTGAACCAGACCCCGCCACCTTGCCCCTGCTGGGTCTGCCCGATAGTGCCTTTGCCACCTTTGCCGACCGCCCCGGCCTCATGACCAAACGGGATATTCGCATCCATATTTTGGCGGATTTAGCCCTGCAACCAGGACAAACCCTATGGGATATTGGCGCAGGTACAGGATCCGTCAGCGTAGAAATTAACCGCCTCTGCCCCACCAGCCAGGTCTATGCCATCGAGCAAACCCTGGCCGGATATCGCCTGATTCAGCAAAACCAGCAGCGCTTCGGCAACCACCACCTCCACCCTGTCCACGGCACCGCCCCAGAGGTTCTGGCGACGTTGCCCGCCCCAGATCGCATCTTCATCGGCGGCAGCGGTGGCCATTTGCCCAATATTCTCAATACCTGCGCCCAACGCCTGCGCCCCCAAGGTCGCATTGTCTTAGCGGTGGCCACCCTAGAACACCTCAACACCGCCCTGGCCTGGGCTCAGTCACGGTCTCCCACTTGGTCACTGACGCTGCGCCAAATTCAGGTGCAGCACTCCGTCCAGGTTGGCCCCCTCACCCGCTGGCAACCCCTCACCCCCATTACCCTAATCACCCTAGGCCTAACCTGAGGAAGCGGCCCTTCGGTAGCGCTGGGCGTAGGACAAACCACCTCGTAGAGGGATGCCCACGGACACCGGGGGGCAATCAGCGTAGGTCAATCAGGGCCAAGGGTCGTTTTCGGAGGGATGTCCGTCGAGCTTGTCATAGGTGGTTGCGGCTGCAGAAGCAAGGGCTTTCGCCCCTTGGCCCCAACCGAATCGAGATAGTGTTAGTATAGGCGTGGTCAGTTTTCGGTAGATTACGCTTGTTTCATTTCATTTCGATTTCCGACACAGGTTCTTCTCCGTTTACTCGATACATTCGTTCAATCTGGAGAGAATCCTATGTCTATTTATGTTGGTAATTTGTCCTACGATGTCACCCGTGAAGACCTAGAGCTCGTCTTCAAAGAATACGGTGAAGTCAGCCGCGTCAGCCTTCCCATTGATCGCGAAACCGGGCTTCCCCGTGGTTTTGCATTTGTGGACATGAACGCTGAAGCCCAGGAAGACAGCGTTATCAAAGCCCTCGATGGTGCCGAGTGGATGGGGCGCGAAATGCGGGTGAACAAAGCTCGTCCCCGTGAAGATAATGGAACGGACAATGGTGGTCGTTCGGGTGGTGGCCAATACCGCCGCACTAGCTTCTAAGCCCAAGGGTTGGAGAATATCCCCATAACTCAGCCCCGTTCATGGTCGGGTAAATTTCGTCTATGAATGGCTGAATCAAAGGCTCTGCACAGCAGAGCCTTTTTTGTGGTTTATTAGGAAAAGTTTAACGCCAGCGGCCCTTGAACCGTCCTAAGCCAACCTGAGTTCGGGATAAGCCAGCCGCTGCAATCTTGAGAAACCTGCTTCCATCTCGCGCTTTAGACCTCACCCTAAATCCCTCTCCCCAAGGGAGAGGGACTTTGAGCCTAGCTGGCTCCCCTCTCCCACGAGGAGAGGGGCTGGGGGTGAGGTCTACTAGGGGATCTGGTCACTATGTCTAACCCGAACTAAGGTTAAGCCACAATCCACAGCACCTAGCGCCGTCTCAGGTAAACGGGTTTGAGCATTGTCATTGAGGGATAACCATGGCTAGGGTCACAGATTGGTGCGTGATACTCAACCCGGCTGGCCTACCCTCGGTATCAGTGGGTGTGGAGACCTCGACCCCATGGGTTGTCGGGCTGGGAAACGGGGGGTTCCAGTTCCGATGGACTATGGCCCAAATCAGGACGCTGGGCATTATGCTACTCATGCTAGGGCTGGGCTGGGGGCATCCAGCTTGGGCCGGGGAATGGCGACCTGTGACACCCGCTGGCCTAGAGCAGCAGTTTATCGATGCAGAATCGATTCAGGTCATGCCGGGGGGAACCGTTCAGGTACGCAGTCTTTACCTCAATCAGCGGAAATTGCCCCACCAGCGCACCACCTACACCACCGAATATCGCTGCCAAACCCGTGAGTTTCGCGATGTGGAGTATGACGGAGAACCCGGTGATTTAGCTTGGTCTTCGGTAGATGATGATCCGCTCAACGCCCAAACCCTCGATGACGTTTGTGCCTGGGCTGGTCAGCCCTCCGGTGCCGCCCAGTCTCCTCCTAAAAACTGACGGAAATCCTCATCTTGCTGGCTTAAGCTGACCCAGGCAGCCCCTTGCACCCGTACCCAGTCGGCCAAGGCCGCACAGGCAGGGCGTTCGGTGGCATAGTGTCCAGCGTCAATCAGGATAATCTGGCGATCACGGGCCTCCTGGAACTGATGAAACTTGCAGTCTGCTGTCAGGTAAGCCTGGGCTCCGGTTTTGACCACAGCCCCCAAAAAGCTGGCCCCTGATCCCCCCAAGACTGCTAGGCGTTGGATGGGTTGTTGGAGGTCAGCCGCCGGGGAATAGATCAGCCTTGGTGGGGCAAGTTTTTGCTGAATGGCAGTGAGGAGATCCTGGAGGGCTTGGGGGGAAGGCAGGTTGCCCACCCGGCCATAGCCGACCCCCGACTGGGTGGGTACCACGGGTTCTGAGTTCTGTAGATTGAGTATTTGGGCCAGGGTATCCGCCGTGCCTCCCTCTACCTGGTCAAAGTTGGTATGGGCGCTGTAGAGGCCCACCCGGTGGGTAATGGCTTGGTGAACCATCTGACCCACCGGATCACCATGGGTAACGGCCTTGAGCGGGCTAAAGATCAGCGGATGATGGGCCAAAATTAGGTTCACCTCAGTGCCCCGTTGGCGTTGATCCAGGACTTCCTCTAGCACCGCCAGGGTGGGGGTGAGACAAACCAACACCCTAGCGGGCTGATCCAGCACCCCGGGTTCTACCTGCCAGCCACAGTTATCCCAGCTTTCCTGCCAAAGGGGAGGTGCCCAAGCCTCTAGGCGCTGAATGAGATCGGCAACGGTGATAGAGGTGCCTGTAGCGGTCATGGGTTACACCTAGGGAAGACCTATCGCCTTAAACCGCAAGCCCTACAGGGCAGGCTACGTTGGTGCCTCCCAAGCCACAGTAGCCATTGGGATTTTTGGCCAAATACTGCTGGTGGTAGGCTTCGGCATAGTAGAACTCGGGGGCATCCAAAATTTCGGTGGTGATGGCACCGTAGCCTGCCGCCGCCAGCACCTGTTGATAGGCTTGCTTAGAGGCTTCTGCCGCCTGTTTTTGCTCAGGGGAGTAGGTGTAGATGCCAGAGCGATACTGGGTACCTACATCGTTGCCCTGGCGCATCCCCTGGGTGGGGTTGTGGCTTTCCCAAAAGACCTTAAGGAGCTGCCGGTAGCCGATGACACTGGGATCAAACACGACAAAGACCACCTCGTTGTGGCCTGTCAAGCTAGAGCATACTTCCTGGTAGGTGGGGTGGGGGGTGTAGCCTGCGGCATAGCCCACCGCTGTAGTGTAAACGCCATTTTGCTGCCAAAACTTGCGCTCGGCTCCCCAAAAGCAGCCCAGCCCAAACATCGCCGTTTCCATCCCCGCCGGAAAGGGCGGCTGGAGGGTGTGGCCGTTGACATAGTGCTGGCTGGGTACGGCCATGGGAGTACTGCGCCCTGGCAGGGCGTCCTTGGGATTGGGCATTTCCGTCTTTTTGCCTTTGCCTAAGCCAAAGAAAACCATAGATATTTCTGAGTGCTATTTACCGTCTACGCTTACTATAGGCCATGTTTCCCAGGGCTGGTGGCCTGTGCTGTGGCTTCGGTGGTGTTCGGCGGCATCGGCGCTGGCCCCACCCCAGGGGCACTTAGCATGGCTGTTTCGAGTTTTTTGAGAACGGTTTCCAGCACAGTTGCGAGGACGTTGTGGATCTTTGCCAAGTCCATCAGGCATTACAACAGCCCCTCAGCGCCCTCGGCGTACGGCCAGAACTGGGCGGAGTGCGCCCACGCTTCCAGGTGCAGTGGGTCGAGGAAACGGGATCCACCAACCAAGACCTCATGGCCCAGATGGTTCAGGGTGCAGCGGCGGGAACCGTGCTGCTGGCCACTGCCCAGCGCCAGGGACGGGGGCAATGGGGGCGACAGTGGCAATCGTCCGCCGGGGGGCTGTATTTGTCCCTGGGGTTACGGCCTGAGATTTCCGTGTCGCGCAGTCGCTACCTCACCCTGGCTAGTGCCTGGGGACTAGCGGCCAGCCTCCGCAACCTGGGGGTTTCGGTGCAGGTGAAATGGCCCAACGACTTAGTCGTGGCGGGCCGTAAGCTAGGGGGCATTCTGGTAGACACTCGAACGCAGGGCGATCAGGTATCGGTGGCTGTGGTGGGGCTGGGGCTGAACTATAGGAATACGGTGCCGCCCACAGGTATTGCTCTGGCTTCGATGGTCAACGACCTACCAGCCCAAGATTTGCCCGCCCAGGGCCACGCCGCCGCTCCTCACCCATTAACTAGCTTGGAGGGAGTGGCCGCCGTGGCCCTCTACGGCTTGGTGCAGGGCTATCACCTCTGGCGGCACTGGGGCGACTCGCGTTTCCTGGCTCAGTATCAGCAGGGCATGACCCACCTGGGACAACTCGTGGTGATTAACCATCAACCTGGCGTGGTGGTCGGCCTTGCCCCATCTGGGAATTTGATCGTGCGGCTGTCGTCGGGAGAGCACGGCGCGCCGAGGGAGGCAGAAGTGCAACCGGGCGAAGTGACTTTAGGCTACAATGCGTAGCGGTTGATAGAGGGCAAAGGTTTGATCTGGATTGCTCCACGGGTTGACCTTGCCTACTCCGCAACCACCGATGCTTAGACCCATGTATTTCCCCCGTAAGCCAGCCCATGCAACCCCCGGTTCCACCCCCAACCGCTGCGGCCATCGTCATTCCAGAGCCCGCTGCCGCACCGATCATGGCCGAGAGTTTGCTGACCCCGACTCCCGCACCTAGCACTACCGTTGAGGCCCCTGCCCCCAGTGCGGCCCCGGCTCCCAGCGTCAGTCCGGCCTCTGCGCCTAGGGTGCTGCCCAGCCCCAGATTGACGCCTAATTCCGCCGCCCCCAGTGCCGCCGATCTGATGGCACCGGGTCAGGTAGTGCCTGAACAAATTGCCGCCGATGAATCGGTGCCCGCTGGCTACAACAGTGTCTTCATCGATCCTACGGGCTATAACCTGGGGGCAACCCAGGCTCCAGCCGCTCCCAATGTGGTCTTTTCCGATCGTTCGACGGGATGTCAGATTACGGTGGCTGGGGCTCAAGCCGCTTCTAGCTGTGGCAGTGGCCCTGCGGCTATCCCCGGTTCGGGCATCGCCACCACTTCCGGCGGAGCGATGACCGCCACGGGTTCCCTGGTGGGCGGGTCGCGGGTGCCTACGGGGTCAATTACCGTTGGCCCCCGTGGGATGAGTCTCAACAGCACCATGGTGGTCAGCCGAGCGGCTCTCAATGACCGGATTCGTCCCCTCAATATCCTGCGGCGGGGCAATGAGGAGTACGTCTTTCCCTTGTCGATTCCGGCCTCCATTTCCTCGGTGTTTGGCTGGCGAATGCACCCTGTGCACCAAACCTGGCGGTTCCACTCCGGTACCGATTTAGCAGCTCCCATGGGCACTCCGGTGCTAGCGACCCAGGCAGGGCGCGTGGCCGTGGCCGATTTCCTCGGTGGCTATGGTCTCACGGTCATTTTGCGCCATGGCGACGGCAATCTAGAGTCCCGCTATGCTCACCTATCCCAGATCACGGTGCGCTCTGGAGAGGTGGTGCAACAGGGAGAAGTCATTGGCTTAGTCGGCAGCACGGGGACATCCACTGGCCCTCACCTGCACTTTGAGGTACGGCAACTAACCGGGGAAGGCTGGGTAGCCATGGATCCTGGCGAGGTGCTGGAGTACGGCATTGCCAACCTGATGAACATCCTCAACAACCCCATGGCCGCCCTTGGCCAAGGGCAAGCAACCCCAGGTGGGGAGAACAGCAATGCCTCGGAAGTTCCGGTGGATTATCCCTACCGTCCGGCGCAGCCCAACGCCAGCTAACGGTCAGGGGCATCGGGCCAGATCGCGCCATGGAGGTCGAACCTAGCAATGGTGTTTACCCAGCATTACCCGATTCGGTTTAGCGATACCGATGCCGCTGGAGTGGTGTACTTTGCTAAGGGTCTTGCCCTCTGCCACGCCGCCTACGAAGACTCGCTTCAGGCCGCAGGCATTGAGGTGAGATCCTTTTTCAACCCTAATGCCCCCCTGGCCTACCCCATCGTTCATGCCAGCATCAACTACCACCGTCCCCTGCGCTGTGGCGATGTTGTTACCCTTGTCCTCTGTCCTCAGCGCCTCGATGAAAGCAGCTTTGAGATCACCTACCGTCTGTATGCAACACCTGCATCAGAGCAACCTCTAGCCGACGCCTTAACCCGTCACTGCTGCATCGAACCCCATCCTCGCCGCCGTCACCCACTGCCAGCGGCCATGGTGCAGTGGCTCCAAACCTGGGGCATGGTTTCTGACCATCAAGACATCGCGGCAGGCTAAGCCAGGGGCGGTTTGAGGCCATGCTATGACCAGTCATCGGCCCAGGCCAGCCCCTAGGAAATAGCCCGGTCGGATACAATCAAGCTGTTTTACAACCGAGGGGGATGATGATCGAGCTAGACTCTAGCCGTTGGCAGGAATGGCTGTTTGTGGGCGGCTATGTCTCGTTTTTGGTCATCATTGCCTGGTTAGCGGTAGGGCCAAAGCGTTAGCGGGTTGCGATAGACGTTGCTGCAACGAGGTGCGATGTTGCCGCATCTAGCCACGTCGCGACAGATTACTCAACCTCAGTTCGGGTTAGACATCGTGACCAGATCCCCTGGTAGACCTCACCCCCAGCCCCTCTCCTCGTGGGAGAGGGGAGCTAGAAAGGCTCAAAGTCCCTCTCCCTTGGGGAGAGGGATTTAGGGTGAGGTCTAAAGCGCAAGCTGGAAGCAGGTTTCTCAAGATTGCAGCGACTGGCTTATCCCGAATTCAGATTACTCAGACTTCGGGGTTTCAATCCAGAGCTTCAATCAAGGTATTCGGAATCACCGCATCATCCCAGGCAGGAGGTTCTTCCCCAAGACGCACAATCACCAAATCGTAGGACGGGATAACGTAGACCTTTTGGTGATGACGGCCATCTAAGTAGAAGGTGTCGGGGGCTAGAAAAGGAACGGAGGCTGCCGATTTGACCTGCGGATAGTCGGGGGTGCGAGCTTTAATCCACAGGTGCATCCCAAAGGTGGGTTCCAGGGTCGATTCCTGTCGCATTTGATCAATCCAGGCTGCTGGGATCACCTGGCTATCCCCCACCTGGCCCTGGCGCAAAAACAGATGCCCCACCCGCAGCCAGTCGTAGGCGGTGGCAAAGAAACAGCAAAACGCCTTGGCACTGCCCTCCGGTCGATCCATCCACAGAAACGCATCCTCGGCCCCGAGGGGTTGCCACAGGCGGCTAGAGAGGTAGCGGCCAAAGGATTCGCCCGTAGCCGATTCCAGCACAAAGGCCAACAGTTGAGAATTGACGTTGTTGTATTCGTAGACCTGTCCCGGCGGCTGGGCCTGGGGAATAGATAGGGCGACTTGGCGCAGGTTCGATCCACCGTAGAGTTGCACCAGGTCGGAACTCAGAGTATCGGTGCGGTCGTCGTTACGCAGGCCCGACTGCATGTAGAGCAAGTCTTCCAGGGTGATTTCCCCACGGGGATCTTCAGCCCACTCTGGCAGATAATCCCCTACCCGATCCGATAGGGACTGGATATGCCCCTCCGCCAAGGCCACGCCGATCATCAAGCCCAGCAGGTTTTTGGTCATCGACATACCGTTGACGGGGCTATCTGGCCCCTGCCCCTGCCAGTAGCGCTCGAAAACGAGGCGATCCCGATGCACCACTAATAACGCGACGGAATTTTGATTCTCGGCAAAGTCCGCTACTGCTTCTAATACTTGCGGGGACAATTCCCCCGGTTCCGCCGTTGGATTCACCACCGTCCATGGCGGCGGCGTAGGGCTTCCCGGTACCGGATATCGGGGCTGATACCAATCCGCCGACGTAATGGGCCGATCTGGATAGTTTAGGGATCTCGCCCACAGTCGCCAATCCACACGACTCCCCAGAATCCCCAGCCCCCCCAGGGCGAAAATTCCGACTCCCAAAATGGTTTTAAGCCCAAGATGCTGCATAGAACACAGTCTTTCCCCAAGGGGTTTACTACAGTGAGCTCAATGTGGCGCTGTCAGTGATCTCGGTTTCTAGGCGATTGCAACCGACGACTTGCACCCTCTAGACTGTGGGCCGACCTACAGGCCAGCTTACAGTGATACTCTAATAAAAAGATAAGGGCGTTAGGGTTGGCCGGGGGCATCCTTGGTTAGGCCACGCTTAATGCAGCAGGTTGAACTCCATAAACCTGCTGCCACTAGTAGGGTTAAGAGAGTTGCAAGTTAACTATGTACAATCCAAGTGTGAGTGGCGGCAACGCCAGCAGCCTCGCTGGTAGCCGTTTATTTTTATACGAGGTGCAGGGCCTGCGCCAAAATGCAGAAACCGATAAGATGAACAACCCCATTCGCAAGAGTGGCAGCGTTTTCATCACGGTTCCCTACAACCGTATGAACCAAGAAATGCAGCGGATCACCCGCATGGGTGGCAAAATTGTCAGCATCCGCCCCATGGAAACGGTGGGAGCCATCGCCAACGCGACCCCGACGGTGATTGAGTCAGCGCCTGTGACCCCTGAACCCACAGAAAAGCCCATGACTCAAGCGACCCCTAAGGCTAAGAAGGCCGATGTTCCTGTCAACCTTTACAAGCCCAACGCGCCCTACGTGGGCAAAGTGCTCTCTAACGAGCCTCTCGTTGGAGAAGGTGGTCTAGGTATTGTTCAACACATTACCTTTGACCTCTCGGAAGGCAACCTCCACTACGTCGAAGGCCAGAGTATCGGTATTATTCCCGAAGGCACCGATGCCAACGGCAAGCCCCACAAGCTACGTCTCTACTCCATTGCCTCCACCCGCCACGGCGACCAAATAGACGACAAAACCGTCTCCCTCTGCGTGCGTCAATTGGAGTATAAGAGCCCCGAATCTGGCGAAACCGTTTACGGTGTGTGCTCTACCTACCTGTGCAACATCGAGCCCGGTGCCGATGTGAAGATCACTGGCCCTGTGGGCAAGGAAATGCTGCTGCCCGACGATCCCGATGCCACCATCATCATGCTGGCCACCGGGACGGGGATCGCCCCCTTCCGCGCCTACCTGTGGCGGATGTTTAAGGAAGCCGAGCGCAAGGCCAATTCCGACTACCAGTTCAAGGGTCTAGCCTGGCTGATCTTTGGTGTGCCCTACACCCCCAACATCCTTTACAAGGAAGAGTTGGAGGCCATCCAAAACGAATACCCCGACAACTTCCGTCTCACCTACGCCATCAGCCGCGAACAGCAAAACGCCGAGGGTGGCCGGATGTACATCCAGCACCGGGTAGCCGAGCACGCCGCTGAACTGTGGCAACTGATGCAGAAGCCCAACACCCACACCTACATGTGTGGTCTCAAGGGTATGGAAGACGGTATCGACGAAGGCATGTCCGCCGAAGCCAGCAAGCACGGTGTGGACTGGACGGAGTTCCGCAAGCAAATGAAGAAAGAACACCGCTGGCACGTCGAAACCTACTAGGGTTTGCAGGCATCCCTTACCCTACCCCCTCTCTCAGGAGAACTACGGCTTATCCATAGGCTGCTAGCCTGCCTTGGGCCGAGGAGAAGACCCTACTGATTCCCCCTTTTAAGGGGGAATCAAATTGAAAGTCCTCCTTAAAAGGGGGCTAGGGGGGATCTCCTCGGCCAGATCTTATGGATAGAAATGAGATGTGTATAATCGGTAGCCCAGTGAGGGGTGTAACCTAGCTGGTTGACTGACAAAAGTTGTCTGAAAGCTGCTGAACAGTTTGTGGTGCGGTAGTTTCAGGGATTTGATGGGGAAGAGGGGAGTCAGCGTTCTAAGCTTAGATACCACTCAAAAGCGTGAACGCTGTGAAAAAAACTCCCCCCTCTACGATGCCTTGAACGCTTGAC
>QLAH01000458.1_pt1 | contig 21109 bp, 21 predicted proteins | sample 4693081 | NCBI WGS metagenome assembly QLAH01 (sample SAMN09425401, study PRJNA476045) | Lake water metagenome, whole genome shotgun sequencing project.
CTTAATCCACCGTTAGCCAATTTATTGCAATAGAAAATAATACAGTTTGATGGAAGCAGTAATTCTGTCTCACTGTATTATTTTTTGAGACGCCGATTCCCTGCGTAGTCTATTAATCGAGGTGCCCAAAGGAAAACTTGCAAGTGCTAAAGCCAAGGTTGACCAAGCACAAGAGGCTGTTCTAGCAGATGAGAGAACCTCAGAAGCTAAGATCGCCAAACTCAACGGTGATCCAAATGTTGATGGCTCCCTCGCGAATCTACGGAAACAGATTACAGACAAAAAAGCTGAATACGAATACAACGTTACCGTTGCTTCTACCACTACGACTTACGCTTGGGTTAGTCTGATTGGGTTAATTGCGGCTGCGGTATTGGCTGGGGTCTATGGAGAGAAAGCAGTTAAAGCCCTAAACGAAATGCATCGCCTAGAAGATGAACTTGCGAAATCAGACCTAGAGATGCATACTGCCTTGCAGGTTAATAGAATTCAAGATAATGCTATTACTTCTCTACAACAAACCGAACATTACACTGATCTTGCAATCACTCATACTACGACCGTACAAAATGCATGGGAGGCAATCTCCAACAACCTTAGCTATGTAGCCAATAAGGTAGCTGATATGACCAAAGAGAAAGATGAATCAACAGTTCTCAAGACCAAGGCTCTCGTCAAGAGCTATGCTGAGTATGCTGGGAAACGATGGGCGTTACTGATACCTCCATTGAAAGAGTTGACTCGCGATCCTTATATTGTGGTTGCAGAAGGTGAGAAGAGTCTCGTCGAGCTTGCTACGGAAGTTCAAAAAGAAATTGAAATTGCGAAGCAAGCCGCTTAATACAGTGATCTTCGGTTGGCAATCACTTTACGTTTGAAGTTAGGGCTATACTCTGGCTAAAAGTAGGGTATAGCTCTTTAGCCACTTAACCTTGAACCTCATCTCAACTGGGTATAATTTATGATATCTTCAAGCAATAACATAGACTGGTCACAACTCTATTCTCTTAATCAACTTGCTACATGGCAACTTCCCGCAGTTAGCCAGAACAATGCAGAGGATGGAATTTTTCGTAATCTATTTTTAGATTGGAATAAGCTTCCGAAGAAAGCGAATAGCGGAAACGATATTCCATTATGGTTTCTATGTTGTGATGTTCTCGATTTGAACAAAGGTATCATGATTGGGACAACAGCCCTAATCTTTGCTAGACGAATCGAGATTACTCGCAATGCATCACTAATTTTTGACCGAAGTGAAGGGAAATCTCAAAATATCATTATTTTTGCGCAGGAAGTGGTTGATAAGCTAACTGGTCAACCAACTGCACTCAACATTATAACAGTTGGTGACAACGATACATTGAAGACTTGCCCCTTTCAGCCTGACTCAAAACTTGCGGGGGCAAGCGGATTCTTTTGGGCGGATAAGGCTGAAGCAGCCAAAACAATGCTGCCTGCCGAACTTGAGGTAGCCTATTTCTATGAAGCAGAACCGCTCCGATTGGCCTTAGTGTCCCAATTTCAGGTAGCTGCACTTCTATCTACCGAACCCAAAGCGGAGCTTCAAGCCTTAAGTATTGACCAGTTTCGTTGGGTGGCGAGTTTGGCACAAGCATCGCCTGAAACCAGGGATCTATCTGCTCAGGCTAGCTCTATGGTAATGACGCTGTCATCTATGAAGGCAGTTGGCAAAGATACCCTGCTTGTCCCTCAGTTGGACATGGACATTTATAAAGAAGAAGCTAAAGCATTCATGGATTTGCTGCGACAAAGGCAGCAACAGTGGGACAACTTTCAGTCAAGATTAGCTGAATCCGGAAACTGGGCTAATGCGGCTCAAGATGCGATCTCAACTCAACAGGTGCAGAAAGATCTAGTTGACAAGCTAGTTAACCAAGCCGAAAGCACCCGCCGTCAGATGATTTATGCAAGAGATGTTGCTGCAAAACAAGTTGTGGCAGAAAAAGCACTCGTCGCAGAACGGCAGATTGATTTTGACCGTGGTATCGAAGAGTGGAAAAAACAGCAGACCATCAAAGCTTCTATTGATCTTGTCATGGGAATCGTTAAGATCCTCGCACAGATCCCTGTAATCGTTGCGGCTGGTCCTCAGATGGCGGTCATGCCAGTATCGGGGTTGGCTCAAAGTGCAGCTAATGTTATCAGTTCTGCCATGTCGTCTCACAAAAAGCCTGCAGATGGTCAACCAATTAAGGATGCTCCTGCTGATAAAGATAAACTCGCTGATTTTCTAGATGAGCAAGCCCAAAAAGAACGCGAGGATGCACAGAGTACTCTCGAAGAAGGGCTAAAAACTGCTGGGGAAGGGGGGAAAGAAGTTTTCGATGCAGCCATGCGAATTGTAGAGATTGCACAAGCGGCTGAACAAATGGAAGCACAAAGTCTTGAGATTCTTGATTCAGTTAATAATACTACGTCTACAGCGTTCTCTTCCTATGATGTTCAGGGTCTGGATGTTGTCACAGGTGGTGAGCAAGTCTGGGATCTGCTACTAATTGCTGTTGAAAACACATTCGAGAACATCAGTGCTTTGAAAGAAGTAGAGGGGGGAGTTGCCTATCGCTTAGAAATCCGTCGGCTCGTTATCTATGGTAAAGCCCTTAGTAAAGCTCGGTTAGCTCTAGCTCAGGCAAATACACAGCTTGCAGAAATGAAATGGCGTCGCATTGCAGCGGAGCAAACAATTACCATTGCCGAACGTCGTGCCAAGAAGCTTCAGGAGCAAATCGTTCGTGATCAGACTTTCGCACAGTTAATTTTTGGTCGATTACTGGATGCGAAGCGATCAATTTATTTAGCAATGGAAGATTACCGTCGAGCATTTCAGTATTTCACTCTGGTTGAGGAAGCACAGGCACCTGCCCTTCCACGGATTACTGATTCGGTTGATAAATTTGCTTCAGCAGTTGCTTCAATTTCAGGGAAAAAGTTGAAGTTAGAGGCATTGGGTCAGCCGCCACAGAGCATGAAAAGGACGATTTATCTTGACAGTTTAGAACTACTCAATCAGATGAGGTCAAATGGATTTGTCACCTGGGAGATTAGTCCTGACACCCTTGCTTTTGGAGGGTTTTGCAGAATACGACTGAAGTGTGTGCGGGTCTATGCTGAGGGCTTACAAGCTTCTGATGATGTCAGAATTCAGATGATGACTTCAGGTATCTATACTGACAAAGTTTCTGGAGGAGGAACTCGACGTTTTGTTAGTAAGAATACACGGCGAGATTTTGTCTACAACGGTTTAACTCAAGAAATTGAGTTTGACGGAGATGTTGCGCCGCGTTATGTAGACGATTTTTTCTCGCCAACTCCTTTCACTATCTGGACATTACAAATTGGGCATCAAGACGATCGAGCAATTGACTTATCCTCGATCAAACGCTTGAGAATGGAGTTTCAAGGCGAAGCTACACTTCTATAGTTGCGCAAATCTTTGCAATAGATATTGCTTTTTTAGCCTAGGGATTATTGTATTCCGGATTGCGCAGGTTGGGTTGAGGTACGAAACCCAACATCTACAAGCTTTAGTAACACTTAGATATTGGGTTTTCAATTTCTAAGCAATCGTCCTCATAGTTAGCAGTCACCAGCTAACAACGCCCATGCACACCGACCGCCGAGAGTTGATCGGTTAGAGTTCGAGATTATCTGCGGCGGGTGATGGGCACCGTTATGTCGCCAGTCCTCGGTGGGGGCAGTTTCTGAAGCTTATGTGTCAGTAGTCAAAATCAAGTCGCTGTGATGCTGTCGGTGGGGCAAAGCGAGAGCAATCCAAACAACTGCTAGAAATTGCTACAACAGGAATAGAACGGGTGATAGAGACGGATTAAGCTACAGCAACGATTTGGATCAACGAGCAGCTAGAAGCCTTGGGGGTAGAACTGACATGACGATTGCGGTGATCGAACTACCAATGGAGAAAATAGCTGAGTTTTGTCACAAATGGCAGGTGATAGAATTTGCCCTCTTTGGCTCTGTCCTGCGCGATAACTTCCGCCCCGACAGCGACATTGATGTGATGGTGCAATTTCACCCAGATGCTCATCCCACTTTCCGTACCCTAGACCAGATGGAGGCAGAGCTTCAAACCATTTTCGATCGAGACATTGACCTGATTACCCGTCAGGGCATTGAAACCAGTCGCAACTACTTACGTCGTCACGAAATCCTTTCCTCAGCCCAGGTGATTTATGCAACGGGATCTTCAATTCCTGCTTGATATGTTGCAATCCGCAGAGCTGATCCTGACCTACACCGCTCAATGCTCAAAGGATGAGTTTGTTACAAACGTGCAGCTTCAAGATTCAGTCATTCGGCGGCTATTGGTGATTGCTGAAGCAGCAAGGCGGGTTTCAGACGCAACTCGGCAGGTATTACCGAACGTCTCTTGGCAAGAAATCAACGGAATGCGAAATCGGTTGGTGCATGAATATGATGATGTCAACCTCAACATTGTCTGGGATGTGGTGCAGTTTGGGCTACCGCCTTTGATTGAGGAACTGAAATCGCAAATTCCTCCAGAACGGTAAGGATAGCGGGTAGAGGCGGCTGAAGCGGCATAACAAATCGATGGATCCGACCACCGAGAGTTTATCTGTAGGCATCAAAAGTGATCTGCGGCGGTTTATCTCAATCGTCACAGCGTGAAGGGTGTCGGAGTTGTTGCTGCCGATTGGGTGAGTAACCTGAGTTCGGGATAAGCCAGCCGCTGCAATCTTGAGCAACCTGCTTCCAGCTTGCGCTTTAGACCTCACCCTAAATCCCTCTCCCCAAGGGAGAGGGACTTTGAGCTTTTCTAGCTCCCCTCTCCTCGTGGGAGAGGGGCTGGGGGTGAGGTCTACCAGGGGATCTGGTCACTATGTCTAACCCGAACTGAGGTTGAGTACGTAAGCCCCAGAAATTAGCCGAGAGGTTATAACCTTGATGGCTACCCTGTCCTACGCGGCTAGGGGCAGGGAGGTCTCGGCCAGAACTTGGTGGTAGAACTGTTGAAGCTGACGGGTCGCCGCCGCCCAGCCCCATTGCTCAGCCTCGGCCACGGCGTTTTGGCGCATGGTTTCCCGTTCGGTGGTGGCTTCGATTAGGCGGCGGGTGGCGTTGATGGCCCCTTCCTCATCCTTGGGGTCAAACAAAAAGCCGTTTACCCCATCGGTGACGATATCGGGAATGCCTCCGGAGTTGGCCGCTACCACCGGACAGCCCGCCGCCATGGCCTCCAGCAGCACTAGCCCCAGGGTTTCGGTGCGGGAGGGGAATACGAACGCATCCGCCGACGCATAGGCCGAAGCGAGGTCTTCCCCTGCCAGGTAGCCGACAAAATGGGTGGGCGTATCGGCAAAGTGGGCCTCTAGTTCGGCGCGGTAGGGGCCATCGCCCACTAGGGCCAGCCGCGCACCGGGGATGGCTTGCAGGACAGGCTTAATCCGGTCGATTTCTTTTTCCGCAGAAAGGCGTCCGATATACAAGAGCAAAGGCGCTTCAGGGTGGCCCTGGGAGAGGCGGTCGCGCATGGCCGCACCGGCCAATTCGGGCCGGAAGAGTTCCGTGTCTACCCCTCGCTGCCACACATCAATGCGCTCCACGCCATGTTCCGACAGTTCGGCTTGCATGGCGGTGGAGGTGACGAGGTTGATGCGGGCCTGGTTGTGCATGGCCTTGATTAGTTCCCACATCACCCCCTCCAGCATTCCTAGGCCGTAGTGCTCTAGGTATTTGGGCAGGTGGGTGTGGTAGGAGGCCACCAGGGGCACATCCATGGTTTTGCTGTAGTAGATTCCAGCCAAGCCAAGCACCGCCGGATTTACAACATGGATGAGGTCAGGCCGAAAGCCTTCCAGGGCTTCCCCAATGGAGGGACGGGGCAGGGCCAGCTTGAGTTCGGGATAGAGGGGCAACGGGAAACCCGATACGCCATGAATCTTCGCCCCTCGATATTCCGTCAGCCCCCCCTCCGGGGAGAACACCAAAACCTGATTGCCCTGGCGCTGGAGATGATCGACGGTGTGCTTGAGGCGGGTGACAATGCCATCAACCTTGGGCAAAAAGGTCTCGGTAAAGAGAGCAATTCGCATGGGAAACCAGGGAGCTAAGGGGAAGTTGAAAAGGGCGAGAATGGAGCCTGTGGAACGCCTAGCCAGACAGCCTGGTCAAACTAAGGGCTATTCGGTGTGGGCTCTAGGTTAATGGGGTGGATGTTCGGAGTCCAAGGCGCTTTGTAGCTGTTGGGTTTTGCTTTGCTGCACCCAGCCTACGCTGCTCAGCGTTCTGTGAACAAGGGGCTTAAGCCCTTTGTCTAGTAACCATGCCATTGAACAAAAGGGCCAGCACCCTGGTAGAGCGCTGACCCTGGGGTAGGCTAGCTACGACGCCACTGTACCTTGGGTAGGATCTGGCTGTGGTCAACGCGATCCTTGTACTTCACGGCGAAGTTCAGCAGGCTATCCAGCAGCGAGTCGGACAGCATGTGGGGTTGCAGACCCAGATCGAGCAGGTTGGTGTTCTTGGCGTTGAAGTAATGGTCTTCGGCCTCCACACGGGGGTTGTCGAGGTGGTTGATTTCCACATCGAGACCCAGGGTGGTTCCGGCTTTCTTCACCATCATGGCCAGGTCGCCGACGCTGAACATTTCGGTGAACTGGTTGAACACCCGGAAGATACCAGGGTCGCCGGGGTTGGCGATGGCGATTTCCACACAGCGCACGGTGTCGCGAATATCGAGGAAGGCGCGGGTTTGGCTGCCCTTACCGTAGACGGTGAGGGGGTGGCCCACAGCAGCCTGGATACAGAAGCGGTTGAGGGCGGTACCGAATACGCCATCGTAGTCGAGGCGGTTGATCAGCAACTCATCCATGCCGGTTTCTTCGGTGAGCACCCCGTAGACCACGCCCTGGTTGAGGTCGGTGGCGCGTAGACCCCACACCTTGCAAGCAAAGTGGATGTTGTGGGAGTCGTGCACCTTGCTGAGGTGGTAGAAGGAACCGGGCTGTTTGGGGTAGGGGAGGGTGTCTTTGCGACCATTGTGCTCAATGGTGATGTAGCCCTCTTCGATGTCGATGTTGGGGGTGCCGTATTCGCCCATGGTGCCCAGCTTGACCAGGTGGCAGTCGGGGAAGTTGTCCCGCAGGGCGTAGAGCAAATTCAGGTTGCCGATGACGTTGTTGGATTGGGTCAGCACGGCGTGTTCCCGGTCAATCATGGAGAACGGGGCGGAACGCTGTTCGCCAAAGTGAACCACCGCTTCCGGCTGGAATTCCAGCATGGACTTTTCCAGGAAGGGGTAGTCGTTGATGTCGCCGATATAGAGGTCGATGTGCTTGCCGGTGAGTTCTTTCCAGCGCTTGAGGCGAGCTTGGATCGGGGCGATGGGGGTCAGGGTTTCGATTTGCAGTTGGGCATCCCAATGACGCCGCACCAGGTTATCGAGGATCCCGACTTCGTAGCCACGATTGGAAAGATACAGGGCGGTTGCCCACCCGCAGTAACCGTCACCGCCAATTACAAGGACTTTCATATCAATGCTTCATTCTCGTTGCTGATACCAAGACAATCTACCAGTTTTAGCGACCCTGTAAACCACCGATCTTGAATTATCCGTAAAGCCAAATACGGTTTCGCGGCGATTTATTCAGGCCAGTTTATGGCCGCTTCACGGAAAAACTCGCTCGTTCGCCGTCATCCTTGCAAACGCAGCAAAATCAACTGCGTGGGGCGGTTAGCCTCAAAGTTGTTGTCGCTAACCACCATCAAACTTTGGCTACCGTCGGGCAATCGTGGGCCGAGGGTCATGCCCTCCAGGTTGTCTACGGGAACCGCTGTGTCGGCAAAATCGAACACCAGTTGTTTGTGAATGGGCGAAATCCCCCCTGTGCTTCCCCGCAGGGTTGCGAGGGTAGAGATATCCGTTGCGCCGCCCGTGGCCAGTTGGTAAAGCCGCACGTTGAAGCCCCGCAGGCCAAAGGCGCGTTCTAAACCGAGGAAATGCCCCCCTTGGTCGATCACCAACAGATCCGTTAGCCCATTGACCACCGCCCCGGAGGGTTCTAAGTCTAGGGGGTAGGCGTGCTCGGCAATCAGCGTAGACTGATCTTCCCCTAATAAATAGTGTAAAAAGCGGCTTTGCAGAGGTTGGGTGGGGTCAGATTCGTAATCTTGCACCAGGGCTGATTCTGTGGCCATGAAGAGGCGGAAGGGTTCGGTTTGGCCAGCGGTACCCGGTGCGGCGTTGATGGTCAGAGACTCGAAGCTGAGGTTGTTACGGACGCCCTGGGTGGGCAGATTGGCATCATCGGGCAGGAACCGCTCTGGAATGCGAAAGGGGGTCACCAGTCGCCCCGTTTCTCGGTCAAACTCGCCCAGAAAAGGTGGGATGCCCTGGTCTACGTCGCCCTCGCTGCTGACCAAAACCGTGTTGCGCGGAGATAGGGCAAAACCCTCTGGATCAAGCTGTCCCTGGGGGTAGGGGTTGCCCTCGGCGTCGGTCAGAGGGGTCACAGACTCGATAGTAACGGTCTTAAACCGAGACTGACCGTTTTCGTCAACCTCAAAGGCCATCGCCAGTTCATAAAACCGAGGTGGGCCAAATCGTCCCCGATCATCGGCAAGGGCATAGAAGCGATCCTGGGAGCGGTCGTAGGCGAGGGCCGATAGGCCGCCTACGGTGGTGCCCTGAAACTCCTGGGGCGGCAGGGTGTAGACATCCAGCACCTCCGCCGAGAGGGGCAAAAACAGGCGTTCTTCGGCCTTAATTTGGGGAATGGCGCAACTGCCCAGGGCTAGGGCCAAACTGACCAACAGGGCTACAGCCTGTAGCCTTGGAAATTCTCGCCCATTCAAGCTTCCCGCCTTTCCCATCCGTCGCTGTCTCCGTGTGTGCATCTTCTTAATATCAACCCAGTTCACCTTAAACAGCGTAACCTCGGCCCACCCAGTCACCATTACCTAATCCCCTGGGCGTATCCAGTTCGGTGCCCCTGGGCAGTGACGGGCTTGGTGAGTCATCAACACCAAATCCCCCAAAATGCTGGTTAAGGTGCGGGGTTTTCCGTCCGTGGTGCCGTTGCCCTCGACGATAAAAAACACCGATGTGAGGATTAACGTGCGCTTGAATCTGCTGGCATACAGTCAGTTCAATACCTTCGAGGGTGTCTAGGCGTTCCGGGTGCTTGGCTTTGGCATCGGCTAGCAAGATGGCGACGATGGCAGCGGCATGGGCTTTGAGTTGCTGCTGTTGGTCTGGGGGCATTGGCGTCGGGGGGGAGTTATAGGAGCTAGCTTAACCTCAGTTCGGGTTAGACATCGTGACCAGACCCCCTGGTAGACCTCACCCCCAGCCCCTCTCCTCGTGGGAGAGGGGAGCTAGAAAGGCTCAAAGTCCCTCTCCCTTGGCGACAGGGATTTAGGGTGAGGTCTACAGCGCAAGCTAGAAGCAGGTTTCTCAAGCTTGCAGCGACTGGCTTATCCCGAACTCAGGTTAGCTTAACCGCTGATACCAAATCCCGGTTGCTTACCCCCGATTCAAACACTGATTCTGATCAGGCTGAGTTTGTCGAAACCTCAATTCGTCGAGGGGGGTTGCCATTCGGATTTGGTGTGATACCCAAAATTAAGCTGGTATATGGCAACTACTCGCCAAGGGAGATGCCCCCTATAAAGAGTTCTAGCTCAAACTCGACTGCGCACCTTCCTATTGGATTGGCATGAAGTTTTAGGGTATGGCCCAAAAGCAAAACCCAACACCTACGAGAGGCATTGGGTTCCTTTCTGCTGCCCTTAGCCACTGGGACTAGGGCAGTGACGATGATTAAGCCTACTGCTTAAAAGCGCTGACTCCGGCGTATTTGGCCTTGCTGCCCAGTTCCTCTTCAATGCGAAGGAGCTGGTTGTATTTGGAGAGCCGTTCGCCTCGGCAGGGGGCACCGGATTTGATTTGTCCGGTCATGGCTCCGACTACGAGATCAGCAATGAAGTCGTCGGGGGTTTCGCCAGAGCGGTGGCTGACCATGCAGGTATAGCCCGCCTCGTGGGACATTTTGATGGCGGCCAGGGTTTCGGTGATGGATCCGATTTGGTTCACCTTCACCAGGGTGGAGTTGCCCACGCCGTCTTGGATGGCCTTGGCAATGATGCTGGGGTTAGTGACAAAGGCGTCGTCGCCCACCAGTTGAATGCGGCCCCCGAGGCGCTGGGTCATCAGCTTCCAGCCGTCCCAGTCTTGCTCGCCCAGGCCGTCTTCGATGGAGACGATGGGGAACTGGTTCACCCAGCTTTCCCAGAGGGCGATCATTTCCTCGGAGGACTTGCGGCTTTGGTCGGATTTGTAGAACAGGTAGCTGCCGTCCTCCTGGTAGAGTTCGCTGACGGCGGGGTCTAGGGCGATGGCGATGTCGTCACCGGGGCGCAGTCCGGCCTTTTCGATGCCCTGCAAAATCACCTCAATGGCTTCCACGTTGCTCTTGAGGTTGGGGGCAAAGCCACCTTCGTCGCCGACTCCGGTGCTGTAGCCCGCTTTGTTGAGGACGGACTTCAGGGCGTGGTAGACCTCGGCCCCGTAGCGTAGGGCTTCAGAAAAGCTGGGGGCACCCACGGGGGCAATCATGAATTCCTGGAAGTCTACGCTGTTGTCGGCGTGGGCACCGCCGTTGATGATGTTGAAGCAGGGCACGGGCAGCAGCACTGAATCCGCGCTACCCAGGTGTACATAGAGGGGCACCCCCGCCGAGGCCGCCGCCGCACGAGACACCGCCATCGACACACCCAGAATGGCGTTAGCGCCCAGGTTGCCCTTGTTTTCGGTGCCGTCTATCTCCAGCATTTTGCCATCCACAGCAGCGAGGTCGGCGGCATCCATGCCCTTCACCGCAGGGGCAATGGTGTCGTTCACGTTGGCCACAGCTTTGAGGACGCCCTTACCGCCGTAGCGGGCTTTATCGTCGTCCCGCAGTTCCACCGCTTCACGAATCCCCGTAGACGCGCCAGAGGGCACCGCCGCCCGCCCCAGGGTGCCGTCCTCTAGCACCACATCCACCTCAACCGTTGGATTACCGCGAGAATCTAGGATTTCTCTCCCATGTACCGACGTGATTGCAACCATGACTATTCCTCCATTGAGATTCAATCCAGTGAGATTCGATGCCGTTGCCCCGATACGGGATGCATCAATATGTGATAGATCTATTGCCCATTAACCTTCGGGACAGCGAACCAGCGGGTAAGCCTGTAGTATCCTACCGAGTTAAAGCCCCGAAATCGCCTACGTTGGCCATGATTATCCAGCCAAGATTTGGCCTAGGGTGCGCCGCCAGGGTCCCCCATCTCAGCCGCCATTGCACCGCCCCACGGCCTAGGTGGATGGTAGCGGAGATAGCCCCTGATATCGGGAATTCTCACAATCCTCTAAGAATCACCGCCCAGAGCCATGAACATCCAGCATCCAGCTTACTAAGACGTTCTAGGGATCGATTCAGGATTTTTGGGGATGATCTGGCCAGGGATCAAGGTAACGCTCGAAACATCCCCAAGAAGTTCATCAATTCCTGACACAGTTCCTTTGTCCTTCGTAGGACAGTAGGGCATCACCGAGGGGAAGACCGCTTTTCCTCGAAATTCAGAACCCGGTGCCGGAACTTGGCGGAAACGTCGCGCATCGGCGAGGGGCTGGGGGCGAGGGCTAAATCGCCTCAGTAGCTCACAAACAGGCTCTTCTGCCGAGATCCAGCCCTCATCCTAAATCCCTCTTCCAACGTGGGAGAGGGACTTTGAAGCATTCCCGACTCCCCTCGCCCTCCTGGGAGAGGGGCTGGGGGTGAGGGCTGCGGGGACTTTGCGATCTACTGAGCCTAGGCGATTTACAGGTTTAGGAGGTGGCCGAGAGGACGCCCTGGCACTGGGGACAGAGGCCGAAAAATTCTAGGGTGTGGTAAAAAATTCTGAACTGATGGGCCTGATGAAGCTGCTGCTCTAGCTCGTGGACGGGGCATTCATCGATGGCGATGGAACTGCCGCACTGCAAACAGGTGAGGTGGTGACGATCTTCCTGGGGCAGGCTGTAGAGGGCTTCCCCGGAGGGTAGGGTACGCATTTGTACGGCCCCCTCTAGCTTGAGGGCATCTAGGGCGCGGTAGATGGTCGCTAAACCCAGGGTAGATCCCTCCTGCCGCATCTCAATGTAGAGGGATTGGGCAGAAATCGGCTGGCTCATCCCCTTTAGGGCTGACAAAATCTTCTCTTGACTGCGGGTGCGTCGCGCCATGCTTGCTTGCTCGTACTGGCATTATTCTACCAATCCACGGGATGGGGTAGGATGGGGCTGGTTTGCGATTTGTTCAGTTCAGTCCGTGGCGGAGTCGGCCATGCCTCAGTACAGCGCTCGTATTTATGTCACCCTGCGTCCTTCGGTGCTAGACCCGGCGGGTACGGCGGTGCAGTCGGGGTTGGCCCACATGGGCTATACCAACGTCGATTCCATTCGCATCGGCAAGTACATCGAACTCTCCCTAGAGGCCACCGACGAGGCCGCCGCCAGCCAGCAGATTGACCGCATGTGCGATCAGCTTTTGGCCAATCCCGTCATTGAGAATTATCGTTTTGAGTTAGAGTCCCTTGCGGTTCCGGTTTAGGGCGGCTAGCGTTCAGAATTCAAAGTTCAAAATTCAAAGTCCCTAGGGCATCCAACCTTTCTCCTTACCCCTTCACCCCGATGAAATTTGGCGTAATCGTCTTTCCTGGAGCCAACTGCGACCGCGATGTGGCCTATGTCACCCGCGATTTGCTGGGTCAGCCGACTCGCATGGTTTGGCACGAAGACAGCGATCTCAGCGATCTAGATGTGGTGGTGGTGCCGGGGGGCTTTAGCTACGGCGACTATCTGCGCTGTGGGGCCATTGCCCGGTTTTCTCCGGCCATGCAGGCCACCGTGGCCCACGCTAACCAGGGCAAGTGGGTGCTGGGTATCTGCAACGGGTTTCAGATTTTGACCGAGGTGGGGCTGCTTCCCGGTGCCCTGGTGCGAAATCGGGATATGCAGTTTATTTGCGACCGGGTGCCCCTGCGCATTGAGCGCACTAGCTTGCCCTTCACCGAAGGCTATAGCCAGGGCCAAGTCATCACCCTGCCCATTGCCCACGGCGAAGGCAGCTACTACGCCGATGCCGCCACCCTGGCAGAACTGGAGGAACACCAGCAGGTGATCCTGCGCTACTGCGATGCCCAGGGCAACGTCACCGATGCCGCCAACCCCAACGGGTCGCTCAACAACATCGCTGGCATCTGCAACCGCCAGGGCAATGTGCTGGGACTGATGCCCCACCCCGAACGGGCGGCGGATGCCTGGCTGGGCAGCACCGATGGTTTGGCGATGTTCCAGGGTTTGCTACAGGCGAAAATGGCGGTTGCGGTCTAGGTTCGGGCCATCTGTTCTGGGTTGATCGCCGTTGATGACCATGGATGCGATCCGTTCTGATTCACCCTGATTCCCTGAGGACGCTAGTAGCCTAAAAGCCCTGGATCCCAGTTTTGCTCTAGTCGTCGCGTGGGTTCTACCCAAATTTGGGTACGCAGAGGGCCATACTGACGGCGGAGCAGGGCTTCAATTTGTTCGCCAATGGCGTCGGCTACTTCCATATATTCGGGATGTAGGGCGAGGTGTAGCTCTACCCACACCTGACGACCTACCATTCCCCGCGACCGAATGCGCCGACAGTGGGTTACGCCTTCCACTTGAGTCACGAGATGGGCGATGGCCTCCGGGGCAATGGCCGTGGGCCGAATTAGCATGGGGAGTTGTTCGTTTAGCACTCGCCACAGGCTGCGCGGTACCAAGGACAGCCCCCCCAGCGCAAATACCGGATCCAACCACACCTGGCGGTAATCAATGGCCACCAGCACCGCCACCAGCACCAGGCTGAGCCAAGCATCAGCCAGAACATGCTGGGTATTGAGCCGTAGGGCCAAGCTATTGAGGCTGCGGGCTTGATAGCTGGCGTACACAGCGAGCGCAATGTTCACAATCACCATTAGGGCCGTCAGCCGCAGGACATGCCCCTCCATGAGGACAGGGAAGGGGGTGGCCCCATCGCCTAGTCCGGCCCCAAGTTGACGCAGGGCAATAAACAGCAGGCTCAGGCCCGTAAAGCCCAGAAAGGCACACAGAATCAGGGTAGCGGCCACTTCTCCGCGCCCATGACCCCACACCTCTCGACCGAGCTGACGCTGGGGGGAGGTGACGGCCACCAGGCTGAGCACGGTGCTAAAGCTGTCGATGAGTGTGTGCAAGGCTTCGGCTAGGAGTGCGAGGGACCCGGTAGCCCAGCCCCCAATCACTTCCACCGCCAGCAGCAGCAGCATAGCCCACAGGGTAGCCAGCAGCAGCCGATAGCTTGTGCGACGTTGGTATGCGCCCTCATTCATCCATAGACGCCCAGGGGAGTACTCCAGCCTGTCAGTCTATCGCTGTGTGACCCATGTGGCGCAGTGGAATTCTGCCCTGTGGGCTAAATGCTGCCGCGAAAGACCTGCTGGGCTGGGCCAGTCATATAGATACGATCATCCGTCACTGACCACTCGATGCGTAGTGGGCCACCGGGGAGTTCCACCGTGGCCATCCGGTCGCACAGGCCGTTGAGTACCCCCGCTACCAGGGCGGCACAGGCTCCCGTCCCGCAGGCTAGGGTGATACCGGCTCCCCGTTCCCACACCCGCATTTTGAGGTAGTCGGGCCGCACCACCTGGATAAACTCGGTGTTAATGCGCTGGGGAAAGGCCGGATGATGCTCAAACTGAGGGCCGATCTTGTCGAGGTCAACGGCAGCTACATCGTCTACAAAGGTAATGCAGTGGGGGTTGCCCATGCTAACGCAGGTGACGCCCCAGTCTTGCCCGGCCACCGCCAGCGGCAGGTTGACCACTTTGTCGTCAGGGATGCCCAGCGTGGTCGGGATATCCTTCGCCAGGAGGATGGGGTGCCCCATGTCTACCGTCACCTGGCCGTCGGGTTGCAGGGTGGGAGAAATGACCCCGGCCAGGGTGTGGATGCGGTAGGTGTGGGGTGCCTGGGGAGCTCTGCCGTCAGCGGTTTCTAGGGCTTCGAGATATTTGGCTAAGCAGCGAATGCCATTGCCGCACATCTCGGGTTCCGAGCCGTCGGAGTTGTAAATGCGCATGGTGTAGTCGGTGCCGGTTTGGCCGGGGAGGGCAAAAATCACCCCATCCGCCCCAATGCCAAAGTGGCGATCACACCAGGCCGCCGCCGTTTCAGGGCTAATCAGCGGATCGACCTGATGGCGGTTATCCACCAGAATAAAGTCGTTGCCCAATCCGTGATATTTGCTAAACTCCATAGCCTGCCGCCCGCCATGTAACGATCAATTTTCTCATTATTAACGAATAAGCCATAAAAACGACGGGCCTCGGTTATGCGAATTCCCAGGCCCAACGCTTTCTAACAATTTGCCCCCCGATGGCTCCGAACTTGCGAGATCGGGGTAACGTAAAAATATCCGATGTCAATGGTCTCAGCCGCCATGTCCCAAGAGTTCGCTACTGGCTTTCCCAGTGTTCGCCAAATTCAGACGTTGATTCGCGAGAAGAAGGTCATTGAAGTTAAACTTTTGACGGGTGATGTCCTCTCTGGGCGGGTGCTGTGGCAAGATCCCCACTGCATTTGTCTAGAGGGAGACAACCAAGGGAAGCACCAAGTTTGGAAACAAGCCATTGGCTTTTTGAAGTATTGATAGTTCATCCTAACGTCAGTTTGCTCGGTTCCCTGTTGCTTACCCTAGGCCCATAGGGCACACTAAGCCTCGTAGACCGCCTAGGAACTGCCCCTTACAGGCTTCTCTAGCAGCGATGGCTGCTTACCTTTTACCCTTATGATATGGAGCGTTGTAGTCCAATGACTATTGAAAAAATTGTTGAGCAGGCCCTACAGGACGGCTACTTAACCCCCGCCATGGAAGCCGAGGTCGGGCGCATCTGCGATACCGCCTCCGAGCTATCCATCGAAGAGTACATGGCCCTCGACCGCCTCATGGGTGCCTTGCTAACGGGGGAAGTCGTGGCGGTGCCGCGCAAGCAGTTCATCAATGTAATGGAAGAACTGGTGCTGACCGAGGCCATTTCGCGGGTGGCCGAAATTGAAGCGGCCTCCGATACCACCCTCGATCTGGGCGACATTGCCGCCTACGCCCTCAACCGTCTGCCGCCCCTCTACGCCACCACCGAGGAAGGAGCCAACTTCCAGCGAGAAACCGCCCGAGGCGACCTGGCGGATATGATTGCGGAGCAGGTGCGTCAAGCCATTGCCCGCAACCTCGACAAGCCCGCATTCTTCCCCGAACGGCAAACTATCAAGAAATCCGGTGACAGTGTGCTCAACCAGGTCACCACGCTTCTGCAAGACCACGCCTACAAGTTTGAACCCGCCGAGAAAAAAGGGTAATGCCCAGGGATGTCCCAAGGGCTAAGGCATTCAGCGCTGGGGGTAGCCTAGCCTCAATGCCGGAGGTGCTGACGGGTGGCCGGGGTCTCCCCCCACTGGCGGGAAAGCCCCAGCCAGTGCTTGAGCACCCGCCAGCGATGTTTGGCCGTAGGTAGCCGCAGCCAGTAGCCCCAGCGACGGGCCACCGCCCCTAGACCTCCGGTGAGGCAAAGGCCAAAGCCCGCAACGACGGCGTCCCCTTTACCCAGGGCTAGCATATTGCCTAAGTGATAGTACTGAAACGATTCTAGGGGGCGATGGTGGCTGATGGCCCACAGGTTTCGGGCCACCAAGGGAGCCGCTTGATAGGCGGCCTGGGCGGTCATGGGTGCGCGATTTCGTTCAGGGGCGGGCATTTCAGCCAAGTCGCCCAGAACAAAGACGTTATCGTGGTCGAGGAGTTGCAGGGTGGGCCGCACGAGGCACTGCGCTAAGGGAGACTGTTTCGGAACAGCGGCCCCCAGCCAGGGCTGGGGAATGGTGCCCACCGTCCAGATGACCAAGTCGGCGGGGCAATGGTGGCATTGTTCCCTGTGCCAGTAGATAACCCGGTCGGCCTCCACCGCCTCCAGGGCAACGTCGGTAAAAACGGCCACTCCCCGCTTGGCCAGCGCCCTCGTGGCTGCCCGCTGAATGCTTAGGGCATGGGATCGCAAAATCACCGCCCGCCGATCGAGCACCGTGATGCGTCCCCGTCGTCCTAGGCGATCTGCCAGCTTGCAGGCCAGTTCTACTCCACTTGGCCCCGCCCCCGTTACCACCACTTGGATGGGATTCGCCTCCGTAGCGGCGGATTCTAGTTCGGCCAGTCGTTTTTCTAAGGCCCAGGCATCTTCTAGGGTGGTGAACGGAATCGCGTGGTGACTGCCAGGGGTGGCGGGGGGCTTCAGGCGGCTGCCCGTGGCCACGACTAAGTAGTCGTAGGAGAGCTTTTCGCCTTGCCGTAGGGTGATTTGCTGATGATGAACATCGATCTGTTCCACCCAATCTTGGCAGTGGTCGATGGCGTAGGGACGCAGCAACTCTTGATAGCTGGGGGCAATTTCCCAGGGTTTTAACTCGTCGGTCAGCACCTCGTAGAGCAAGGGCGTGAACAAAAAGCGATCCCTAGGCTCTATTAGGGTGATCCGAAAGGCAGGGGCAGAGGGCCGCTGGTAGCGTTGGAGGGCTAGGGCGCAGTACAGCCCTCCAAAACCGCCGCCTACGATGCAAAGATGAGGAGCAGCAGAATCAGTCGGAGATGATATCGGTAAAAAGGAGACGGGCAAGGCTGTACCCTAATTCAGGAACGGGACAAGCGTTCAGCTTGCCTATTTCTATCCTGCATCCGTAGGAATGCTTAAAGCCCTCTTCGTCCTTGCCACTACTCCTACTGAAATGTCCTGTCCTCAACCCCGCATCGGATCTTCCCCTAGGACAATTCCTAGGCCCGATGGGTTAGGTGGGGCGCAGGTATGGCGTGTGAAAACTAGCGTGGTGGTTGTGGTGCCCCTAAACGCCATTGCTCTGAACCCGCAAGATTTACCCTGCGATGAACAGGCCTACGCCGACCGTATTCAGCACAGACGAACGAAACACAATTTTGGGGTAGGCCGCACCCTACTGCGACAATGGCTAAGCCAGGTGACTGGATACCCCGCTCACCGCCTCACCCTCGGCACTGGCCCCCATGGCAAGCCATTCCTGGTGGAGGATCCTAGCCTTCAGTTCAACCTATCCCACGGCGGCGACTGGCTGGCCATGGTTCTCAGCGATCACCAACCTGTGGGCATCGACCTAGAACCCATTCAGCCCCGTCGCCGATTACCCCAACTCTGCCGCCGCTACCTTAGCCCGGAGGAAACTCGACAGGTTTTAGCGTTACCGTCTGATCAGTCTCACACTCAGTTTCTCCGCTATTGGACGTGCAAAGAAGCCTATGTCAAAGGATTAGGCGTTGGACTGACCATCCCGCTCAACACGGTGGAACTGTCCCTGCCCCTTGGCCCTCAGCCTACTGAACCTCAAGTGATTGCATCGGCTCAAGGGCTGGAACCGGGTTGGCAACTCTACCAGTGGCAACCGATCCCAGGCTGTGCTGCGGCCCTTGCCTTCCACGAACAGGGGTGATCAACCTGGATGTTGGCGACTGGGGAGACTAGTTCTTCTCCAAATCGGCGGTTTCTGTTGGTGGTAAGCTCTCTTCAGCTTGGTTCCAGTCGATGTCGGGCATACTGGCGGAGGCTTCCCGTAGGGACACTTCCCAGTGCTTCCGCATTTTCAGCAGATAGGGATCCCCTGCCTGAAATTGGGCTCGATGTTTGACCTCAAAGCTATCGGCCTCATACATCGTCATGTTGATCGGCGGGCCAACGGATAGGTTTGAGCGCATGGTGCTATCCAAAGACAGCAGGGCACATTTAGCGATGGCATCCAACGACGCATCGAAGTGAATGGTGCGGTCTAGGATGGGCTTGCCGTACTTGGTTTCGCCAATTTGCAAAAAGGGTGTTTCTGGGGTCGCCTGGATGCAGTTGCCCTGGCTGTAGACCAAAAATAGGGCGGGTTTTTCCCCGACAATTTGCCCCCCCACCAAAATGCTGCACTGAAAATCAACACCATCCTTCTCCAGCCAAGACCGATCCACCTCCTGCATCGCCCGGATCTGCTGCCCCACATAGCGCGCCACATCGTACATGGTGGGCAGGGTGTGAAGGTTGGGGGTTTGGCTGCCCTTAAGATCCTGGCTGAGGGTGTGAACAACCCCCTGCGTTACCGATAGGTTCCCGGAGGTGCAAAGCAAGATGACCCGATCCCCCGGCAGCGAGAAGTCGAACAGCTTGCGGTAGGAGGAAATGTAGTCTACCCCGGCATTGGTGCGAGAATCCGCCGCTAGTACCAAACCCGACCGGGCCAATATTCCTAAACAATACGTCATAGCGCCTACGATGGTTCCGTACTCCTTAAAAAAGCGCTGACAACCGCCAGCGCCCTTTCTACTATCACCGGATAACCTGAGTGGTCTGATTGATCCAACCCGCCACGCCAGGACTAAGCCCCGGTTTGCTTGCTGGAGGTTTGGATGTACAGAATCAGCAGGAACACCGTGGGCACCAACACAAAAAGAATGCTGGCCACAAAACCGAGCTTGTTAACTTCCATGAGCGCTTGCCTCTACTCTCAACCAAAGGGATGCTCGACCAGGCGATCATCAATAACGCCTTTAGAATATCACTCTCCCCGCCAGGAAAAATAGGGATACGCCGACAACCGCTCGATCCCGGTCGTCCTCACCCGAATTCAGTACCCTGGGCAACCGCCCCCATGCCTAACCTGCTACAGCCAACCCCTCCCGCAAACGTCTGCCTGCCCCCACCTCATCCTGCACACTGTCGCCGTAGAGCAACAGCGCCGAAACCCCGTTGCCCCAGAAGCCGCGCCCCTGCCCCCGTGATTTCCCTGGACAGAGTGGGTAAGCTAAGGCCATGTCTCCCCCAATGCTTTCCCCGGCACGGCCATGACCCAACTCATCGACGGGCGCTACGAAGTCATCAAACCCCTCAGTTCTGGAGGATTTGGCATCACCCATTTGGCCAAAGATCTACGCCGCCCTGGCCAACCCCGCTGTGTGGTCAAGCAACTGCGCCCCCAACGAAAGTTTTCCGCTGATGGGTGGCAGGTTGCCCGTCGCCTGTTTGACCAAGAGGCCGAAATTCTAGAACGCCTCGGTCGCCATGACCAAATCCCGCTGCTGTTGGCGCACCTAGAAGAAAATGGCAACTTCTACATCGTGCAAGACTTCATCGAAGGCCGCACCCTCCGCGACGAACTTCAGGCCGTAAAGCGCCTGCCCGAAAACGAGGTCATCACCCTACTGCACCAAGGGCTAACGGTACTGAGCTATGTGCATCAGCAAGGTGTCATCCACCGTGACATCAAGCCCGAAAACCTAATCCGTCGCCAGGATGGGGTGTTGTGCCTGATTGATTTTGGCATCGTGAAGGAATTTTCCGCCCAACAACTTGGACTCATGGCCCAGCCCCAATCTAGGTTCATGGCTACCACGGTCAGCATTGGCACCGAGGGCTATACTCCCTTTGAACAAATTCGAGGCAAACCCTGCCCTGCCAGCGATGTCTATGCCCTGGGAATAGTTGCCGCCGAAGCCCTGACAGGTTGTGATCCAACTGATCTGGATTTCGATCCCAACACGATGGATGTGGTGTGGCGAAAAGGGGTGAAAGTTAGCGATGCCTTGGCCAATGTGTTGAATAACATGGTGCGTGGTCACCATAGCCGTCGTTACACTTCTGGAGCAGAGACTTTGCAAGCTTTGGAAAAGGCACTAGCCCCAGCGGTGACAACAGCTATGGCTAGTCCCAAAGCCCTAAAGTCTCCATCAGAACCGCAGCTAAATGTCCAACGGCAGCAGCCAGCTACCCAGGATGAGCTTAGCTCCGACAGAGGGATTGACTATACTCACCTCCGCGATTTACTGAAGGCTGGAGGTAACTGTTCAGGGGGTGATGAAAGAGTCGGGGTTTCAATTGCAGCTCTTCAGGTAAGCTGATGCTATGAGTGTTGACGACCCCTCTGAGCTTGAGATTGGTGGCATCCGGCTTCCTGGAGGGGCCT
>QLAH01000459.1_pt1 | contig 21077 bp, 23 predicted proteins | sample 4693081 | NCBI WGS metagenome assembly QLAH01 (sample SAMN09425401, study PRJNA476045) | Lake water metagenome, whole genome shotgun sequencing project.
CCAATGCAACTTCATCCACTTTTAATTTATATACGAATTTAAAATCACCCTCTCTTCTTACTTCACTAACTTGTCCATTATTCCCCGCAATTCTAGTTTCAAGTAAAGAACTTTGATAATTGGTTATCGGAAATGTATAAGTGGAGTCTTTATAAACTTGAAAATAACTCACACTATCAGGCTCCTGTTTTTGCCAAGCCACCAATGTAGAATCAAATTCTTTTGGTGCAGGATTACGCAGAATTTCTTCGCCAATATAATAAAGGGTATCTAATCCATTTCTTTGAGTGGAAAAGAAACCTGCCCACCTATTACCGATACCATTTTCATCAGATACAAATGTAAAGTGATTGGTATTGTATTGCATTGGGTAACGGGCATTCCCCATTTTAACATTCGTCAATTGGGCAATCTGCTTCTCTTTGCTATCATTCAATACATCTACCATGTAAATATTGAAAGGATACCTGCTTGGCAAAACCGTGTCTTTATTGGGAGCATTATTACCAGGGCGATTAGAAGAAAAAATGATACCTACTCTATTAGGGAATGAAACCAATGTAGGATCTAAGTCATCATAAATATCATTGGTAATTTGAGTCGCTTTTTGCTCTTCAATTTTGTAAGTGAAAATATCCGTATGCCCATTTTTTACCGCACTTAAAACTAAGGTATTGGCATCAAGCATAAAACTAGCATCTAATATTTGGTCGAATCCATCAATAGTTTGTTTAAATCTTTTGTAACGCGCAATTAAGTCGTACACAAACATATTGATCTTTCCTTTTTCCCAATAAATGACTAAAAGTCGTGAGCCTTTTCCATCCCATGCCATGATTGGATAATTTGGATTTACCTCATTCACGTTGGTTAATACACCGCTTTTCAACAATATTTTTTCGTCATAGAAATTCTCCATTAACTTAACTGAGTAAATACCTTTTTTAAACTCTAAAACAGAATAGGTATTACTGCGTGGATTAGGGTTGGCTTGGAATCGGAAATAATCCCGCTTGCCAATTTCTTCTGTAACCGTCAGTTGACCTTTCAATTGATTTCTGCGTTGACGAATATCTTTGATATATCTGTCTTGCTGAAACTGCATGAAGTCGGCCAATACATCTTTGAATTTTTTCTTACAAATTCTTAAACAGGCATTATTGATGTTTTTATACATTCTTGCCAAATACAATAAGTAAGTGATATTTTCTTTACGGTACTTTTCGCCAATATAATTCCAAAATGCATGTCCAGCTAGAAGCGGCTTTTCAAATGCAAATTGATAAAATGAATTGTATCTTCCGCTTAATATGGCACTTTTAAGTTCATCGTCTTTTTCAGTACTCCAAGATTGACCAGCATAAGAAATATATCCATCCACCATCCATTTAGGTAAATCTAACAAAGCTTGGTTACTGGCAAATTCACCTATATCGTCTCCGAATAATAAATTATCGGTTAATACTTTTGCTATGCCCTCTCTAATTTGATTCTTTAACTTTTGATGATTGCCATTAAAGTAAACGATGATTTTGTTATTTACCAACTTAGTAACACCACCTGCATTCTGCCAATCTGACCCCAAACCGATATTGCTGCTTTTGTAATCATTATAATTATTGTATACCACAATATTGGCTCTACGCTGCAAAGAATATTCAATAAAATTTTCGATAGACTTAAGCTCTTCTTCGGCTACTTGGCTTACGAATTTACCCAACTCTACTCCCCCTTGGGTTACATAAGTATTGAAATTGGGAGATTGATAAAACTTCCAATTAAATTTCTGGTGTTGAATTCTATTCTTACCAAATTCCACACTATTAACCTGTGCATTTACAGCAACAGAACTTAATAAACCAAGAAAAAAAATTACTTTACTGATACTATTCAATTGCATATCCGAACTTTGGTATTTAAAATTAATCATTTACCGTTAAAAGCGGGTAAAATACATATATGATAAAGGTTAAGGTTTTTACATTTAGTCCAATTCAAGAAAATACCTATGTACTTTATAACCAGCATAATGAAGCCATCATTATAGATCCCGGCTGTTATGATACCACAGAACAGGATCAATTATTTCAATTTATCCAATCAAATACACTTAAACCGGTTCAATTGTTAAATACACACTGTCATTTAGACCATGTGTTTGGCAATAAATGGGTTTACGATACTTTCAAAACCCCACTTCATATTCATCCAGAAGAAGAGCCCATGCTTAAAATGGCACCATTATCAGGTGAAAAATGGGGGCTTCCTTTTGTCAACTATGAAGGTCCTATCAAATATCTGTATCCAGGAGATACCATTTTGCTAGGAAATGATGCCCTGAAAGTGATTTTTGCTCCAGGACATTCTCCAGCCAGCATTTGCTTTTACAGTGAATTTGACAATTTTTTAATAGGCGGCGATGTACTTTTCAGGGAGAGCATTGGCAGAACCGACCTTCCCGGAGGCAACCACGAATTGTTATTAAAAAGTATCAGAGAAAACCTTTTTTGTTTACCCAATGATGTTAAAGTGTATCCAGGTCATGGTCTTAGCACAACCATTGGGCATGAAAAGCGACACAATCCATTTTTACAATAACGAGTCTAATTCTCTTGCTGCATATACGTGTTGAATGCAGTAATAAAAATAGCTCCTAAGTTTTTGTAAGGAGGAACATAATCATCAAACTTCTCCTTAGCGTTTCCACTAAATCGAATAGCTAAACTATTCCAAAGCGAAGGCCATTTCAGGTTTTTACCTAACCGTAATTCTTCGCTAATTACATTGATAAGCCCTTGGTTAATAATACCAGTACCAATTTGCTTAGAGGAAATGATATGTGCACCAGGTGCGATTTCTAATACTTCGTTTAACCGTTGATATCCTCCACAACTTCCTAATAAAACCAGCTTTGCAGAAGAAGGCATTTTCTTAACTGTTTGATTTAGATAATAACTATGACCGCGATGAATCACCACACTTGGGTGCAAACTTTGGCTATGTAAATATTCAATTAAGCTATCCTGCGAAGCGGCATCTAAGTCTTCTGTTTCATCAAGCGGCAAATTGGCATAAATGGTGATAGGGGTTCCAATTCTCGAACTTACTTCTACCCATTGAGACTTCTTCGTAATTCTCCAATTGGCATTTCTGAATTTATTCAAGAACGCATTAAAAACAACCATACCGTCTTTATCGCCGTAGAAAAATTGCTGCATAACAACTCTCCCAGTTTCGCTGTCTTTGAGATAGTTATTGGGTAATTCATAAATAGGCATTATACCCAACTTGACAGATAAATCAATTTTACTAGTAGGCTCCAAAGACGAAAAAATAGTTTCTAATAAATCATAGATTACTTGTCCTCTTTTACTCTTTATCTCGTTGCATCTGTTTAATTCTAACCTAACCTGATTTAACATGAGCTTTTTAAGCAGTGGATTATACACACTTGAATAAGAATCAGCAACATCTACGGCATCTTCTAAAGAAGTAGTTTGTTCTAATCCATTCACAAATCCACGCATCAATTGTTCAGCATCCTTCTTATCCATTTTAGAAAGAAAATCATCTAACTTATTATATGCCGCAGCAATCTTGATAAATTTTTTATATTGATCCCTATTCACCATTGATAACAAGGAATCTGATCGGGGATTTTTCATTGCAGCGAAGATTCTTGGATAGACCCCGTTTACAAAACTTGAAGTATACATTTCTTCTTCGCCAGTTACTGCTAAATAGTATAGCTCTTGAGGACTTAATTTGCTGATACTTTTGAACCGCACAAAATCACTTCTTTCATTGTGTAAAGCATTGATTTCATTGATGTATAGCTCTATACTCTTAGTTTTTAATTTATTGTATAAAACTTTAGCGGCCATAGGAGTATCGCCTTGTTGAATTCTTTTAGCATAATCAATCCTAGTGCTGACCAACAAACTAAAATAGCCAGTAGAAGTATCATTCCCTACAAACCTAGTTATAGAATCCATTTTTAGTTTTCCAGTGTATAATTGGTCTAAAAAAGGAAAATACATTCTACCAGTACTAGTTAATGAAAGTCGTGCAACTAATTTTACGAAAGGATGATTTACCGATTGAATTTTTTTACCCAGAGCATTAGGGGCAGCAGCATAACTATATAATTCTTCTGGATCTCTAAATGCTGCAAGAATAATTAAAGAATCAGCAGATGCTGTAGCAGGGTTTCGGAATAAAATGGGTAAAATTTTAGTAGGATTTCTATCGCATTGCTTTACAACAATACTATCTTTTGCTGCTTGCATTCCTCTATTACTACTCAAGGTAAAATTCTCTGTAAGTATGATGGCCGATTCTAAATCGAGCTTGTTCATTAAAGGCGCAATTGATCCTCCAGACAGATGCTCATTCATTGCTACCTGAAAAGTTTGTAGTAAAAAAGGTAGTCTGGTGACGGGAGTTTTCCCATTTTGATAATTAGTATAGTAAGCCGTGAGCAAATCGTTAACACCCCTTAGCCAGGTATATTTTGCATTGTTATCAATCTCAGTACTCAACTCAATTTTGCTTCTTAACTGTTTAATTAATTTTTCAGAAACAAGTAATTCGTCGTTTGTTAGTTGGAATTGCTTTGCTGGATACAATCTTATAGCTTCAAAACTGCGATGTATATATTCATGGTGCAATTGACGCATTGCAGGAATAGGGGGAATTGAATCAGTTTGTTGTGCACTAGATTGCGATAAAACAGTAAAAACAAACAAGCAAGTATATATAACTTTAAACATATAGGTAACAAAAATAGGCATTCAAGCAGTTAACAATTAGATAATAATACAAAAAAGCCTATTTGCCAAGGAATGAATTTAACTTTGTGTAAACAGAATGTTAACATGGAAGGGAAGGTAAAACAGATTTTAATAGCAGACGACGAACCCGATATTTTAGAAATCATCCGTTACAATCTGGAGAAAGAAGGTTATGAAGTAATCACAGCTAAAGATGGAAACGAAGCCATTGAAAAAGCCAAAGAGTTCTATCCCGATTTAATTATTCTAGATATCATGATGCCTCGGAAGAACGGGGTTGAAGTTTGTCAGATTTTAAGAACACAACCCAGTTTTCAAGATACGTTGATTATTTTCTTAACTGCAATGAGCGATGAGAGCTCTCAAATTAAAGGACTTGAAACGGGTGCAGACGATTATATTAGTAAACCCATCAGCCCCAAAGTTTTGGTAAGCAGGGTAAATGCTTTGTTTAGAAGAGTCACCAATAAAGAAGCGGGAAAAACTTTACAAATAGGAAATATAGGAATAGATCCAGTCAAGTTTATTGTAACAATAGATGATAAAGAGGTAATACTGGCAAAAAAGGAATTTGAATTAATCTATTTATTAGCCTCTAAACCTGGAAGGGTTTTTTTAAGGAACGAAATACTTACCCAAGTATGGGGCAATGAAGTAATTGTTGGAGACAGAACCATTGATGTTCATGTTAGAAAAGTAAGACAGAAATTAGGAATAGACTGTATTACTACCGTAAAAGGGGTAGGTTACAAATTTGAAATTTAACTAATTGTTTCAGCAGCAAAATGTAAATTGCCTGTATGCTGAATACAAAAAACCTTTCTCCCAAGCAGCTATCGGCCTTTACTGCGGCTATTTTAGCCATTCCTATATCAATTGGTATTTGGTTTATTAAACCAGATTGGGTTATTACAATTGTTTCGCTATTAATCACATTTATTGGAAGCTATTTACTGATAGGGTTTGTATTAGAATCTTTCATCTATAGAAAGATTAAATTGATATATAAGTTTATTTATCAAACCAAAGCAACAAAAAGAGAAGATACTTATTATAATACATCTTACCACAAAAGGGTATTGATGAAGTAAGAGAAGACGTTGAGAAATGGGCAGAACAAAGAAGCGCAGAAATCGAAATTTTAAAACAAAATGAAGTTTTTAGAAAGGAGTTCTTACAAAATTTAGCGCATGAATTTAAAACACCCATTTTTGCCATTCAGGGCTATATTGATACCTTAAGAGATGGGGCAATTGATAATCGAGAAATCAGCATTCGCTTTTTAGAAAACACGGCTAAAAATGTAGACCGTATGGTCAATCTTGTTAAAGACCTAGACGCCATATCTAGATTGGAAAGTGGAGAACAGCCCTTACACAAAGAGTCATTCATTATTCAAGAACTTATTCGTGAAATTTATGAAACCCTATCCATTAAGATTGATGCAAAAAAAATAAACTCAAGTATTAAAAAAGGCTGTGAATTTCCGATATCCGTTTTTGCGGACAAAGAGAAAATAAGACAGGTTATAAATAATCTAGTTATCAACTCTATCAAATATGGCAAAGAAGGAGGTAATATTATTGCTAGTATCTATAAGACAGATGAAGAGCATGTTTTAGTTGAATTAAGTGATGATGGAATTGGAATTGCCGAAGAACACTTACCCCGGGTTTTTGAACGATTCTACAGAACAGATCGCGGCCGAAGCCGAGATATTGGTGGAACAGGCTTAGGTTTGGCTATCTGCAAACATATTATTGAAGCACATGGGCAAACAATGCATATTCGCTCCAAAATTGATGTGGGAACATCAGTCGGATTTACCTTATCAACAATGAATTAAACATACTATCTATGTTTAATATTATCTAATTATTAACTTTTTGCTATTAAACAAGGTCCCGCGTAAAAAGGGTATTTTTGCGCAAAATCTACCAACATGGGTATCAACAACATCGGTCGCTTTTTCATGCCAAAAAATAAACTGTTCTACGAACTTTTTGAAGACGTAGCAGAAAAAGCGCATGAAATGGGTATAAAACTTAAAGAAATGGTTAGCGAAGCTGACCAAGACAAGAGAAGAGCTATTTTGGCTCAAATAGAAGACTTAGAACACAAGAACGACGACAATACCCATAAGATTTTCACCGAGTTAGGTAGAAATTTTATCACCCCATTTGATAGAGAAGATATTCATTATTTAGCAACTGCATTGGATGATATTGCAGACTACATATTTGCCTCCGCTAAAAAAATAAACTTTTATAGCGTAAACCCGAACGATACTGGCATTCAAAAAATGGCCGATTTAATTCTACAGGGTACAATAGAAATTAAAAAAGCGGTGTTTGGCTTAAGGGATATGAAAAACCTTCGTGAAATGACCGAAGCGATGGTTAAAGTAAACAGCATAGAAAATCAAGCAGATGATGTTTTTGATATGAGCATTGAAATGTTGTTCCAGCAAGAGAATGACTTCAAAGAAGTAATCAAAAAAAGAGAAATTTATCAAGTAATGGAAATTGCAACTGATAAATGTGAAGATGCGGCCAATGTAATTGAGTCAATCATTATTAAATACGCTTAATAAGCATTAACAGGAGTTATGTTTACATTACTGGTAATCATCATAGTGCTTGCTTTTATTTTTGACTATATCAATGGATTCCATGATGCAGCAAACTCAATTGCAACAATCGTTTCTACAAAAGTCCTCACACCTTTTCAGGCAGTAGTATGGGCAGCTTTTTTTAATTTTGCAGCCTTCTTTATTTCAAAGTATATTTTCAAGGAATTCGGAATTGGTAATACAGTAGCAAAATGGGTTAATGCCGATTTTATTACGCTAGAAGTATTAATGGCGGGTATCATGGCTGCCATTACATGGAATTTAATTACTTGGTGGTTTGGAATACCTTCTAGTTCTTCTCATACTTTAATGGGAGGGTTTATTGGAGCTGCGATAGCGCATGCAGGCGGTTTATCTGGTGAAGCGGGGGATGTAATCAACTACGCAAAAGTAGTTCCTACCTTTTTGTTCATCTTTTTTGCTCCATTAATTGGAATGTTTATTGCATTCTTAATTACCATCATCATTGTTCACTTATGTAAACGATCCAATCCTTATAAGGCAGAGAATTGGTTTAAGAAATTGCAATTAGTTTCTTCTGCGGCATTTAGCATTGGACATGGCGGTAATGATGCGCAAAAAGTAATGGGAATTATTGGTGCTGCCATTATTTTCTATGAGAAAAATACACATGGAGTAAACATGGATTTCAACAGTTTTGTAAACGCATATCCTTGGGTACCATTTACCAGTTTTCTTTGCATAGGTCTTGGAACATTAAGTGGTGGTTGGAAGATTGTAAAAACAATGGGAACAAAAATCACCAAGGTAACTCCGCTAGAAGGAGTTGCTGCTGAAACAGCAGGTGCAATTACTTTATTCATGACTGAACATTTTAAAATACCAGTATCTACCACACATACTATAACTGGTGCTATTATTGGCGTTGGAGCTACTAAGCGTTTAAGCGCAGTAAGATGGGGCGTAACAGTTAATTTACTTTGGGCATGGATTTTAACCATTCCAATTTCTGCATTAATTGCTTCAATTTTCTATGCAATAATCAAGCTAATTGTTTAAAAAATTAAGCAGTTGAAGTTGGCTTTTGCAGTATATTGCATGAAAGAACAACCTGCGCTATGGCAAAAATTTTAGTGACCGGCGGAACCGGATTTATAGGATCGCATACCATTGTAGACTTAATTGAAAACGGATACGATGTTATTTCAATAGATAATTTCTCTCGGTCTACTACCATCGCACTTGCAGGAATAGAAAAAATCACTGGTAAGAAAATAAAAAACTACACGGTTGATTTAAAAAATTTTGACGAAACACAGGCGGTATTTCAAGAGAATACAGATATTGATGGAATTATCCATTTTGCTGCATATAAAGCAGTAGGCGAATCGGTTGAAGAACCATTAAGGTATTATGAGAATAATATGTTTGGGTTAATCAACTTGTTAAAATGTGTGCAAGAATTTTCTGTGCCTAATTTTGTCTTCTCTTCTTCTTGCACTGTATACGGGAACCCAGATGTAATACCCGTAACGGAATCTTCCCCCATTAAACCTGCAGAATCCCCATATGGAGCTACCAAACAAATGGGTGAAGTTGTCATAAAAGATTTTGCAAAAGTGGCAAATACCAACACTATATTATTAAGGTATTTTAACCCAGTGGGAGCACATCCGTCTTGCTTAATAGGTGAACTACCAGTAGGTAAGCCGCAGAATTTAGTTCCAGCAATTACACAAACCGCTATTGGAAAAATACCTAAAATGTGGGTACATGGAAGTGATTATCCTACTAAAGATGGCTCTTGTGTAAGAGACTATATTCATGTTTCAGATATTGCACATGCACATACATTAGCTATCCAATATTTATTAGATGGAAAGAATGAATCAAACTGCGATATCTTCAATTTAGGCACTGGCGATGGCGTAAGTGTATTAGAAGCAATACATACTTTTGAAGAAGTAAGTAATGTAAAGTTGAATTACGAAATAGGACCACGCAGAGCAGGCGATGTGATAGCTATATATGCAAACAATGATGCAGCAGTAACGAAACTTGGCTGGGAAATTAAATATGGCATCAAAGAAATGATGGATACCGCTTGGAAATGGGAACTAAAAATGAAGCAGGAAGCAGATCAGGTAGTGAATAACTAATTGATTGATTGATTAAGTAATGTGATTATTTGAATGAGATCAGTTTCTTTTTTGAGTTGTATTTTTTCTTCATGAATTATATCAAGCAATATGTTTTTAAATGGTCTTAGTGTAGCCAATAATTCATTTTCATTCAATGATATGTTGACTGGTTCGCTACCAAGTGACCAAACATAGTAATCCGGTGTTTTAAGATAGTTTTTTTGGTTATATAATTTACCGCCATTAACGCTATAATTATTATCGTTTCTAACTTTAATGGATTTTAATAAAGTGATTTTTCCTGAATCTAAGACCTGATAAATAGACCTTTCATTTTGCTTTCCATTAATAGGAATACCTGATAGAAAAACAACTGGTTTTAGATCATTTTTACCATAAAGTGTTACTTTACTAACTGGTGAAGTTATCTCAACTTCTACTCCATCATATAATGCAACTATTATTTTTTGACTCTGTAGATTAATCTTAAGATTAAGGTCACTAAATATTTTTCCGTCTAAAAGTTGAATGGAGCCTTTGCAATATTCATTGAAAAAGAAAGGTGATCCAACTACTCTCTCTCTATTTAAAACTAAGTATGCGGGCGAACTGTAGCTGATTAAAGATTCTTGAGCACAAATATTTACAGTAAGAACACAATTAAATATAGCCGCAATCAAAAATTTATGCATAAAATCTATTTAGATACATGAATTTAATTAGTCTAAAATTCATCTATTTTGTAAATTTTCACAAACAATTATTGATTTTTAACCAAGACTATATTATTCTGCAAAACACTTCAAGGCAAGTGAAGAAAAATTACTTAACTAATTGGTTGTAGTAGTTAAACAGGCTTTGCATATCAGATTGTTTCTTAAACTTGATTTTTTCTTTTTTTAGAAATTCGTTTATTGCGTCGTATTTATCATCCATTAATTTAAGTGCATCTTCGGGCTTAGTTAGCTTTACTATTTTATTACCAACAACACCATAATAATTCAAAAGCTTTTCGGTGTTGGTAACAGCACCAGTGCCATATACTTGTTTTGTTTCTGATACAAATTTTGTATCGAGTAGCAGCTTCGCTTTGCCTTCAACCAACACCTGATAAAAATTGTTATCTGTTAAATTATCAATTGGTTGAAATCCTTTTTCAAAAACAGTAACACTTCCATTGGGCATATCAAATTCAACACGAATGATAGGACTGATCACTTCCATATCACTTCCGTCAGAACCTAAATAAAACAATCGACTATCCTGTAATAGTAGTTTATACTTTACATCGCTTAATAACTTCCCTTCTTTCGTGAATAATCTTGCTTTTAAATAATTAGGATGAAAGAGATATTCAGTGTTATCAATAGTTGCAGCTGCTGTTCTCAAATCTACTCCATTAACATCTTTTAAAAAGAGTCTCCCACCTGTATCTTGGGCATTAAGCAGACAAGACAACAAGACAAAAAAAGTTGAAAAAATTACTTTATTCATACCATTAAGTTAAGCAAGTTTATTGATTTGTCATCTTCTCGGCATTTTCCGCCATTTGTAATGCTTCAATAAATTCTTCTATTTCGCCATTGATGACTGCATCTAAGTTATAGGAAGTCAATCCAATTCTATGATCGGTAACCCTACCCTGTGGCCAGTTATAAGTTCTGATTTTTGCACTTCTGTCACCCGTACTAACTAAAGTTTTTCTTTGTCTAGAGATTTCGTCTTCCTGCTTTCTTACCTGCTCTTCGTATAACTTGGTTCTAAGCATCGTCATAGCTTTTTCCCTGTTACCCAACTGAGATCGTTCCGTTTGACAAACTACCACTACGCCAGTAGGAATATGCGTTAAGAAAACTTTGGTTTCTACCTTGTTCACGTTTTGACCACCCGCACCACCACTTCGGGCCGTTTCCATTTTAACATCACTTTCTTTCAACTCAAAATCTACCTCTTCCGCTTCAGGCATTACTGCAACTGTAGCTGCAGAAGTATGAACCCTACCCTGGGTTTCTGTATTGGGAACCCTTTGCACGCGATGAACACCACTTTCAAATTTTAGTGTACCATACACATCTTCCCCACTCACTTCCACCACCACTTCTTTGTAACCACCAACCGTTCCTTCACTTTCGCTAACCACAGCGGTTTTCCAACCTTTCTTAGAACAATATTTTAAATACATCCCTAGTAAATCGCCCGCAAATAAGCTGGCTTCGTCACCACCAGTTCCAGCTCTGATTTCTAAAATGGCATTTTTATCGTCTTGAGGGTCTTTAGGAATCAATAATTTAGTGAGTTCTTTTTCCAATTCATCTTTACGAACTTCTAATTCAGGGAGTTCCATTTTAGCCAACTCCCGCATATCTTCATCGGAACTATTTAAGCCATCTTTGGCATATTTATGATCGGCCAATACCCGCATATATTCCTCATACGGTTTTACAATCTTTTCTAAAGAGCGGTACTCTTTACTGTATACCCCAAATTCCTTTTGGTTATTAATAATTTCAGGGTTGGTGAGCGCAATACCCACCTGATCAAATCTAGCTTTTATGGCTTCCAGCTTATTCAGCATATAATAAATTCATTTTCGGACTGCAAAAGTACGGTTTTAGAGGGGTTAAAATAGGTAGAAAGTAACAGAACTTATAAGGGCATTGATTTCTAACAGGAATATTAACGATTTGTCTAAAAAAATAAAACTAAAAAGAACTAGGTTTGGTACTTATAAACAGTAGCAATGTCCATAGTAGTTAATCAATTGGTTAAAAAATACGGAACACAAACAGCGGTCAACAATCTTTCCTTTTCTTTAGAAAAAGGGGAAATCGTTGGCTTTTTAGGCCCAAATGGAGCAGGTAAGAGCACTACTATGAAAATGATAACGGGGTCAATTGAACCAGATGCAGGCAGCATTGAAGTGAATGGAATTAATATGAGCAAAGACCCAATAGCCTGTAAAAGAAGAATCGGTTATTTGGCAGAAGCCAACCCACAATATTATGATCTATATGTAAACGAATACTTACAATTTGTTGCAGAAGTGCACCAATGCAAAAATGTACAAACACAAATTAAAACAGTGATTGAGCAAGTGGGATTAGGGCCCGAACAAACCAAAAAAATAGGCCAATTATCGAAGGGCTATAAGCAAAGGGTAGGATTAGCAGCCGCAATAATGCATGAACCCGATGTATTAATTTTAGACGAACCAACCACAGGCTTAGACCCTAATCAAATCATAGAAATAAGACAATTAATAAAAGCCTTGGGCCAACATAAAACCGTATTATTCTCGAGCCATATATTACAAGAAGTAGAAGCCATTTGTAGCAGAGTATTAATCATTCATAAAGGCAATTTAGTAGCCAATCAATCCATTCATGAATTAAATCAAAGCAATCGCTTAGAAGTAATTTTCAGAAGCTTAACAGGCGCTATTAGTGTATAAACTACATAATACTTATATTTGAGTCCATTTAAAAACAAATACCATGAGTTACATTATTGATGTACATGCAAGACAGATTTTAGACAGTAGAGGTAATCCTACCGTAGAAGTAGATGTATTAACCGATGATGGTGCATTAGGAAGAGCAGCAGTTCCAAGTGGAGCTAGCACAGGTATTCATGAAGCAGTGGAATTACGTGATAACGATAAGAAGAAATATGTTGGGAAAGGCGTATTAAAAGCGGTAAAAAATGTAAATACTGCAATTGCAGATGCAATTGTAGGATTGGATGTTTCAGAACAAGCAGCAATAGACCAGATTATGATAGAGCTAGATGGCACACCTAATAAAGCCAAGTTAGGAGCCAACGCAATACTAGCAGTAAGCATGGCTGTAGCTAAAGCAGCAGCAGACGAAGCCTCACTACCATTATATCGTTATATAGGAGGAACCAATGCAAAAACATTGCCTATTCCAATGATGAATATTGTAAATGGTGGTGCACACGCAGACAATAAAATTGATTTTCAGGAATTCATGATCATGCCTGTTGGAGCTCCTACTTTTAGTGAAGGATTGCGTTGGGGAGTAGAAATTTTCCATACGCTTAAAACCGTATTGAAAAAGAAAGGATACAGTACCAATGTGGGCGATGAAGGTGGATTTGCTCCAAATATCCAAAGCAATGAAGAAGCTATTGAAACCGTATTGGAATCCATTCATGCTGCAGGATATAAAACAGGTTCACAAATTGTAATTGCAATGGATGCGGCTAATAGTGAACTATGGGATGCGAAGAAGAAAAAATATGTATTCCATAAGAGCAGTGGTAAAGTAATGAGCAGCGATGAGTTGGTGAAGTTCTGGGAAAAATGGGTGAAGCAATATCCTATTGTATCTATAGAAGATGGTATGGCAGAAGACGATTGGAATGGTTGGAAAGCTTTAACGCAAGCGGTTGGAAGCAAATGTCAATTAGTAGGTGATGATTTATTTGTAACCAACGTAGATCGTATTCAACAAGGTGTAGACAAGCATATAGCGAATGGCTTATTGGTTAAGGTAAACCAGATTGGAACCATCACTGAAACCATCAATGCAGTTACATTGGCGCAACACAATGGTTATAATACCATTATGAGCCATAGAAGCGGAGAAACAGAAGACACTACCATTGCAGACTTAGCGGTGGCTTTAAATTGTGGTCAAATTAAAACAGGTTCTGCTTCTAGAACAGACCGTATGGCTAAATACAATCAATTGATTCGTATTGAAGAAATGTTGGGAGAAACAGCCATCTATCCTAAAGGAAAAATCAAATTCGGTAAATAATCATTTGCACCACTGTGCACAAATCTTACTTGGCAGATAAAGGTTTCTTATTACTTTTATCTGCCATTTTTTATGAAGAAAGCTATACCATACCTCACCAATAAATACTTGATAGCAGCTATTCTATTTATAGTATGGATGTTGTTTTACGACCAGCGAGATTATTTTCAGCAAAAAGAACGCAGGGATGAACTGAAAAAATTAGAAGTAAAGAAAGCCTACTACGAGCAGGAAATAGAAAAGACGAAGAAAGAGTTAAATGACTTACAAAATAATCCTGCAGCAATAGAAAAATACGCCCGTGAGCGATATTTAATGAAGAAAGATGGAGAAGATATTTTTATTGTTGAAGACTCCTCTAAGCAATAAACAATAGAATATTAAATCATTTTATTTTTTCTTGCAATATTTTACAAAAGGTTCCGTTTTAATAAGGACCGTATCCTCTTGTTCACTCGCAGCCATCTGCTTATGAAAAACTTTAAAGAAGAGGAATTGATTATGTATTTATACAAGGATAGTACGCCAGCGCTTACTAAGGCTATTGAAAAAGCTATACAGGAAGACGCAGAATTAAAACAGAAAGTAGAGACATTGCAACGGTCTAAGAATCAGTTAGACAAGGTGAAGCTAAAGTCGCCTTCTAAAAAATCGATTAAAGCCATTATGGATTACGCAAAGAAAAGAGCAGAATAAATATTTTAGCTTATAGCGTGTTCGTAAATTTGCGCATGACTAAGAAACAACGCTATCAGGAAGTCATTGACTATTTTCAAGAAACAACTCCTGTTGCAGAAACAGAGCTATTATACGATAACCCTTTTCAATTATTGGTGGCTGTAATCTTATCTGCACAATGCACCGATAAGCGTGTTAACTTGACCACACCGGGTATTTTTAAAGTATACCCTACCCCAGAAAAAATGGCGAAAGCCAGTTTTGACGATTTGTTTCCGCTTATCCGAAGCATTTCTTACCCTAACAACAAAACCAAGCATCTGATTGGCATGGCCAATATGTTATTGGAACATTTTGGGGGTGAAGTTCCTATGACAGTGGAAGCATTAGTAAAACTTCCAGGAGTAGGCAGAAAAACAGCAAACGTGATCACTAGTGTGATTGATGAACAACCCAATATGGCAGTGGATACCCATGTATTCAGGGTAAGCCATCGATTGGGACTAGTTAGCACAAAAGCTACTACCCCTCTTGCAGTAGAAAAAGAATTGATCAAATATATTCCAGAAGAACTGGTACACAGAGCACATCATTGGTTAATACTACATGGCAGGTATACTTGCTTAGCGCGTAATCCAAAATGTGATGAATGTGGGTTGCAAACGGCTTGCATATATTATACCAAGCAAGCAAAAAAAATAAAGTAAATCACAAAAAAAAATTAAGCACCCGAGAATGACAGCTAGAATTTTCTACTCTTGTTTTTGTCTTTTTTACAAAAACAGATATACCGTCTGCTGACATTCCAATAGCCCATAAATTCATTTTTGTATTTGTTGTTACATGAAAATGCAAATCGTAACAAGCTTCAAATCCATCCTTATCTTTTGTTATTACATACATTGTCTTTTTTTTCTCATCAACTTCAACGTTCTTCATACATATTGGAGTAGTATTTACTATTTTATATGTTAATGTTTCCGCCGGTTCTTCATCTGAACGGCAAATCAATGTGCCATCGCCTTTAAATTCCCAAACAATTGATGGGAAATCTTGATCGTACCAAGCTCCAATAATTTTCTTTTTTGCTTCAGTTATATATGCTGGTTCTGGTGAATTGGTATTTAGTTTTTGATTATGATTCTTTGAGTACACTACAGCTACAGTTGTAATTAATATGAATACTGATAGACTAATAACTTTATTTAGACTTCGCATAAATTAATTCGGAATTAAATTAGGAATCTCATTTTAATTAAAAAAAACTTGAAATTTCTTGATATAATATTATTCACTTACCGATATACTTTTAATCGTTTTTGAATTAATATCATATTCAAAATTTAAACTCATATCTAACTCAACATTATTATAGGAGAGATTTAAAAAGACTTGTCCTTGAGGATTTTCTTGATCTTTCCAAGCTACAGGAAATAATTCTGCTACTAAATCTATACCATCGCCAACTTTAATAATTTTATTGTTCGACATTGCAAAACAATAATTATTATTAGTAAATATAATTCTAAATAATTCATTATTTAGAAACCAAACATCTGCCCCGTTATATTTCAAATGCTTTAAATTACTTTGTAACATTTCATCGAACTCATTCATTATACTTATTGGGTTTCCGAATTTTGTTATAAAATCTCTCTCATCTAATAAAATTGAATTTTTAGAATATTGACTAGATAATGGTTTTAAATCAAACTGCTCAATTTTCAATAAACTAAGAATACTAGTTCTATTTTCAATAATTTCATTTCTTTGACTTTTTGCAATAAAAACGATTGATACAGTTATAAACAATAATGCACTTGATATTAATTTTATTTTCATGTATTATCTTTTTAATTATTGACATGGGTTACCATTACTTAGACCTGCACTATTAAATTTAGTAGAAATATAATTTTCAGGTTTTTTTATAATACCATTTCCTCTAACCTCAAGATGAACATGCGGATATTTGACATTGAATGCATTCCTAGTTCTGCCACTAAGAGCAATTAAATCACCTTGTTTAATAACATCATCCTTTTTTAGAGATGAAGAATTTAAGTGAGCATATAAAATAGTTAATTCGTCACCATTGCTTTTTGTCGTTTTAATTTCAATGTAATTTCCCCAAGAAAATTTATAATCGAGGGGCAAATTAGCAAGAATTACTGTTCGGTTAACTTACAATCTAGAATAAAGATTAATTTAATTAAACAGACTGTACATACTTAAAATACCAATATAACTTAGTTTATATTATTTTGGTACATCCCAATTAGAGTAACCACCAAGAACAAATTTCAATTAATATCCAAAATGAATTTCGGTAATTTTCCTACTAGTTGAATCATATTCAAAAATCAAGTTAATATCTAATGTTATTTGATTGTTTTTCAACCCAACAAAAACTTGATTGTCACGTTTACTTTGCCAAGACTTTGGATACGTTTTAACAATTGCATCAATGTTGTCACATACTTTTATAGTCTTGTTATTAAAAAAATTTAAGCAATAATTGGATGAAGTTAATTCTATTGATTCTAAGCTTTTATTCATAAACCAAGCTTTCATCCCTTGATATACATAGCAATCCATATTTGCATCATCCAACTCAGAATATTCAACAAGTTTTTTTTGAGGTTTACCGAATTTTTTTACAAACTCATTTTGATTTAATAGTAAAGTATTTTTGAAGGAAGGAAATGCACCTGTTTTACTAATATCAAAGCTATTGATATTAATTAAATTGACTTCCATATTGCTAAACTGGTTGCTTATTGCCAAAATAGGAACTAGTCTACTTGAAATGATAGATGCTGTAGTTAAGAACAAAGCACTTGATAATAAAAAGATAGATATTGGCATTTTAATCATCTACAACTTTATTTGCTCTTTAGTAAAATTTCATTTTGTGCAACAGCTGAATCTACCATATTCAAGAAATATCTATTTTTAAAAAAACCATAACTGGATACGCATTTAACAAAATAGATAAAACCAGGTTGAATATCAACTTCAATAGTATCCTTTTTGGAACCACTATTTAATGTAATATAGGTTTTTCCCAATTTTTTTATACTCAAGTAAATGATATCCCCATTGCCTATTGTAATTAAACTGTCATTAATATATATTGGCACTTTGGTAAATGAGCTAAGAAATTTCCCTTCCCGATAAATTATTAAATTACTTAGAGATCTCTCAGCTTTTGCGTTGATTGCGATTCGATTATCTTTCTTTTTGTTTAATTTAAGCGTAGTTCCTAAACTTATAGAAAAAAAGCTATTTTGGATAGTGTTATTCTGGTAATTTGATTTTCCAATTAGATTATAAAGAATTCCGAAATTGAAAGATTTGTATTCAACGCCAGTTCTAAATAAACCACCTAATTTTATTTCGTTCATTAAAACGTTATTTTCAAAACCTACAGATTCTAACTGTCGCAGATTGTTAATTCCAAATCCAACACCCAAGTATGGTCTAAATGGGTTTAGAGGCTTCAAAAATGTGTAATTATATGTTGAATAAACTGAGAAGTTGTTCCCGCTAATCCCTTTTAAAAGCCCTAAATTTCTATATGAATTTTCATTTTGTAAAAATGACTGTTCTATTCGTAGACCAAATGATGAATTATCTGTCTTTATATATTTTAATTCAAGATCAAGACTAGCTCTATAATTTGAATTGAAAAATACATTTGGTTTATTTACACCAGATCCAATATTAAAATTAAGTTTAAAATAAGATTGGCGATTTAGATCTTGAGAATATGAGAACTTAAATATAAAACTTGCCAAAAAGATTGTTATATATTTTGTCATGATTTAAATTTTAGTAACTCTTTTTCATTAATTAATACTCTTCAACTTCTATTCCAAACATTTTTGTATAGTAAGCATCAAGCATCTTGCCAACACGTACAAATGGCTTTCCATAAAACGAAATAAAACTAAACGGGTCCACTTTTGCTTTTGTAGCTACAAAAGCAGGGTTAAGATTAATTTCGTAAGAATTATTTTTCTCGCCTAACCATTCTAAACCAACAAAAACTCCACTAGCCGGAAATACGATTTTATATTTACTGATATTGACAATTAAGGTTTGTTTATATTTAAGAGGAATAGTTTGAATTATATTTTCTTGCAACAAATCACTTTTTGGATATATAGCAGTATCTAATGAAGAATATAGCCTTACTCGGACCACTCCTTTATTAACTTTTTCATTTTCTCTATTTATTGCACTTAGTTCATATTTAAGTTTAGTTATAACTCTATTTTTTCTAGAATCTTCATTTGGAATAAAAATCAATAAAATCGAACCTTTACTACCACCTTGATTAAACGTTTTGTATTCTTTACCGATATATCCCAAAGTAGAAATACTTTTTTTAGGAGAATTATTTACAACAACTTCATCTAATTCAATAAAATTAAGAGTGAGTTCAATAGTTGATACAATTAAACTTTCAAAAATCTTTATTATTGAATCTTTATATCCAATGCAACTAATTTTAAGAGAATCATTTGGGGCAACCAATAAACTAAATATTCCCTCTTCGTTTGTATAAGTAGCATTTCTCTGATTGCTTAAACTCAGCACAATTACACCAGTAATTGGCTTTTTCGTTTTTTGGTCAATAATTTTTGCTGTTAAAGTAGATACTTGGCTAATTCCAAAAACTGAACTTACAATTAGGGAAATTAATATTAGGAGAAATACCCTCATGTACTTTTTTATTTTTGTTGCAATATGATAGTTACTAGTAATGAAACCTACACTGCAATATATAAATGCATTCTTCTTTAACAATGTACACTAATCGATGTTCCTCATTTGTTAATGAGCTTTTTTTGTAAAGGCTTTATTGTTTCAATACGTGCTAATGCTGTTTCTAATCTAGCTCTGTTAGCAGGTGTACTATTCAAGTAAATGGTTTCTTGTATACTGTTGTACTCATCTAAACCCATTACTATCACATTCTTCCCCTTACTGCCCGCAACAGCCTTAATATTCCCATTTTTATTAACTGAATTAGGCATTTTTATAACATTTTCGAAATCGCATCCACCAATTCCCCTTTGGTAATAGGTACTCCCATGATTTTATTGTAGCCCTTTGCATCCACCAAATATTGGTCCCGGATAATTTTAATCAATTGGCCATTGTTGATCTCAGGAATCAATACTTGATCAAAATTGGCTATGATTTCTCCCAAGTTACTTGGGAATGGACGCAGGTAACGAATATGTGCATGGCTTACTGCATGACCTGCTGCTTGCAATTCTAATACGGCACTTTTAATAGCACCATAAGTAGAGCCCCATCCCAATACCAATACTTTTCCTTTTGAAGGACCACTGTCAATGGTTTGTAGTGGAATATATTTTGCAATCAAATCTACTTTGGCTTGACGCGTTTTAACCATATGCTGGTGGTTATCCGAATCGTAACTAATATTACCTGTAACGTCTTGTTTCTCTAATCCACCTATGCGATGTTCTAATCCTGCAGTACCAGGAACTGCCCATGGTCTGGCTAGTTTTTCATCCCGCTTATACGGCATGAATTTGGGTTCATCCTCTGATAATCCCTTTTTGAAGCTTACAGGTATTTCTGGCAAGTCTGCTGTTTGTGGAAATTTCCATGGCTCTGCTCCATTGGCAATATATCCATCGCTTAACAAAATCACCGGAGTCATATGTTGTATGGCTATGCGCACTGATTCAAATGCAACATCAAAGCAATCAGATGGAGTAGCAGATGCAATCACTGGCATAGGGCATTCCCCATTTCTGCCGTAATAGGCTTGCAATAAATCGCTCTGTTCTGTTTTGGTTGGTAATCCAGTGGATGGACCACCTCGCTGAATATTTATGATTACCAAAGGAATTTCTAACATCACTGCCAATCCCATGGCTTCTGTTTTCAATGCCATACCTGGGCCTGATGTAGTAGTGATGCCAATGGATCCACCATAGCTTGCACCAATAGCGGCGGTGATCCCCGCAATCTCGTCTTCTGCTTGAAATGTTCTTACGCCAAAACTTTTATACTTGCTTAAATCGTGTAAAATATCTGATGC
>QLAH01000461.1_pt1 | contig 21036 bp, 16 predicted proteins | sample 4693081 | NCBI WGS metagenome assembly QLAH01 (sample SAMN09425401, study PRJNA476045) | Lake water metagenome, whole genome shotgun sequencing project.
TTGATATCATGTTTTCAGGACATACCCATGGAATGCAGTTTGGATTAGAAAATCCTTACTTTAAATGGAGCCCAGTGAAGTGGATGTACAAGCAATGGGCAGGGTTATATGAAGATGGGAACCAAAAATTATACGTGAATCGCGGCTTTGGATTCATCGGTTATCCCGGAAGGGTGGCATTATGCCAGAGATTACTGTGATAGAGTTCAAGAAAGCTTAGCAGCCTTATCTTTTCGCAATTTTATTCATCGAAATAGCCCTTTGCATACTGCATTTAAAGCGGTTAATGCCTTTCTCTCGAAGATTTTGGTGTTTGGTAGTTCTTCCATTCATGCGTTTGCGCCACATTTTAAAGCTAGACGCTTTGCTATTGAGTCGCATGAATTCGATGACTTCTTTTTCGGATAAACCAAATTGAAATTGAATGGCTTCAAAAGGGGTTCGGTCTTCCCATGCCATTTCAATAATGCGGTCTCTGTCTTTTTCTTCAAGTATATTCATTTTCTTTTAACATTTCATGTGTAACATTGGTTCAAATAAAATCGTCTATGGCATAAGTATTGAATAGTTTAACTAAACCAAGTGTTATGCGCACGATTTTTTTATTTGCAGCTTTATTAATAGCTGGAACAACAGTGAATGCCCAAAAGGGCTTTAGATTAGGTGTAAAAGCGGGAGCCAACCTAAACAAAATTGAAGGTCAATCATTTGATCAGGGTTTTGATTTTTCCTATCATGCAGGAGCATTTGCAGAAATAGATTTTAGCAAGCGCTGGGGTATACAACCCGAAGTGATTTGGAGCCAAACAGCAACCAAACGAGCGAATAATATTGATGACATTTATTCTACATTACCCACCAATTTGAAGTTAGATTATCTAATGGTGCCGGTTTTGTTAAGATACAGCCCAATTGGATTGTTAACGTTTGTTGCTGGTCCACAATTTGGGGTGTTGATTAATAAGAATGATAACTTATTACAAAATGGTCAGCAGGCATTTAAGTCTGGAGACTTCTCAATGGTATTGGGTGCTCAAGTAAATTTAAAAGTACTCAGGGTATACGGTCGATACAATGTTGGACTACAGAATATCAATGATTTCTCAGACCAACAAAAGTGGACCAATCAACAAATACAATTGGGCGTAGGATTAAAATTCTAAGCTCAACCGTATTTGCTAAACCCCCAATTGTTTCTTTAAGGAACTGATTTCTTTCTTGAAAGATTTCAGTTCCATTATTTGTTCTTTAATGAAACTATTGTCTTCCAATTTACCCACTACTTCATTCATTTCGGCAAAGCTTTCGTAAACCATTTTTCTAAATGGATTGCTGTAATCTTTTGCTCTAGAGTCATGAATGCCTTTGGTAATCCATTCCATTGTAGCAATCGCACTATTGAATAAATAACTTAATTGGTGTTCATCTAATTTATTTAGCGGGAGACCAGTAATTTCTTTCAGTGTAGCCAAACCATGCATGCATTTTTGATTGGCATATAAACTGCCCTTTACTGCATACTGTGCATGGAGCTCGTCCCAGCCTTTTATTTTACCTGTATTGATTTTCTTACGAAGATCGGCTAAGTCTGTTTCGGGCATTAACTGACCACCTAAATTAATCCACTTATCTCTGGAAAGCTTACTAGGTAACTGTTTCCGGAGCTCGGTTAAATTATTTGAAGTGTTGTTTTGAATAAAATTGATAAGTTCTTTTACTCCATAAAACAATAAGACGTCTTCAAAAACTTTATAAGCTTGCCTTACTTTAACCAATACCGTTTTACGTTTACTATTTTCAATATCATCTGCAGTAATCAATAAATTATCTACCAATTTATTGTTACTCTTTAGCAACAGTTTTCCAACTGATAATGCTTCATCATGATCATTGTCTTGTTTTTTCTCAGAACGTAAATAAGCTTTACCAGTATATAATTCTAGTTTCTCTAAAGCGGTAAAAATTTCGTTGATGCTATCAGGGGCTAAATAATTATACTCTAGTTCTTGCGTTTTATCAGAGCGTTTATCCCTATGCGTGTATTTCCAAGCATTTCTGGCCAATGCATACATATTGTACAAAAACCAATAAGCAGGCATTATAGTCAGCTGATCGTGCTTAGCATCATTGCTGATTAAACAAAAGGGAATAGGGCTATTTAATTCGGCAGGATAGTCTCCTTTGCTAATCATCGTAAAAGAAGCAAAGATGGAATTGTGTTTCAAGCTTACACATAACCCTGGCCAAAAGCCACGACCCATAATGATTTCGCCATCTGCACTTCTACTATTGTGGTTCGAACCAATGGTAGCACCTGCAGCAATATTACTTTGCCCCATTACTAGGGCAGCGCATAAAAATGAATTGTTGTGATGTTGCTCATGCGCAGGAAAAATCAATGAATTCAATACTTCACAACAAGAAATGGTCGCATTCTGTCCTAGATAAGAATTGATCAAGCGGGCACCATATTTTAGTTGCGAATGATCGGCCATAATAAAACGTACCGCTTTCACTCCATAAAAAATACGGCATCCGTAACCAATATTTCCATTTACCATTTCGCAACCTTCTCCAATTTGCGTTCTGCCCTCAGGACCAGAATTTACGGTAAGGTTTTTTAATTTGTTGGCCCCTTTAAAATATGCATCGGATCCAACCCAAACGTCTTTGATGATATTACAATTCTTTATTACTGTTCTATCACCAACTTTGCCATAATAGCCCCGCTTGTTATTGAATTTCTTTTCGGTAAATTCAATCAACTTTGCTTGTAAGATTTTATCGTCTCTAAACCTGCTCCATAAAAAAGCATCTCCAGGCAGCATGCCATCAAAAGGCAATACTTTACGACCCGTATTTTCATTGCACAATTCCAACCAAATTCTAACTTCTTCTTTTTCGTCTACTTTTAATATGCCATTTCCAAATTTAGAATGATTGGTAGTTACCAATTCATTTACGTTGGTAATAATGGCTTCGCTACCAATAATATAATGAGAGAGATAATTCACATTATTCACTACCACATTGTCTCCAAAATCGCAACTGATGATGGTAGAATTATATAAGCCCACAGGCGTTTTTAGATCGCTAAAGCCTAAACATAAGGGCTCTAACTTTCCAATACGAACAAGACCGTGGAATTTACAATTTTTTACGAGGTTAGGATTAAATGCATCCGAAACGAGAATATGATTCCAGTTATCAGTGGTATTACCATTTCTTACCAATTGCTCAATTTCATAAGCAGTAAGGGTTCTGTAATGAATACCATTCCTCATCTGCATATTGCGCAGATAATATTCATCCTTGCCCTTTGGAATATGATGGTCTTTTATGAATCCGTAACCTAATGCATCAAGGGGGGTCTTGGTGATATTATTTTGCGCCATATTTTATTATTCTACAGTTACACTCTTTGCTAAATTTCTAGGCTTATCTACATCTAATCCTTTATAAAGACCAACATAGTAGCTTAGTAGTTGGAGGGGAACTACACTTAATAGGGGGGCAATTGCTTCATCAGCATCGGGAACAAACATTACATCGTCTGCCATACCAGGAATCACTTCATCACCAACGGTAGCAACAGCAATCACTTTACCTTTTCTGGCTTTGATTTCCTGAACGTTCGACACTATTTTTTCGTAATAAGAATCTTTGGTGGCCACAAAAACAACCGGTAAATTTTCGTCTACCAATGCAATAGGACCATGTTTCATTTCAGCAGCAGGATAGCCTTCTGCATGTATATAAGAAATCTCTTTTAATTTAAGGGCACCTTCTAAAGCCACAGGGAAATTATATCCTCTTCCTAAGAATAAAAAGTCAGCAGCGTCTTTATATTTTTCTGCTATGCGTTCAATATTAGAAGTGTCTGCTAAAATCTCTTTAATTTTTTCAGGGATGGATTCTAAGTCGTGCATTAATTGAACATAACGATCTTTAGAAAGGGTTCCCTTAGCATAACCAATTTTCAACGCCATCATCATTAAAACGGCTAATTGACCAGTGAACGCTTTTGTACTAGCTACTCCAATTTCGGGACCGCTATGGGTATAAGCACCAGCATGGCTTAAACGTGCAATACTGCTACCAACCGCGTTTACAACACCAAAAATAAATGCACCTTTCTCTTTGGCACTTTCTAGCGCAACTAAGGTATCTGCAGTTTCACCACTTTGAGAAATGGCAATAATAACATCACCTTTATGAATCACCGGATTTCTGTAACGGAATTCAGAAGCATATTCAACTTCAACAGGTATTCTGCAAAATTCTTCAATTAAATATTCAGCTACCAAACCCGCGTGCCAACTGGTTCCGCAAGCAACAATCATAATACGGTTGGCATTAATAAATGCATCCATATTATTTTCGATGCCACCCATCATGATTTGCAAACTCTGTGGTAATAAACGGCCTCTCAAGCAATCGTGAATAGTGCTCGGTTGTTCGTGAATTTCTTTGAGCATGAAATGATCATAGCCACCTTTTTCAATAGCAGCTAATTCCATGTCTAGCTTAGTAATGAACGGCGTTTGCTTTTCGTTCCCTAAGTTTTTTAGAATGAGTTCATCGGGTTTAACGATCGCAATTTCATAATCATTTACGTAAACCACTTCCTTGGTGTACTCAATAATAGGAGAGGCATCGCTCGCCAAAAAATGTTCGCCTTTGCCAATGCCAATTACTAATGGGCTTCCTTTACGTGCAGCAATAATGGTATCAGGTTCGTCTTTTGAAATCAATAAAATACAGTAAGCGCCTACTACACGTTTCAAGGCAATGCGCAATGCTTCTTCTAAAGTACAGTTGTTGTTGATTTTAATGTCTTCAATAAAATTCAATAACACTTCGGTATCGGTATCACTCTTAAAATGATAACCTTTAGATTCTAATTCTTTTTTAATTTGGGTATAGTTCTCAATAATACCGTTGTGAATCATTGCCAATTCGCCACTTTGAGATTGATGCGGGTGAGCATTTCGATCACTAGGTTCACCATGCGTAGCCCAGCGGGTATGTCCAATTCCAATATGCGCTTGAACATCTTGACCAATGGTGGCTTCTTCTAATTCAGCAACTTTTCCTTTTTTCTTATAAACGTTTATATGATGATTGTGCAACAAAGCAACCCCAGAACTATCATAACCGCGGTATTCCAATCTCTTTAGCCCTTTTAACACAATAGGATAAGCGGCTCTTGGCCCTATGTAACCAACAATTCCACACATAATAAATGACTTGTTTAGGTGCAAGTTTAATTATATTTAATGAATAAATCACTGTTTTGCAAGAACTTGCGGGTAACAAAAAAAATAATATTTTACTTTGCGGATTTTTGCGGGAATTTTTAAGCAAAAAAATTGAAAACTGCATATATGGTAAAGAAAATCATAATTGGGCTTTTTTTGTTTTTCTGGGGGAGCATAGCCGTTGCGCAAAGCACCACCCTTTGGGTAGTTAGGCATGCTGAAAAAGATACTGCAATGGCAACGAGGTCGAATCCAGATTTAAGTGAAATAGGAAAGCAGAGAGCCATGGATTTGGCAGCCTATTTAAGAAAGGAAAATATTGCTTTGATCTATTCAACTGATACAAAGCGAACCAAGCAAACAGCGGCATATTTTTCTGCACCAATGGAAATATATGATCCCAAAAATCTTGTCGAGTTGAAAATGCAGGTTCAAGAAAATGCGAAAGAGAAAACCATTTTATTGATCGGTCATTCTAATACTGTTTTAGAAACAATCGAAGCTTTTGGAGCACAACGGCCTGTTAAAGTATTGAACGACGACGATTATGATTATATCTTTAGAGTAGTCATTAAAAAAGATGGTAATACTACCATCGAAGCTTTTCAGTTTGGGAAGCCGCACAGAGGTGGAACCCCAGCCATGCGATAAATGGTTTTGGATAAAGTGTATATCAATCAACAAATAGTAAAAAATTAATTGCAATGAACCTGAGTAAGTTAAAGCATATTTCTATAGGATTAATAATCATGCTATTGGGCATGAGTTTTATGCAAGAGGACAATTATTATGTTATTTACATCAAAGGAAGTGCCTTCAACACAATAAGTAAACGAACAGTTCGGATGGGAGATATGCTTAAACCCAGCGATAAAGTTGAATTAAAAGATCCCAACGCTAAATTGGTGTTGATCCATCCTGATAAAGGAAGATTAGAAATTACGTCTAAGTCGGCAGCTAATGGGCTTACGGTAAAAGATCAAATCACATCCATCAAAAGTGAGTCTAGAATTATTTCGAGGCCATTAAAATACGAAGGCTATAATCCCCGTACTTATTTTCATTCCCCTGAAACCAATTACCGCGTTTTACTCGTAATTGGAGTTCCATTAAAAATCATTCCTTTTTACAAATTGGATTCTCAAAACTTTTTCTATTTATTATGGGAGAAAAATGGAGTGCAGGTTGTTCGTAAAATTCCAGCATCCGATCGGGGTATTTATTTCAATTCTTCGGTGTTAGGGGATACCAACGAGTTTGTAAATGGGCAAAAAGTAAAATTTTGTTATCAGCACTACGAATACGGTGTTTTGAAGAACGATGTACTAGCAGAATTCGTACCTGTGGTAGCCCCTATAAACGAGATAAATCAACAGATTACGCTGATTCGGAAGTATAGTTCACAGAAAGAACCTCGGGTAATTAATGCATTAATTACGCTCCATTTAAACGATAATTACGGTAAGGTTGGAAGTGAATATTTGCTCAGTATTCGCTAAAGCTGCGTATTTTTGTATGGCAAATAAAAGTTATTTATTTATGGCCTTTTTTTAATCAAAATAGTGCTCAAAAAATAACCTATCAATTGTACATCACAAACGTATCTATATGAACAACAAAATCGGTTTTACCATCCTTTTACTGGCAGCTTTCAGTGTCATTTCTTGTAAGAAAGCAGCTGAAACAGATCCAGTAAATCCCCCGCCAACAACAGTTAATAAAATTGCACCTGATGGGTTCAATTACACAACCACGAAAGAGATTGCTGTAACCATCACTGCGTTAACCAATCGTAATAAACCTATTACGGGAGTGCCTGTACAAGTGTACAGCATACAAAATGGGGTGAAGGGTTCTTTGTTGTTTAAAGGCGTAACCAACGCGCAAGGGTTAATATCTTCTAAGACTACTTTGCCTGCCCATATGGATACAGTGGTGGTAGATGCAAATTATTTAGGATTAATTCAAAACCTTTTAGTGAGCGTAAGTAGCAATACGTTGAACTGTACCATTGGTGGTTCAAACGTTTATGCAGGTAATGTGGTAGGGGTATTACAATCTAATGGTGGACCTGCTGAAGCGGCAAATATTATTCGTTCTGCAAGTGCTTCAAATGGCGGAATGGTAAGTATGGATATTAATGGAGTAAAAACGGATACCAAGTTTTCTTATTTGAGTAATTATAACAGTAATGGTAGACCCAATAATTTAGAAGTTCCAGGAGACGAGATTAGTTTAGATATGTTGAACACGATTAATGCTTCTTTACCTGAGCAGAAAAAAGTGCCAGAACTGCACCCAGAATACATCACTACTAAGACGATGACTAGCATTAACGTTAAAGAAGATGCAGATGTATGGCTTACGTTTGTGCATGAAGGGGCAGGGTATAGAAATGCTTTAGGGTTTTATACTTATGATACTAAAACGCCTCCTAAAACACTTGAAGATATCAAAGAAATTAAATTTGTTTTTCCTAACGCTAGTTTAAAAGGCAGCAATGGAGAAATGTTGTCTGGTGATAAAGTAAAAATTGGAACTTTCCCAGCAGGCACATCTATTGGATTGGTATTGTTTCAAAATGCATGGAATGGCAAAGATGTTTCGGTGAAAGCAACTGCTTTCTTCTCTGATGAGCATCTTAATCCTGAACCAAAAGATGATTTGAAAAAACACAATGTATTATTGAAGTACAAAGAATTTTTCTTAATCGGATTCGAAGATATTCGCAGAGATGAGTCTGGTTGTGATCAAGATTTTAATGATTTAGTTTTTTATGCAACATCTAATCCAATTACAGCGATTGATACTGATGGAGTAGAAGATGCAGAAGTAGTGAAAGATGCTGATGGAGATGGAGTGATTGATGATTTAGACCAGTTTCCAACTGATCCTACAAAAGCGTATACCTCTTATTTCCCATCTCAAAACAATTGGGGAACCTTAGCTTTTGAAGATTTATTCCCAAGTGCTGGTGACTACGATATGAACGACTTGGTAATATCTTATCGATATACCATGATTTCAAATGCACAGAATAATATTGTTGAAATGAATGCAGAATATAAGGCGCTTGCGAACGGAGCTGCTTTTCAAAATGCATTTGGCGTTCAATTTCCTTTTGCACCAAGCTTAATCAAATCTGCAACCGGACAAAATGTGGCTACCGGTTTAGCAAAACTTAATCCTAATGGAACTGAAGCTGGTCAAAGTAAAGCCGTAATTATTCCAATTGATAATATTTATTCGGTTTTAAAATATTCAAATGGGGCTTTCTTTGTAAACACCCGTACAGATATGGAAAAGGCAACAAGTACTCCTGTTTCAGTATTAATTCAATTTAATTCGCCTATTTCTCCAAGTACTTTGAATATTGCTAATATGAACCCTTTCTTAATTAGCAATCAGCGCAGAACACACGAAGTACATTTACCTGGTTTTGCTCCTACCGATTTGGCTGACCTAAAACTATTTGGAACCGGAGATGACGACTCTAAGCCAAGTTCGAATAGGTACTATGTATCTAAAGATAACTACCCATGGGCTTTACATTTTGCTGATGGCTTCTTGTATCCTACTGAAGGGTCTGCTATCAATACCGCTTATTTGCGCTTTTTTGAGTGGGCTAAATCTGGCGGCACTACTAATAGAGATTGGTACTCAAATAGTGGTTCAGGCTTTAGAAATCCAGATAGAATTTATCTAAAATAATACTTAAATAAATCCTTTAAAAAAGCTGCAGCAATGCAGCTTTTTTTATTTCACTACTATTGGATTGATCCACTGTGTGTTGATGGTATTGTTTTTACCAACTAAAACAATTTTAGCAAATGTAAATTTTGCAGGCAACTCAAATACAAATCTTTCTTGTTGAACCGGAATGGTAGCAAGGGTTTCGTAGGAATCTTGCTGCCCCGATTTGAATTGATTGGTAAAGCTGATTAATACTTTTACAATGCCATTTTGTTGGTAACTTTTCCAGTTGAGTATCAAACTATCACCCAGTTGCTGAACATTGGGATGAGACAAAGAAACGGGTCCTGAAATAGGTACACCATCTAATTCATACAATTGGTTTTTGGCGATAGCTAATTTTTGAAAGCGAGCCAATGTGGGAAGAATGTCTACTATCGCAGGTGTGTTTTTTTGAAAATAACTGTTGGTATTTTTGAAATTGGCAATCATCCAAGTAGTTCTTTCTGCATCGGATTGTCCGCCATGATTTTTTCCTGTAGCGGCATCTCTACCATGATCGGTGGTAATGATGATGATCCATTTTTCATTGTATTTTTTTTCTCTGAATTGTATGGCATTCCAAATAATCCCCATCTGTTTATCTAACTGGAGAATCGCTTGTTCCATTTCAGGACTATTCCCAAACCGATGACCTATATCGTCTGTATGTTGTAAATAAATCCATGATAAATCAGGTGCAGTTTTGCGAATGATGCTGTCGGCTTTGGCAATTACATATTGGTCAATCAAATGAGTATAGTGAGCTTGTCTATCGTGTGGAAATTGTAGGGTATCTAATTCATACCCATCAAATGAATAGTCCACTTTAAAGCCCCCTGTTTCTTTTAAACCATCACCGATTAATTTGGTTCGGTTGTCTTGCCAAGTCGAGAATACAGCGGTGGTTTTAGTGGGGTATTGTTCTTTCAAGAACCTAAAAATGGTTGGATAATAGTAATTCGGATTCTTAATATTGTTGTCTACTACTTGGTGTTTATTTGCCCAAGTGCCCGTTAGTAAGTTGTTGTACCCTGGTGCAGAAATAGTGGGGGTTTGATTGTAGGTGTTTTTAATCCCCCCAACAAAAGCTCTCTTGTAAAACCCGCTGGCAATGATTTTATTCAGATGCGGCTTTGCCGATTTTTCGATTAAGTCTGCAGGAATGCCATCTGCAATTACAAAAACAATTTTGGTTGTTTTTTGTTGAGCATTTAGAATGGTTGTGCAGTAAAGACTGAACAGAATCAGGGAGATAAACTGGTACATGTGAAAACCATTTTTTCTAATAAATTAAACTGCTAAAATGCACAATTCAGTGTAATTTTGCACTCTCATTTAAACCGTAAAAACCAAATCAATATATGGAAAATAACCCAATGAATGCAGGTGGTGAAGCAAAGTGCCCTTTTACAGGTGCAACCGCTAAAGCAACTCAAACAGCAGGTGGTGGTACCAGAAATCGCGACTGGTGGCCCAATCAATTAAAGTTGAACATACTTCGTCAAAATTCAATGTTGTCTAATCCAATGGATGCATCATTTGATTATGCCGAGGCTTTCAAAAGTTTAGACTTAGCCGCAGTAAAAAAAGATTTAACCGATTTAATGACCGATTCACAAGATTGGTGGCCTGCCGATTATGGACATTATGGTCCATTCTTTATTCGTATGGCATGGCATGCTGCGGGTACTTATAGAACTGGTGATGGTAGAGGAGGAGCAGGTGCAGGAACATTGCGTTTTGCTCCATTGAATAGCTGGCCTGATAATACCAACTTAGATAAAGCTCGTTTGTTATTGTTGCCTATCAAACAGAAATATGGCAATAAATTATCTTGGGCCGATTTAATGGTTTTAACGGGTAATGTGGCATTGGAATCAATGGGCTTTAAAACTTTTGGTTTTGGTGGTGGTCGTGCTGATGTTTGGGAACCAGAAGAAGATATTTATTGGGGATCTGAGCGTGAGTGGTTAGGCGATAAGCGTTACAGTGGAGATCGTGACTTAGAGAATCCATTGGCTGCAGTTCAAATGGGATTGATTTATGTAAACCCAGAAGGTCCTAACGGCAATCCTGATCCATTGGCTTCAGCTCGTGATATTCGCGAAACATTTGCCCGTATGGCAATGAATGATGAAGAAACCGTTGCATTAATTGCTGGCGGACACACTTTTGGTAAAACCCATGGTGCAGCTGATCCAGGGAAATATGTTGGTGTAGAGCCTGCTGCTGCCGGATTAGAAGAGCAAGGCCTTGGATGGAAAAATTCTTTTGGTACTGGTAATGGGGAATATACGATCACCAGTGGATTAGAAGGTGCTTGGACCACTACTCCAACAAAATGGAGCAATAATTATTTCGAAAACTTATTTGGTTTTGAGTGGGAGTTAACCAAGAGCCCTGCTGGTGCACACCAATGGAAACCAAAGAATAATGCTGGAGAAGGTACAGTGCCTGATGCACATAACCCTAACAAGAAGCATGCACCTTTTATGCTTACTTCTGATATTGCATTAAGAGTAGATCCTGCTTATGAAAAAATCTCTCGTAAGTTTTACGAGAACCCAGATTTATTTGCAGACGCATTTGCTAGAGCTTGGTTCAAATTAACGCATCGTGATATGGGACCTAAATCATTGTATTTAGGGTCAGAAGTTCCAGCTGAAGAATTAATATGGCAAGATCCTATTCCTGCTGCTACTTATAAAATGATTGATGCCACTGATATTGAAGCATTAAAAGCGCAAATATTAGCAACTGGTTTGTCTGTGTCTGAATTGGTTTCTGCTGCATGGGCTTCTGCGTCTACATTCCGTGGATCAGACAAGCGCGGTGGTGCTAATGGAGGACGTATTCGTTTAACTCCTCAGAAATATTGGGAAGCTAATAATCCTGCTCAATTGTCTAAAGTATTAGACGCATTAGAAGGGGTACAAAAAGCATTCAATGCTGCTGCTGGTGATAAGCAAGTATCTATGGCAGATTTGATTGTGTTAGGTGGATGTGCAGCTATTGAAAAAGCAGCAAAAGCAGCTGGTCATAGCATCACTGTTCCGTTTACTGCAGGAAGAACCGATGCCTCTCAAGAACAAACAGATGTTGAATCATTTGCAGTATTAGAGCCAATTGCTGATGGATTCCGTAACTATGCCAAAAAGCGTTATACCGTTTCTGCAGAAGATTTATTAGTAGATAAAGCACAATTGCTTACTCTAACTGCTCCTGAAATGACCGTATTAGTGGGTGGATTACGTGTATTGAATGCTAATTCCAACCAAAGTCAACATGGTGTATTCACGCATCAGCCAGAAGTGTTAACCAATGATTTCTTTGTGAATCTATTAGATATTAGTCAAACCTGGGCACCTACCAACGATCATAAAGATAATTTTGAAGCACGTGATCGTAAGACTGGTGATATCAAATGGACAGGTACTCGTGTAGACTTAGTATTCGGATCTAATTCTGAATTAAGAGCAATTGCAGAATTGTATACTTATACTGGCGGTCAAGAGAAAATGGTAAAAGACTTTGTTGCAGCTTGGAACAAAGTAATGAACCTAGACCGTTTTGATGTAAAATAAATATTAGTCGTTTTTTATAGAGAGCCCCGAGTTAATTCGGGGCTTTTTTTATTATATATAGCCAATGATTCTGAAGATTTTTTTACATTAACATTTTTTTAAAAATCGACTTTTTCAATAAATTCATAGTTTAAACTCAAAAAAAAACAACAGTAGAACCTACTACCCCCTAAATTTTGCCAAGATGAAATGGATGTTTACCCTTCTATCTATTTTTCTTTTTCAGATTACTCAAGCTCAACAAGTCAATTGGAATGGATATCGAATTACTTATGTTGGTAAAACGAGCATTAGTAAAAAAATGGATGCCAATCAAAATGCCAAAATCCGTATTGAGAATATCAGTAATAATGCCGCTGCGCCCATTTATTTTGATTTATTCATTGAAGGATTTACTGCCCCAAGTGTACAAAGAAACTTACACGGCGAATTTGGTTTTGCAACTTTCCCCAATGGAGGCGCTATACAAGTGCCTGTTGGTCAACAGAGTTTTGCGCAAACCTGGACCCAAGGGGTATATGAAGATCGAATGGGCAATATACCACCTGCAACTGGAACAAGTAAAACCTATAAAATGCATTTTCTGTTTTCAGAAAATCAAGGGGCATTGCAAGGGCCTTATCCAAAAAATGCCGCAACTGTTTTAGATTTTCCTGTTGATATTCAATTTGTGAATGACGATACCATGCAATTGTATCGCTCAGGCAATAAAGCAATCAGACTGGCTATAAATGCTAAATCGGCGGGGAACTTTAATTTAGAATTATTTACAGAGTCTGGTGGGCCGCAACAAGCGAATAATCTCTATCAAAATACGTTGGTTCAAGCAGGTAATGGAAGTAATGTACCATACACATTTGATTTTAAATTGGCATTGCGAAATGATTGGTTTGTAACCATTCGTAAGCCAGGAAAAAAATCGGAGTATTTTAAATTAGATACGGCTCAAGCCGTCAATACATTTAGTTTAGTAGAAGAAACCATTGCTACTTCTCCCTATACTGTTCGTTTAATTAAATCGATTAAAACGCCAACAGGTTTTTGGCGTGGTGCGGTTTCAGAAAAAACCAGAAGCTTTGTGTGTATTCCTGGGCAAGAAAACTGGGCCAATACTTCATCTCCCAAAAATGCTAGCAAACTATATAAAATTGATTTTGATGGCAATATTCAATGGACAAAAGATATAGGATGGGAAGCTTGGGGTGGAGATATGACATCTGATGCTAAGTTTGTAGCAGTTGCTAGTAATGGTATGATTGGTCCAACGCCTCTGAATGGAAATAGAGGAGGGGATTTTATAGCCATTTTAAATGGTGCTGATGGTAGCATTTATGATACTATTTTAGGTATTCAAAGTAGGAATATTAGATTTTCTTCTGATGCCAAACATTTAGCTATTGGAGACCAGAGTGGTACATTTCATGTGTATGATATGACTACCAAAAAGTTAGTGTTAAACAAAGTTGGATTAACCAGTTACGGACAAAATAGAGAGTTGGTTTGGATTGAGAATAATAGTGCAATTGTCATTAGTACTGGAGATGGTAACCTATACAGGTATAATTTATCAGCAAATAAACAGACGGCCACTTTGGTTTGGAAAGCATTTACTGGAGGCTGGGGTTTTATTAATGGATTAACGGTTAGTAAAGATGGCTTATACATTGGAACAGGAACTAAATCAAAGGATCAAACCATTGTAAACGCTGCTACTGGTGCAGTATTATGGACAAAGTATACGGGTTTATTTGATGTGTCGTTTACACCAGATGCCAATCGTATGGCTACATTCGGAGGCTATATTTTTAAAACAGACAATGGTAATTTTTTGGGGCATACCGGGAGAGCGGGTGTTGCTGCATTCTCGCCAGATGGGAAATATTTAATGCAGGCCGATCGAGTGCAAGTCACCAATGGACAATTTGGAGATAATGCAGTTACCATTATGAATGATATTGGTGATAAATTATTGAATGCAGAAGGGAAAAGCAATTATTATGATAGTTTAGATTTAACGAATAATGGTGGTGAACAAGTTCAATGGGCTTATTGGTCAGAAGATGGCAAACGAATTATTGTTTTGAGTAGGGATATGGACTTATCTGAAGAAGTTGGAATTAGCATTTTTAGTTTGGAAAACTGTTCTATAGCCGCACCCTCTGTGACGAATATTACTTTATGCCAATCTGCAACAAATTCTGCCTTGTCTGCTACTGCACTTTCAGGTAATACACTTCGTTGGTATGGCACTAATGCAACTGGTGGAACTGCTTCCATAACAGCACCTACTCCAAGCACCAGTACTGCCGGACAAACCATTTATTATGTGAGTCAATTTAATGCAAGCTCCAATTGTGAAAGTCCACGTGCTGCATTAACCGTTACCATCAACCCCGTTCCAACAACACCAACTATTACTGCAGCAACTACAACCAGTTTGTGTACTGGAGGGTCAGTTGTGTTGAGTTCGAGTGCAACTGCTGGTAATCAATGGTTAAAAGATGGTTCACCCATCAGTGGTGCAACCAACCAAACCTATACGGCAAATCAAGCAGGAGTTTATACAGTAAGTGTAACCAATGCAGCTAGTTGTGCTTCTGTGAGTACTAGTGGCGTTACGGTTACTTTAACTGCAATCCCTGCTAAGCCAACCATTACACAAACAGGTGCTGACTTAATCAGCAGTGCCAATACCGGGAATCAATGGTTTAGAGAAACTAGTTCAATTACAGGTGCTACCGATAAAACCTATCGACCTCTAACGAGTGGTAATTATACCGTGCGTGTAACGGTGAATGGATGTGTTAGCCCAATGAGTGAGAATTACTTTTATTTGGTAACCAGTGTAGTTAACACCACCAATACTTCTGGCGACTATCGATTATATCCGAATCCTGTTAGAGACAATATTTTTATTGACGCAGGATCAACCATTCAAAAAATTAATTACCAAATTTTTGACTCAAAGGGTAGACGTATAATGAGCAACACTTTTACAAAGTCTGTGCTGATTAATTTTAGTAGATATAGTAATGGAGCATATACCATTTTGCTAACCAATAGCAAAACAATGAAACAAGAAAGCAAACAAATTATTAAACATTGATTGTAATACAATGAAAAAAATATTGATTCTATTATTCACATTGGTGGTTTTGGGAGGTATTCATAGCTGTAAAAAGAAAGCTGTGGTAGAGCCGCCGGAAGAAACTTTAAGAATATCATCCACACCTATATTTGGTGCTGATATTATTGGGGCTTTGTCTAGTAGTTATAGTTTTAAATTATTAATTACCTCTAAGCCCCCCAAAAATGGGGTTAAAGTAGATATATCCGTTAAAAATGACTTAGATAATTCAGTGATTTTTACACAGTCTACACAAACCTCCTCCAGCGCCACTTCATCTATAGACTTGCAATTGGCTAATTTGGTAGCGGGTAATTTGTATACGGCTACGGTAGATGTTACATCGTTAACTACTTCAACCAATAAGGCGCAGTTAACGTTTAAAGTTGCTAGGAAGTAGTTTGTTTAAACTGCATAAGTTGTTTGTGCATGACTTTAAACCATAACGGTGGGATCAATGAAAGTACCATCATCCCTGGATAACCCGTAGGCATTTGGGGGCTCTCATCAAAATGCCGAAGGGTTTGATATTTTCTACTGGCCAAATAGTGGTGATCTGAATGCCTAGATAACTCTAATAATAAAAGTCTTCCGATGGGATGATTAGAATTCCAAGAATGAGCAGGCATTGTTCTTTCGTAGCTTGTGCCATTCTTTTTTCTGCGCAACCCATAGTGCTCTATATAATTAACTGTTTCAAGTAGTAAGATTCCCATGAGTGCACCTGCAAGAAAAAAGAACAGTGTTGTGGTTCCAAAAAATAGGCCAATTGAAAGTACCAGCAAACCCTGAATGAATTGATACAGCAACATCTCATTATGGATGCTCCAAAAATTGAGCTGTTTCTTTTTTAATCGCTCGGCTTCTAAATGCCAAGCAGAGCGCAATCCATCAATGATTGACCTGAAATAAAATTGATATACTCCTTCGCCTAATCTGCTAGATGCGGGGTCTTCATCGGTGGAAACATTTTTGTGATGCCCTCGATTGTGTTCAATAAAAAAGTGCATGTAGAGGGTAGTTAATAAAAGCAATTTACTCATGAATTGCTCATGCTTACTAGTTCTATGTCCTAACTCATGTGCCGCATTTATTCCTAAAATGCCACAAGAAATTCCAAAAGCCAATGTGGCGCCAATCTTATAGTAAAGTGGTAACAATTCATTGCTCATTTGGTATAAAAAGTAACCTAGAATAAAATATTGAACAGGCACCAATCCAAATAAAATCCAATCGTATAAAGGGTCCTCTTTAGCAATCTCTTCCTCAATTTTGTTTAAGTTTTGGGTGCTTCCTTTGGTGAATAATTCAAAAAAGGGAACAATGGCAAAAATGAAAATAATGGCAGCGTATGACCAAAAATTTTCTGAATAAATAGAGCCTACTACTAAAACTGGAGTGGTATAGGCTAAGCAAAATTGAAGGCTTCTTAATCTCATTTTAATTGGGGATCTGAATTTAAATTAATATATTTAATTAAGCATTTAATATAAATGTATGAGCGAATCTGATATTCTCAAATTACTGCCAGAATTTCTATTAAACTCAAAAATATATTCATTAATCGTCACTGATTTAGAAGGAAAATATATTTATGTAAATGATTTGTTTAAAGAACGCTTCTCATTTTTACAAACTCATTTTGTTGGTGATCCTGTTTCGATTGCAATTCATCCAGATGATTTAGCAAAATGTATGGAAGTGGTTCAGCTTTGCATGTTAAATCCAGATCAATCTTTCCCTATTCAAATTAGAAAGCCAAGCGAAGATGAGAATAAATTTTATTGGACACAATGGGAATTCTCGCTTTTTAAAGATGCTCAACAGAATCCTGCAGGAATTATATGTGTTGTGTACGAAGCATCACTTGAGGAAAAAGCCAGTCAAAAATTAGCAGAAACACAAACTTTACTCAGAGCAATGTATGATAGCACTTCTGATGCCTGTACATTTATTGATACAGATTTCAACTTTTTGTTTTTAAATCAGCTTGCAAAAAACAATTGTTTGGAGATTTTTAAAAAGGAACCGGCTATTGGTGATTCTATCTTTGATTTTTTTCATCCATTTAATCATGCAGAATTTTCAGGTTACTTTAAACGTGTATTAGCAGGGGAGTCTATAAGAGCTGAAAAAGAGGACGGCGGTCTTTGGTGGCTATTCTCTTTATTTCCTGTGTATGATATTTTTCAACATAATGTGGGTATTGCAATCAATGTGAGGGATATTACTAAAAGAAAACAAAATGAAATTAAAATCTTACAACAAAACGAGCGATTAAAACAAATTACTTGGCAACATTCACATGAAGTTCGCAGGCATATAGTAAATATTTTAGGGTTATATGAATTAATCAAAGACAAAGACTTACTGTCAGAAGATGAAAGACAAATACAATTAGACAATTTATTAAATGAAACCGTACAGCTTGACCAAGTAATTCATGCAATTGTTAAACGAAGCATTGGATATGAAATTGTATCAGAATAAGATTGTTTTGGCTTTCTATTTCATAATATTGAGTATTACATTTATAGGTTGTGCTAAACCTGTTTTTAAATCAAAGTGGTTAAAGGAAGAATCTCCATCTAGTTTTATCGCAAGGTTTGAAACAACAAAGGGTGTTTTTGATGTTGAAATAAATAGGGATTGGTCACCCTTGGCTGCTGATCGATTTTACCAAACGGTAAAACATCGGTTTTATAACAATACACTTTTCTATAGAGTAGTTCCCAAATTTGTGGTACAATGGGGTAATAATGACACTGCTGTATTTAAAAAATGGAGCCCCTATAAATTGGCTGATGAGCCAGTTATCCAAAGTAATTTAAGAAGCTATATGAGTTATGCAAGAAGTGGGAAAGAAACTAGGGGGAGCACGCTGTTTATTAATTTAAATGACAACACACGATTAGATACGTTGGTAGCCAATGGTGTTAAAGGATATCCACCTTTTGGAAAAGTCATCAAAGGCATGGAAGTGGTTGATTCCTTATATGCAGGATACGAAGGAAGAACCATGCGTGCGTTAGACACACTCCAAAAAAATAAAACTTTATTTATGGAGCGGTTTCCAAAATTGGATAAAATTAATAAGGCCTATATATTGCGCCAATAGCTTGTTTATTTTTTCCTGGTAACCTGATTGGGTTTAAATCATTCTAGAAATAATTTTTATATTTGTGACTCCATTTTCCATGACACAAACCGAAATTTGTAACCTGCTTCCCTCATTCCTATGTGACTCCGTTACTTATTCAGTAGTGGTAACTGATTTATTGGGTGATTACAGCTACGTAAATGATTTGTTTAAGAAAAGGTTTGCATTTCTAGGTGTAGATTTCATTGGTAAGCCTTTTCAGGTTGCAATCCATCCTGGAGATGTGGAAAGTGCAATAACTATTGTTCACCAATGCATTGCCAATCCCAATAAGGTTTTCCCAATTGACATTAGAAAACCCTGCAATAATGACAACGAATTCCATTGGACTCATTGGGAGTTTTCTCTTTTTAAAGATGCTACTGGAAATCCAGCAGGCATATTATGTGTTGGGCACGATATTACAGAATCGCAAAAAATCGTTAAAAAACTAAGACATTCTGAAAATAAACTAAGGGCAATATTAGAAAGCACGACTGATGCCAATCTTTTAATCAGTCCTGATTACAAAATCATCTCTTTTAATAAGCAGGCTGCTATACAGACCGAAGCTGTTTTTGGAAAGCCATTGGAAGTTGGTGCAACAATGAAAGATTTTATATTACCTAATGATTTTGACGATTTTTATGCAGATACCAAGCGTGCTTTGAACGGAGAATATATTCATTTGGAAAGAGAAATATTTTTTGGTGATGCCAGTGCATGGTTAGAAGTTAATTATATACCTGCCTATGATCCTGACAGTAAACTGGTTGGTTTTACTTTTAGTAGTACTAATATTACGGAACGTAAAACCGATGCGTTAAAAATTGTTCAGCAAGACGAGCGATTAAAGCATATTACCTGGCAACAGTCTCATGAATTGCGAAGACATGTTGTTAATATTATGGGCTTGTACAATCTCATTAAGTTAGAGGATAATCTAAGTGCCGAAGAAAAACTTCAGCACTTAGATACTTTATTGAGTGAGGTAAAAGAGCTAGATATTACCATCCACGAAATTGTTTCAAGAAGTATATCATAAAAAGTTTCTTATTTCTTTTCAACAGGCGGAGGCGGTGTGTTAGCATTCGATATATCTCTGAATACTTTCCATTGTCCACCTATTTTTTTCCAAAGCACAATGAATTTTTCTTGGCCTATTATTTGGTCTTGTACATAAATGGTTATGTTGCCTTCTTCAGCCAACATTTCTTCTGTGCCCATTACAGCGGTTGTTACAATATTTACTTTTGTTACACCTGATTTTATATATCCACTATAAATTGATTGTATAGCAGCTTTACCCACAACAGCAGGTGCACCAGTAAACATTAGTTTAGCATCATCTGTATATACATTGGCTATGCTTACAGAATCGCCTTTGGCAAATGCATCCATGGTCATTTTATTCATTGCTTCAATTTCTGTTTTTGCAGTGGCTAAGTCAAAGGAAGATTTTGCAGTGCCTTTTGTTTCAAAGTTTACGCAACTGAAAAATAAAGTAGAAGACAATAAAGTGGTTATCAAAAAGGTGTTAACTGATTTCATTGTAAAGGGTTTGAAACCATAAGGTATGAAATTTTCGAAGCAAATTTGCTCCGAAAATCAACTTTTAACTCCACCCTAAAAAAGAAAAGCCACCCCCACACTAAACAAGTCGGTAATATTTCTGAATCGATCGTTTTGAACTGGAACGGTTTGAACCTTCTCAATAGTAGTAAGTTCTGTGAAAAAATGTTGCATAGCCACTTTAATGCCAACTTTATGATTGATTTTATAACGTAAATAGAATTCTGAGTTTAATGTGCCACGGTCATTATTGCCCACCAATAATACGTTCATGCTGGTTGGTTCTGCTGTGGTAACGTCTAAGGTTCCGTTGCCGCTGAATAGCTTGATTCTTGATGGTCCAAAAGAAAATCCAAATACATCAATATTAAAGCCCAAATCTAACTTGGGAGTAATATGATAGCCCAAATTAATCATGGCATTCAATGCATATATACTAGATTTGCCGCCATATAAGCTGTCTACATTTGCTTTGTCTTTTGCTAAACTAGCAGGGGCAGAAGTGAAAATTTTTCCTTCGCTAAATGCGCCACTTAATCTTATTCCAGCGCCAATAAAGAATCGCTGCTTTTTACCCAAATTCCAGTTTTTACTATAACCTGTAGTAAGGGTTGTTTG
>QLAH01000462.1_pt1 | contig 21023 bp, 17 predicted proteins | sample 4693081 | NCBI WGS metagenome assembly QLAH01 (sample SAMN09425401, study PRJNA476045) | Lake water metagenome, whole genome shotgun sequencing project.
GGCAAGCCGCCAAGCTCCACTATCCTCCCCCACCAAGGGGGAGGAGGCGGTGGGGCAGGACCACAAACTGATAGAGGAGCCTGGCATCCATGTGCGGCATCGTCGGAATCATCGGCACTGAACCCGTCGCGCCCCGGCTGGTCGACGCCCTGAAGCGCCTCGAGTATCGCGGCTATGACTCGGCAGGCGTTGCGACGCTCGAGTCCGGCCAGATCAGCCGCCGTCGCGCCGAAGGCAAGCTCGGCAACCTCCGCGCCAAGCTCGATTTCGAGCCGCTCGCCGGCAATATCGGCATCGGCCACACCCGCTGGGCCACCCACGGCGCCCCCACCGAGGGCAACGCCCACCCGCACGCCACCGACAAGGTCGCCGTCGTCCACAACGGCATCATCGAGAATTTCCGCGAGCTGCTGGAGGACCTGAGCAAGGACGGCTATCTGCCCAAGACCCAGACCGATACCGAATCCGTCGCCCTCTGGGTCACCCGCGAACTCGATCGCGGCCTCGATCCCGAGCTGGCCGTCGCCCGCACCCTGAAGTCGCTGCGCGGCGCCTTTGCACTCGCCTTCATGTTCAAGGGCCAGGATGCGCTGCTGATCGCCGCCCGCCGCGGCGCGCCGCTCGCCATCGGCTATGGCGCCACCGAAATGTACCTCGGCTCCGACGCCATGGCGCTAGCGCCCTTCACTTCGCGCCTCAGCTACCTGCTCGATGGCGACTGGGCGGTGATGACCAAGGACGGCGTCACCATCCGCGACGGCGAGGATGCCATCGTCAAGCGCGAGATGCTGGTCTCCAACGCTTCGGCCCTGCTGGTCGACAAGGGCAACCACCGCCATTTCATGGCCAAGGAAATCTACGAGCAGCCCGAAACCATCTCGCACACCCTCAGCCACTACGTGGACATGGGCGCCGAAAAGGTGGCTCTGCGTGAAAAACTTCCCTTCGATTTCAAATCGCTGACCCGCCTCACCATCTCGGCCTGCGGCACCGCCTACTATGCCGGCCTCGTCGCCAAATACTGGTTCGAGCGCTATGCCCGCCTGCCCGTCGATGTCGATGTGGCGAGCGAGTTCCGCTACCGCGAGCCGCCGCTGTCGCCGGGCGGCGCCAGCCTGTTCATCTCGCAGTCGGGCGAGACCGCCGACACCCTCGCTGCGCTCCGCTACTGCGCCCGCGAAGGCCAGTATATCACCGCGCTGCTGAACTCGCCTGAGTCGACGATCGCGCGGGAGAGCCAGGTGGTGTTCCCGACCCTCTGCGGCCCGGAAATCGGCGTCGCTTCCACCAAGGCCTTCACCGCCCAGCTGACCGCGCTCGCCTCGCTCGCCGTCGCCGCCGCTGTGGCGCGCGGCACGCTCGCCGAAGGCCAGGAAACAGAACTGGTCCGCGCCCTCGTCGAGCTGCCCTCCGCCGTCTCGCAGGCGCTGAGCACCGAAGCCGAGATCGAGCGCATCGCCAAGGGCCTCAGCAAGGCGAAGGATGTGCTGTATCTCGGCCGTGGCCAGATGTTCCCCATCGCCATGGAAGGCGCGCTGAAACTCAAGGAAATCAGCTACATCCACGCTGAGGGCTACGCCGCCGGCGAGCTGAAGCACGGCCCCATCGCCCTCGTCGACGAGCAGATGCCCGTTATCGTCGTCGCGCCGTCCGACGACCTGATGGAAAAGACCCTGTCCAACATGCAGGAAGTCGCGGCCCGCGGCGGCAAGATCATCCTCATCACCGACGCGGAGGGCGCGGCGACCGTGGGCCACGGCGTCGCCGAGATCATCGTGCTGCCGAAAGTGTCGAGCTTCGTCGCCCCGATACTCGCCACCATCCCGGTGCAGCTACTCGCCTACCACACCGCAACCTTCATGGGCACCGACGTCGACCAGCCGCGCAACCTGGCGAAGAGTGTGACGGTTGAATAAGCCATTCTTCGAGGGCCCGCCCGAACTCAACGTCTTCGGCGAGCCGCTGAAGCCGTGCTCGATGAGCCCGCTCACCGGTTTTTGCCGCACCGGCCATTGCATCACCGGCCCCGACGGCCAGGCGCGCCACACCGTCTGCATCGAAGCCACGGACGCCTTCCTCGCCTACTCGAAATCGAAGGGCAACGACCTCTCCACCCCGATGCCCGAATACGCCTTCCCCGGCCTCAAGGCAGGCGACCACTGGTGCCTCCTCGCCCCCCGCTGGATCGAGGCACTCGAAGCCGGCATGGCCCCGAAAGTCGTCCTCGCGGCCACCCACCAGTCCGTCCTCGGCTACGTCGAAATCGACGTCCTGAAGCGCTACGCGATCGACTAGTCCGCCGAGGGTGATCGGGGGGGCTCCACCGCGCAGCATGGCGGCGGGGCCGGTCCAGACACCGACCGGGAGACGCGCACTTTATCCCCTCAGCCCACCACAATGGTAAGCTCCATCAGTGGTGGAAAGAGGTGGCTGAAATTCGCATTCCCAAACGTTCATTTACAATCAAGCCCAGCAATTCCGGGCACATTCACCCCCGAAACCCCGTTCAGAATCCGTTCATCATCATGGCTTTATCCAGCCCGAATTAAGGGCAATGCCAGATCCTTCCGGAACAGGTACAGCAGTGTCCTGAGCGCCTCACCCTCCGGACCGGTCAGCCCCGGGTTACGCGTCAGCGCCGCTTTGGCATCTGCATGCGCCCACTCGAGCAGATGCCGGTGCACGTCCGGCACTGCCAGGTGATAGCCCGGCATGCCCGACTGCCGCGTGCCGAGCACATCGCCCTGGCCCCTGAGTTCCAGATCCTTCTCTGCGATCTCGAACCCGTCCTCGGTCTTCCGGATCGTCTCCAGCCGCGCCGTCGCCGTCTCCGACAGCGGCTCCTTATAGAGCAGCAGGCACGCCGAGCGCTGGCTGCCGCGCCCTACGCGCCCCCGCAACTGATGCAGCTGCGCCAGCCCGAACCGCTCGGCATGCTCGATGATCATGATGGTCGCGTTGGGCACATCCACCCCCACCTCGATCACGGTCGTCGCCACCAGAATCTTGGCATCGTTGCGGCTAAACCGTTCCATCGCTTCAGTTTTTGCCGTCGCCGACATCTTGCCGTGGACCAGCACCACCTGGTCGCCGAACACCTTCTTCAGCTCGGCAAACCGGTCCTCGGCCGCCATCACCTCGAGGTGCTCGCTCTCCTCCACCAACGGGCAGACCCAGAACGCCTGCGCCCCCTCGGCAATCCGCGCCTGCAACCGCTGCACCACCCGTGCATACTCGCCGATGGAAAGCACAGCCGTATCAATCGGTTGCCGCCCGCGCGGCTTGTCCCGAATGATCGACACGGCCATGTCGCCAAAGTGCGTCAGCACCAGCGTCCGCGGGATCGGCGTCGCCGTCATCACCAGCAGGTCGGCGTGTACCCCCTTCTCCGACAACGCCAATCTCTGGTGCACCCCAAACCGATGCTGCTCGTCGACGACGGTCAGCCCCAGGTTGTGGAACTCCACACCGCTCTGGAACAGCGCATGCGTCCCCACGGCAATGGTGCTCTCCCCCGACTTTAGCCGCGCCAGCGCCGCCCGCCGATCCCCCGCCGGCATCTTCCCGGTCAGCAGTTCGACCCCGAGGCCGGCCTTCACGCAGATCGGTGCCAGCGACCTAAAGTGCTGATTTGCCAGCAGTTCCGTCGGCGCCATCATCACCGACTGCGAGCCGCTCTCGGCCACCGCCGCCATTGCCATCAGGGCCACGACGGTCTTGCCGGCCCCCACGTCACCCTGCACCAGCCGCGACATCCGCTCAGGCGTGGCAAGGTCGGCGAGAATGTCCTCGACCGCCAGCCGCTGTCCCTCAGTGAGCGTATAGGGCAGGGCGGCCGTCACCGCTCCGGTGATCAACCCATTGAACCTGCGCGCAATCCCGCGTGGCGCGATCAGCTGCGACCGTACAATCAGCAGTGCCAGCTGCCCCGCAAGGTACTCGTCATAGGCGAGCCGCATCCGGGCCGGCGACCAGAGCTGCCCATCATCAGGCGTCTCCGGCTCGTGCGCCAGGTGCATCGCCTTGCAAAAGCTCGGCCATTTGAAGTTGGCGAGCGTCTCTGGTGTCCCCCATTCCGGCAACTCCGGCAGGGTCCCGAGCACCTGCCGCGTCAGCTTGGTCAGCGCCCGCGAGCTCAGCCCCTGCGTCAGTGGGTAGACCGGCTCCACCAGCGGCATCTCGTCGAATTTGTCGGCCTCGACCACGTAGTCGGGGTGGGTGATCTGCTTTTCGCCGTTGAAAAAACCAATCGTCCCAGAGACATACCGGTCTTCTCCAACCGGCAGCAGTTTCTCCACCCAGCCGCCCTGCGCCCGGAAATAGACCAGCTGGATCTCCCCGGTCTCGTCATGCGCGAACACCCGGTGCGGCACCCCGGGCCGACCGCGCGGCGGCGGCAGATGCCGATCGATATGCAGCTTCAGCGTCGCCACCTGGTTGTGGAATGTCCCCGCAATCCCATCCATCCGCCGCCGGTCAACCACCCCGGTCGGCATATGCATGAGCAGATCAAGCGCAATCGCCTCCTGCCCCTCGGGCGCCCCAAAGAAGCGGGTCAGCAGGGCCGATAGCTGCGGCCCCACACCCTTGATTGAGTGGAGCGAACGAAACAGCGGATCAAGGGCAGGGGGCCGGGACATGTCGCGAACGTAGTGGATTCCGCGAGCGCGTGACAGCGGGTGGAGAAGCGCGTATCAGAAGCCTCCATTCCCCGAGACGACCCCGCTCATGGCCCCCTCAAAAGACGCCGGTGAAGAATTGTCTATGCGACTGCGCCGCCTACGCTATCGCGCCTGGCATCGCGGTACCCGCGAGATGGACTTGATTCTCGGCCCCTATGCAGACGCCAAGCTCCCCTTGCTGACGGCCGAGGAACTCGATCGCTTCGAGGTGCTTCTTGACGAGGTGGACACCGACCTCTTCGACTGGCTCACCGGCACCCAGCCTGCCCCGCCAGGCGCGGATCACCAGATGCTGGCCGACCTCCTCGCCTTCAAGACCGCGTCATGACCGACATCAGGCCCGACCGTACCCTCTCCAATGTCCCCGATGGCATGCAGCCGGTGGTACTGGCGCGTCTCGTCGAGGATCGCCTGAAGGTCCATGCCGACGAGCCGGTTGCGGCGGTCTTCGTCGCCCGCGACGGTCGCCGCATGCAGCGCATGGCGGAGATCCTCGAGCAGTTGATGCCGGGACATCCGCTGCTGCAACTCCCCGCCTGGGACTGCCTGCCCTATGATCGCGTGTCGCCCAACGGCGTGACCATCGCGGCGCGCATGACCACGATTTCGTCGATCGCCTCGGGCGCGGTGAAGGGTGCGATCGTGCTGACCGCCGTCAACGCGCTGGTGCAGAAGTTGCCGCCGCTCGATGTGGTGCGTGGCATGAGCTTTTCGGCGGCAGCCGGACAGGTCGTGGACAGCGAAAGGCTCATCGCCTGGGCCTCGGGCAATGGCTATCTGCGGGTTCCCACGGTGCGCGAACAGGGCGAGTACGCCGTGCGCGGCGGCCTCGTCGATCTGTTCCCGGCGGGCGAGGAAGCGCCGATGCGCTTCGACTTCTTCGGCAAGCAGCTCGAATCGATCCGGACCTTCGATCCCGACAGCCAGCGCACCACAGGCAACCTCAAGCGCATGGCGCTGGCGCCGATGTCCGAAGTGCTGCTGACCGAGGATGGGATCAGGCGCTTCCGCCAGCGCTACACGGCCACCTTTGGCGGCAACACCGTCGACGATCCACTCTATGCCGCCGTCAGCGCCGGCCAGCGCTACCCCGGCGTCGAGCATTGGCTCGCCTTCTTCTACGAGCGCCTCGACCACCTGACGGCCTATACCGCCGAAGCCCCGTTCGTCTTCGATGAGCAGGCGAAGGAAGCGTTTGCAGACCGCCAGAAGCAGGTCGCCGACTACTACGACGCCCGTGAAGAGGCCCGGCACGAGAAAAACACCACCGGCGCCGCGCCCTACAAACCGGTCAAGCCCGAACTGCTCTACGAGATGGAGCAGGCGCTCTACGCGCTCGCGCCCAAGGGCGGCGTTCTGCAGCTTTCGCCGTTCCTCGCTCCGGACAGCCGGAAGGGCGATGACGCCGGCGGCCGGCTGGCGCACAGCTTCGCGGCCGAGCGGCAAGCGCAGGACGTCAACCTGTTCACCGCGGTGGCCAACCTGCTCAAGGCCGAGCAGAAGAAGAAGCGCCGCACCATCATCGCCTGCTGGACCGAAGGCTCGCGCGACCGCATGGTGCAGGTGCTGAAGGACCACGGCCTGGAACACCCGCGCCTCGCCGAGAACTGGCGCGACGCCGAGACCACCTCCGCCGAGACGACAGCCATCGTCGTGCTCGGCCTCGAGACCGGCTTTGCCACCGATGACATGCTGGTGCTGGCCGAACAGGACATCCTTGGCGAACGCCTGCTGCGTCCCAAGCGGCGCAAGAAGGCTTCAGACGCGCTGACCGAAGCTGCCAGCCTCGCTGCCGGCGACCTGGTCGTGCATGTCGACCACGGCATCGGCCGCTTCCTGGGGCTGAAGACCATTGAGGTCTCTGGCGCCCCGCATGACTGCGTCGAGATCGAGTACGCCGGCAATACCAAGCTTTACCTGCCGGTCGAGAACATCGAGCTGCTGACCCGCTACGGCACCGATGTCGGCGAGCTCGACAAGCTCGGCGGCGTCGCCTGGCAGGCCAAGAAGAGCCGGCTGAAGAAGCGCATCCGCGAGATGGCGGACCAGCTCATCAAGATCGCCGCGCTGCGCCAGCTCACGCTGGTGCCGCCGATCGACATCCAGCCGGGGCTCTACGAGGAGTTCGCCGCCCGGTTCCCGTATGAGGAAACCGAGGACCAGCTGGTCGCCATCAACGCGGTGTTCGAGGACCTGTCGTCGGGCAAGGTCATGGACCGGCTGGTCTGCGGCGACGTCGGCTTCGGCAAGACCGAAGTGGCGCTGCGCGCCGCCTTCGCCGTCGCCATGTCCGGGCGGCAGGTGGCGGTGGTGGTGCCGACGACGCTGCTGTCGCGGCAGCATTTTCGCAACTTTCGCGACCGCTTTTCCGGACTGCCGCTACGCGTTGCGCAGGCCTCGCGGCTGGTCTCGGCCCAGCAACTCAAGGGTACCAAGCAGGAACTCAGGGAAGGCAAGGTCGACATCGTGGTCGGCACGCACGCCTTGCTCTCTAAGTCGGTCGACTTCAAGGACCTGGGCCTGCTGATCGTCGACGAGGAGCAGCATTTCGGTGTTGCTCACAAGGAGCGGCTGAAGGAGCTGAAGGGCAACGTCCATGTGCTGACGCTGACCGCCACCCCGATCCCGCGCACGCTGCAACTCGCCCTCACCGGCGTCCGCGACCTGAGCCTGCTGGCGACGCCGCCGGTCGACCGTCTCGCCATCAGGACCTTCATCTCGCCTTTCGATCCGCTCAGCGTCCGCGAGGCGCTGCTGCGGGAGAAGTACCGCGGCGGGCAGGCATTCTACGTCGTGCCCAAGATCAAGGACCAACCCGATATCGCCGAGTTCCTGCGCCAGCAGGTGCCGGAAGTGTCGTTCGTCGTCGCTAACGGCCAGATGGCGCCGGGCGAACTCGATGACATCATGAACAACTTTTACGACGGCAAGTTCGACGTGCTGGTGGCGACCACCATCGTTGAATCCGGTCTCGATATTCCGAACGCCAATACCCTTGTGGTGCACCACGCCGACAATTTCGGCCTCGCCCAACTCTACCAGATACGCGGTCGCATCGGCCGGGCCAAGCAGCGGGCGTACGCGCTGTTCACCATCCCGCCCGACCGCAAGCTCAACGACACGGCCGAGCGCCGCCTCAGCGTGCTGCAGTCGCTCGAAAGCCTCGGGGCGGGCTTCCAGCTCGCCAGCCACGATCTCGACATTCGCGGCGCTGGCAACCTGCTGGGTGACGAGCAGTCCGGCCACATCCGCGAAGTCGGGTTCGAGCTCTACCAGGCGATGCTGGAAGAGGCTGTCGCCGCGCTGCGCAACGGTGACACCGACTACGAGGAAAAAGGCGAATGGAGCCCCACCATCTCGCTCGGCATGCCAGTTGCGATTCCCGAACACTACGTGCCGGACTTGCAGGTACGCATGCAGCTCTATCGCCAGCTCGGTGACCTCACCGATATGCGCGACATCGACGAAGCCGGTGCCGGGCTCATCGATCGTTTCGGTCCGTTGCCGCCGGAAGTGGAAGCGCTGCTCAAGACCATACTGGTCAAGGCACTGTGCCGCCAGGCGAATGTCGAAAAGGTGGATGCCGGTCCGAAGGGCGCCATCATCACGCTGCGCAACAACGAGTTCCCCAACCCCGGGGGGCTGGTGCAACTGATCTCGGACCGGCAGATGCAGGTGCGCGTACGACCCGATCAGAAACTCGTGTTTGCCCGAGATTGGCCAAGTCCGGATGCGAGGCTGAAGGGAACGGCGGCGATTCTGTCCCGAATGGCCCGGATTGCCGGACAAACGGGCGCAGTGGCAACACTCGCCGGATAAGTCTTCCGGAACGGCGGGCCGTCATGTTATTGCCCGATTTCGTGCATTCAAGAACGCGGAAATTCAGAGTGGCCGGGGAGCCACGACCTGGTAGAAACCACAAGGATACTCGATGACCCTCAAGAAGCTCGTTGTTGCCGGCCTTGCGGTCGCCGCGCTGATGCTGCCGAACATGTCGGTGCTCGCGCAGGACAACGCCACTCCGGCGACTCCTGCCGCCCCGGCCGCGACCCCCGGCACGAACTGGCTCAAGGTCTGCGATCCGCTGGCCGACGGCAAGAAGGCCTGCATCATGCGCCAGGTCATCGTGGCCAACGGCCAGTTCCTCGGCTCGTTCCTGCTGCGAGACGATCCGGGCCAGGAAAGCCGCCTGCTCGCCGTCGCGGCGGTACCGCTTGGCGTGCTACTGCCGTTCGGCCTCACCTGGCAGATCGATGGCGGCAAGCCGATCCGCGTCCCCTTCATGCTGTGCGACCCGACCTCCTGCGCCACCCAGTTGGTGATCAACGAGGCTTACGTGAACAGCCTCAAGAAGGGCGGCACGCTGAAGCTGACTGCCAAGAACCGGCAGAACAAGGACCTGGTGATCGACATCACGCTCGCCGGCTTTACGTCCGTCTATGACGGCGAGGCGGCGATGACCTTCGAGGAATTCAACAACCAGACCACCGGTCCGTCGGCGCTTGAGCAGCAGCTGCAGGACCGGGCCGAGGAGCTTCGCAAGCAGCTCGACGGCGGGACCACCCCGGCTGAAGGCACGACTCCGGCGCCTGCCGCGCAGTAAGCGCCAGGCCACCGCAAGAATTGAAAGGGCGCCTCCGGGGCGCCCTTTTTCGTTGACGGCCAGCGGAGACGTCTAGCGGATCCCCATACCCACCGAGAAGGCCTGTGTGCGCAACTGTGGGCTGAGCTTGAGGGCCCAGAGTCCGCCAGCCCGCATCGCCTGCGCCGGCAGCATGCCGCTCAGCAGCGACCGGAACAGCGTATCGACCATACCACCGGTGCGCCCCAGGTCGGCGGAGCGCCGGCGCGAATAGTCTTCGCTTGCCGCAATGGCCCAGCCTGCGTTGTCGGGGTCGACACCCGACAACGCTGCCGACAAGTCTGCCACATCCCGGAGCCCGAGGTTGAGGCCCTGTGCCCCGATCGGGGGAAAGGCGTGCGCGGCCTCGCCAGCGAGCACCACGCCGTCATGTCCCGCCTCATCGACGCTGAGAGTCGAGAGCATGAACATGTGCGCCGGGGTAAGCAGCCTGATGTCCCCGAACAGGCGCTGCGACTTGTCGATGAACGTTTGTCGCAACTCTTCCGGGCCGGCCGCCTGCGCCGCCTTGAGCACCTCGCAGTCGTCGATCCACACCAGGTTTGCCCGGCTGCCACCGGCGGGCACGAGGGTGAAGGGCCCGCGCGGGTAGTGGAATTCCACCGAGGCCCCGCCTAGCGGCCGGCCGAGTTCGAGGTCGCAGACCAGCGCTGCTTCGGTGAAACCGTTCTCGCGAGCGCGGAAACCGGCAGCGGTCCGCACCACTGACTTCTTGCCGTCCGAACCGACCAGCAGCGGCGCGACGATGCTGCTGCCGTCCGTCAGTTCTACCCGCCAACCATCGGATACCCTATCGAGGGATGTGACCGACTGCTCGATTGTCCGCAGGTTGGTGAGACGCGAACGAGCCGCCTCGAAACGTTCAAGCAGCTTCACGTTCGAGAAGTTCCACCCAAAGGCGGGGAGGCCCGCCTCCACGCTGTCAAACAGGGTCTCCGGCGCGCGAACGAGCCGCCCGGTCGCGTCGATGATTCGGATCTGGGTGAGCGGATGACCGATTTCCGCGGCGTCGCCGATCAGTCCGGCTGACTGCAGGTACTGCACCGTCGGCATCATGAGCGCCGAGGTGCGCCGGTCAGGTGGCCCCTTTGGCGCGAGGTGAACAGTATCGAGCCCGACCTTGGCCACGGCAATGGCAGCGGACATGCCAGCCAGGCCGCCACCGACGACGATCGACTGCGGAGTGCTCATCGCGCCACCGCCAGCCGCCGCTCGCGACCGCTCGGAATGATCAGCGCTCCGGCGTAGGAACCGACGAACATGGCGAGGAGGAAGATCAGCAGGTCGGGCGGCCAGAAGGCGATCAGGGAGATCGCTGGCCCCGGGCAGATGCCGGACATGCCCCAGCCGATGCCGAACAGGACGGAGCCCGCCACCAGCGGCGTGTCGATGCGCCGGAACTCAGGCTCGTTGAACGCAGTATCGAAGGCCGGAGCCTGCCGCTTCCGCCCGATGCGGATCGCGACGAACATCACGCCGATCGCGGCGACAATCACGAAGGCCAGGCTGGGGTCCCAGCCGCCAGTCGAGACCGCCCCGAAGTCGAGGAAGCGCAGCACCTTGAGCGGATCGACCATCTGCGAGACGTAGAGCCCGGCGCCGAACAGCAGGCCGCTCAGGGCAGCTGTGGCAAGATAGGGCAGGCGAGTGGTCTGGCTCATCACACCACCCCCGTCACGGCGACGGTGACGATGGCGACCGAAAAGAAGATGCCGACCGCCACGAAGCTCCGCAGCGACAGTCGGGCGATGCCGCACACGCCATGCCCCGACGTGCAGCCATTGCCGATCTTGGTCCCGAACCCTGTCAGCACCCCGGCGATCGCCAGCCAGACCGGGGTGGAAATGCCCGAGGCCGCGGGGGCGCTGACCAGGTCCGCAGGCTTGCCGCCAGGTCCACCGACGCCCAGCCCCGGAAACAGCCAGGCCGCGGCGAGTGTGCCCAGCACCAGCGCCAGCAGGAACACGACGCGCCACACCACAGTGCGTGCCGGCGGCAGCAACTGCCCGAAGATGCCCGAGATACCGGCGATCCGGCCATTGCCGAGCCAGAGTACCGCTGAAGCGAGCCCGATCAGGGCGCCGCCGAGCAGCGCAGGAATGGGAGAGAAGGAGTCCATGGAGAGCCTGTCCGTGTGCAAGAGAAGGACACTGTATCGCCCTAGGCCGAGGGCGGCCAAGTCCGCACACGGCGCGTTCATGCCACCGCATGCGCCCCGAGCGAAAAAAAGCACCCGGTAGAAGCGCCTACCGCGCTCTTCCCAGCCGCCTCGCTCCGCCCTAAGTATGTCGCCACGCCAAAACCTGGTTGTTGAGGACGATAGACGATGGAACTGCTGAGCGATCCCAATGTGTGGGCCGCATTCGCGACGCTGACGGTGATGGAGGTCGTTCTCGGGATCGACAACATCGTCTTCATCTCCGTCCTCGTTTCACGCCTGCCTGCAGAGCAGGCCGACAGGGCTCGCAAGCTCGGCCTCGCGCTGGCGCTGATCTTCCGGATAGCGCTGCTCTTCCTCCTCACCTGGATCATTGGCCTCAGTCAGCCGCTCTTTTCGGCGTTTGGCCAGGATTTCTCGTGGAAAGACATCATCCTGATCGCCGGTGGCTTGTTCCTTATCTACAAGGCGACCCACGAAATGCACGCCGAGATCGAGGAGCCGCATGAGCCCGGGTTGAAGCAGGCCGCGTCGAATGCCTTCTCGGCAATCATCACGCAGATCATCATCATCGACCTGGTGTTCTCCATCGACTCGATTGTTACCGCAGTAGGGATGGCGCAGCAGATCGAGGTGATGGTGGCCGCTGTGATTGTTGCAGTGGGCATCATGTTCATCGCCTCGGGGCCGATTGCCAGCTTCGTAGCGAAGCACCCGACGACCAAGGTGCTGGCCCTCGCGTTCCTGCTGCTGATCGGCGTAACGCTGGTGGCCGATGGTGCCGGCTTCCATATCGAGAAGGGCTACATCTACGCGGCGATGGGCTTCTCGGTGCTGGTCGAATCCGTCAACATCATCTCCAAGCAGCGCCGGGTCGCCCGCGCAGCGGCGGCCGGTCATCCGATTGTCGCGACCAAGCGCGAGGCCGCGGCGATGGTACCTGATAACGCTGCCGCTGCCGCGATCGTCCTGCCGAAGCCGAAGCGGAAGGCAACGTCTGCCGCTCGCGCCCAGTCGCGCCCGAAGTCAGCGCCGAGGAAATAGGATGAGCCGCGCCTTCGTTGTCCGTGAGAACGGTGGCCCCGAGCAGTTGCAGCTTGAGGAGCTTGAGGTTCCAGCGCCGGGGCCAGGCCAGATCAAGGTCCGCAACCGCGCCATCGGGCTGAACTTCATCGACGTGTACCAGCGCACTGGACTCTACGCGACGCCGCTGCCGTTCATCGCCGGCAACGAGGGCGCCGGCGAGGTCCTGTCCGTGGGACCCGGCGTGACAGGTTTTGCGCCGGGCGACCGGGTGGCCTACCAGGGGCCGGTCGGAGCATACGCCGACGAGCGTCTGTTGCCGGCGGAGAAGGCCGTGCCTGTGCCGGATGGCATCGCTGACGAGGTGGCGGCAGCGGCGCTGCTGAAGGGGACGACCGCGTTCTACCTGCTGCACTGGACGCATGAGCTCAAGGCCGGTGAGACCGTGCTGGTCCATGCCGCAGCGGGCGGCACCGGCCAGATCCTCGTCCAGTGGGCCAAGGCGATCGGCGCAACGGTGATCGCCACTGCCGGTTCGGAAGCGAAATGCGAACTGGTCCGCGATCTCGGGGCCGATCTGGTCGTCGACTACAAGACGCACGACTTCGTCACCCACGTGAAGGAGTTCACCGGGGGACGCGGCGTGGATGTGGTCTATGACGGTGTCGGCAAGGCAACATTCGAGCCATCGCTCGACTGCCTGCGCCCGCGTGGCCTGATGGTCAGCTTCGGCAGCGCCTCGGGTCCGGTCTCGCTGCCGCGGCTCGGCATCCTGGCCGAAAAGGGCAGCCTCTACGTCACCCGCCCCACGGGCGCATCGTACTTCCGAACCCCGGAGGACCTACGGACTGCGGCAGCCGCTCTGTTCCAGATGATCGCCGACAGCAAGATCACGATCTCGATCGACCAGCGCCGCCCGCTGGCCGAAGCGATGGAGGCGCATATTGCCTTGGAAGCACGGGAAACGACTGGCTCGACAGTGCTGATTCCATAGAGGCCTGCCACCCGTCGGATCGCCAATCGATACTCTGTGGCTCAATCCGCTGGCGTTTCCACGCAACCCCTACCACCATCTGATCAAGCACCATCGCGATGGCTGCCTGCAGGCGGGCCACATCAACGATCCCGAGCTGGACGCCCGGCTGGTGCTTAAGGTGCTGCACGATCAGTTGGGCGCGCTGCAGCAGCAGCATGTCGACCGGCCAGATGCGATTGCCGCTTACCACTACCTCACCACACGCATGGGGAACGCCGCCGGGTTCGACGCGGTGTTTCAGCTGGTTCGTGGCGCACTGGTCCCTGGAGCAAGTGAAGCACGCGAGGCGGTCGCACGGGTAGTGAGGGAAAGAGCCTGCCAGATCGGCATTGGCCATATTCTCGACCGGCTTGCGAGCCCGCAGCTCGGTTGGCCCATAGCCTACGCGCTTTCCTGGATCCTTGCGGCAGGCGGTGACTCGGTGATGCCGCCCTGGGTGAGGATGCAGTTTCCCGAAGCGGCGCGGATCGTTCGGCAGGTACGCGAGGTCGCCTGTGACCGCCCGATTGTAGTTGGTGCCGGGAACAGAACGACCCCATCCGTGCGTTCTCGCGCTGGTTTGGCTTCGACGGCTTCCGGCCGCAGCCTGTCGACGACATGGGCCGTCCGCTGCAGGAGCGGATCGTCGATGAGGCGATGCGGGGCGCCAGCATCCTCGGCATCCTGCAAACGGGGACCGGAAAGTCGGTGTGCTACCGGATCCCGGCGCTGTCACGGTTCGACAAGACCGGCGCGCTGACGGTGGTGATCTCGCCCCTCGTTGCGCTCATGGCTGACCAGGTGCAGGGCATGGCGCGTGCCGGCATTGCATCGGCGGTCACAGTCAACGGCATGCTGTCGATGCCCGAGCGGCAGGATGCGCTCGACAAGGTTCGGATGGGTGACGCAGCAATGCTGCTCATCTCACCCGAACAGCTCCGCTGCAATTCGGTTCGTTCAACGCTGAAGCAGCGCGAAATAGGCCTTTGGGTGCTGGACGAGGCCCACTGCGTGTCCAAGTGGGGGCACGATTTCCGGCCCGACTATCGCCATATCTCGCGCTTCATCAAGGAGAGCGCTGGCGATGAGCCGCCGCCGCCGGTGCTGTGCCTGACCGCCACCGCCAAGCCCGAGGTGGTGCGGGACATCCGCGAGCACTTCAAGTCGCGGCTTGGGGTCGAACTCTTGCTTCCCGATGGCGGAGCAGTTCGTACCAATCTCAGCTTCGAGGTGCGCAAGACCGCTCGTGGTACCAAGCTGACCGACATTCTCGACGTGATCGAGGCCAGGCTGCCGCAAGACGGCGCGTCCGGGGCCATCGTCTATTGCGCAACGCGCAGCACCACCGAGCGGGTCGCTGCATTTATCAAACAGCAGGGACTTTCGGCGGAGCACTTTCATGCCGGGTTGCCGCCCGATGAGATGCGCAGCATCCAGGAGCGCTTCCGCGTTGGGGAGTTGCGCATCATCGCGGCGACAAACGCCTTCGGCATGGGGATCGATAAACCGGACATCCGGTTGGTGGTGCATGGCGATGTTCACGGGTCGCTGGAAAACTACCTGCAGGAGGCCGGCCGTGCCGGCCGCGACCGCGAACACGCAGACTGCGTGCTGCTGTATGCGCCTGAGGATGTGAGGCGCCAGTTCTCGCTAAGCGCCCGGTCGCGCCTCGCCCGCCACGAGATTGGCGCCATCCTCAAGGCCCTGCGGCGAGTTGACGAGCGCTCGCGCAAGACCGGGACGGTCGTCGCGACGTCAGGCGAGATTGTGCAGGCCGAACTCGAGCGGGAGTTCGAACGCGAAAGCGCGACCGACGACACACGGGTGAAAACCGCCCGTCTCGTGGCTCGAGGAGGCGACGCTCCTGTCTACTAGATTTGAGGTCTGAGGTTGACCCTCAGAACACTTGCCCAAAAGGATGATGCGCAGGAGCTACGGTCTCTGGCAGCGTTGGCGGCCAACGCTAGTCGATGCGTGGCTAAGGCGACGTCCAAGAGCCTGCCCCCCGCGACAACACATCGCGCGAGGGGAGGCTGGGGCTGCATGGGGACGCACTGCGGGCTTGACGTCGTTGCCGCTTGGAACGCCCACGAGATGTTACCTCCCGAGCGTTTGTACCTAGCCAAGCGCCCTATGCAGCAAGCCCCGGGCGAAGTTCCGAAGGTCGCGGGCGGCGTGGTAGAATGGCCTGCGGCGACGCAGGGCAATGGCGGCGGGGTGTCTGCGATCCACCAGGTTGATGTCAGGGGTGTCCGCGAGGCTGAAGATGAGCGGGGCGCCGCTGCGGTGAATTTCATAGACCCATTCGGGGTGAGTCAAGGCCGCCAAACCGGCCCGCCCCACAAGGTGAAGATAGAGAAGGGTTTCGGGGGACAGCGGAACCTTTGCGGCGATGTAGCGCGGAAGCGCCTCGCCGAAACTGAGGAATGATCCGACCGCGCCGCGATCGATCATCATCAACTGATCGTTGAACGTAGGCGTCCGGCCTCCGGGGATGAGGTCGCCGGTCGTGACGTTCTTGTAGAAGAATACGGTGGCGTTTCCGCGACGTGGTCGACCAACGGAATCGAACCCCTCCGAGGCCGGCAAGTGCACTTCGCCGGGCCTAACAGCGAAGGAGAGGGGGGCGTAGAATGCCAGATCGGGACGGGTGACGACCACGACGTCGAACCGCTGGCCGGTCTTGCTTTCGTGCTCGAGCATCAGGCGCAGGCCGCCCTCAATGTTGTAGGCCATCGAGAACATCCGGTAGGGGTGGAGCCCCATCAGCCAGTCCTCTTTCCGAATGACCCGCTCCGCTGCGTCAACGAACTCAGACTGGGCGCGGTCATGGAATGCGAAGCCCGCCAGCCTCTCGCCATAGGCCCGTTTGAGTGCGCCCGGGTCCGCAGGCAGAGTCGCATTGACCTCACTTTTGGGATTGCGCCTGAAGGCACCCAGGATGCTTAGCTTGCCGCCGTAGTCGGTTGCCGGATTGTCCGTTTGCGCGGGCCCAAAGTAGAAAAGCTTCACTTCGGAGCTATGCGCTACGTACCTTAGCAGCGATGGCGCCGTCTGCTCGAACGTACGGAGTGGGCCGCAGAGCACCACCGCGACACTCTGTCGGTCCGCAATGCTCATATGCCGTTCCTCACCTGAGAGAGCGAGCCAGTGCCCGCGATGGCAGCAGGGCGATCAAACCAGACCTGCGCCGGGTTATGCAGGCGTTCCATCGATCCGCTCGTCGTATTGGCTGTAGAGTTGCCGACACAGGCGCCAGCCATCCTCGGCGACCCGTTCGCCATCGAGTTCGCCGCTGACGATCCGGCCGATCACCGCGGCGCATTCGATCAGTGTCTCGGCCGCGAAATAGTGCTGCGACGGTGTCACAGCGAGGCCGCGAACTCCTTCACGGGTCGATATCACCGGCCGCCGGTGCGCCAGCGCTTCCAGCATCTTGACCTTGGTGCCGCCGCCCGAGCGGAGGGGCACGAGGACGATGTGAGCGGCGGCGTACAGCGCGCTGAGGTCTTCAGCATCGGGTACGTATCGGATACCGGGGCTGCGCCGCAGCAGCGCGCTCAAGGCCTGCGGGGCGCTGCGCCCGGCGATAGTGATTGTCCACGGCAGGTCGAGTTGCTTGCGCAAGATCGGTGCGAGTTGCGTGGCCAGCAACCGGGCCGCTTCCTCATTCGGAAAACAATCGAGCGAACCAACAAACAGCAGCGACAGCGCCCCGCCGCTTCTCCGGTGGGCCGGATCGTCTGGCAGCCTGACGCGGTTCGGCCGACAAGTCACCGGGCCGCATGTTCTCCGGTCCAAACGGGTGGCATCGTCGGGACTGGCGAGGTACGTCTTCGCATAGCCCTTGCAGAGGCGCCCTTCGATGAGGCGGTACGCGGCCGCTGCAGCCAACTGAGCGACAGCTCTCTTGAACTTCCCGGCCCTGAGCAGGGCGCGCGCGACACTCAGCCTGGTCTGCGATTCGACATCGTCCATGTCGAGGATTCGCGTAGCATCGGGGTACCGGGTGAACAGGCTTTTCGCGACGTCGTGGAGATAGACCCGGAAGACCACTATGCGCTGCACCTGACCGGCGTCGGCAGTTGGCTCCGGTTCTTCGAAGCGGCTCATTTGCCAGTCCAGCACGAACCGGTGCGATAGCAGCGCCAGCGGCGGGAACAGCGCGCCTGCCAGCCGTTCTTGCCGGCTTGGCAGTCGAACCAGGCCGGATAAGGAGCGAACCGAAGCAGCCGGGTAGCCCGCAGGGTTCGTCCAGCCTGGCGGAAGCGGGCCAGCTACCAGGACGTGCACCCGGTACTCCCGTGCAAGTTCGGTCAGCCAGCCCCAGGCGCGCATGGCGCGACCCGAGCCGCTCGGCAGGGGCAGGTCCGGGGTCAGCAGCACAGCCGCTGGCCAAGGCGTCGGAGTTGGCACTTGCTCAGTTATGGCTATCGGAAATCCCATCGGGCCTCTCAACCCCGCGACAAACAAGAACCGCTCTATGGTCGGAGGTTCGGGGGGTGGGCCCCTTGATTCTCTACTTCCAACGCGCTCGGGCCGTGGTAGTCACTACCATGCTTCAAGGGCGTGAGGCGAGGTGCCGGGGCGAAGGGCACCGAACGGGGACAGACCATTGGCAGTAGTGTCAATTCTGGCGATTGGCAAGATAGGCTACGCGATAGCGGCTCGGCAGTCGATCATCGCCTTGCTGGGCCGCACCGATTTTGAAATTCACGTCACCACTGATGCAGTCGGCAGCCAGTTCCTCCCCCGTTCCCCACGTGTCCACCTCCACATCCTGGAGTTGCAGCAGAGCTTTCGCGCCGACCCGTTCATCGGAAAGTTCACGGCCTTCGAGAACTGCCTGGCTCACTCGACAGACGACATCATCCTGGGGCTCGATGCCGATACTGTCGTCCTCGAGCCGCTGAGCGAGCCTGACCTCGTTGCCGGGCTGGGCGAGCACGATATGGCCATGGTCGAGCAGACGACCATTATCGGCGCCGACATGGAGCGGCGCGAATTCCTCGAGCACTTTGCGGCCCATTCGCTGGCCTTCCTCCTGCCTGAGGCGATCCCCCCCGACGAGGCCGCGTTCCGCTTCTTCAACAGCGGTGTCATTTTCGCGCGTCGCTCTGGCTTGCGCGAATTCCTCGATTGGGCTTCGGCTCTGCGCGCCACCCGTCCGGCCCATCACCAGCAGGGCGCCCACATGATCGCCGACCAGGACTATTTCCAGGTCTGGGCCAACACGGTCCGACCCGGATCCACCGCCGAACTGGCCTGGAGCTGGAACCACTGCGACAAGTGGGACCTCGGCTTCGTCCGGGCCGGAGCCCGCATCGCTCATTTCAGCAATTTCTGCCTCGGTCTGGAAATGACTTCCGCAGTTGAGATGCGGCGCCTCGCCAGCGGGACGGGCAGATCGCCGCTTCCGGCGCCCGCAGCCGATCTCGCAATCGTAATCGTCACCCACAATTCCGCTACCGCCATGGCTATCTGTCTCGATTGGGTGCTTGAACTGGGTTACGCGGTTATCGTGGTGGACAATGCCTCGACCGACGACACCCTGGCGGTCTGTTCGGTGCCCGGCGTCCAACTGGTATGCAATTCCGTCAACACGGGTTTCGGAGCGGCGGCCAACCAGGGCGCACGGTTGGCTACTGCCGCGACGCTCTGTTTCCTCAACCCTGATTGTCTGCTGACGCGAGAAGCCGTCGATGCCGCCCTCGGGTGCCTGGCGAGGGAACCGAAAAACCTCGTGGTACCGGACTTGGTGGAGTGGGACGGTAGCCGGCAGCCCGGCCGACAGCCGGCATACTCGGGTGTGCGCCTCGTCGCCGACATCCTGCATTCCCATGGGTTGGCACGTCTAAGCGGTGGACTCTATGCGCTTGCCGAACGGGGCCGACCGCAGTGGTACTGGCCGATCGGGGCCTGCATCTTCGCCCGCAGGGACCGCTTCTTCGAGTTGGGTGGCTTCGACCTGCGCTACTTCTGTTATATGGAGGACGTGCAACTCGGACGCGAAGTGTATCGGCGCGACGGCGAGGTGGTGCTGCTCCCGGTCGCCGTGCCGCATTTCGCGGCAAAGGGGGCGACGATCTCTGCTGATCGTCGCAGGCAGTTGATCAACGCCGCCCGCGTGCGCTACGCCGGGATCAATCACTCTGCGGCCTTTGCAACGGCCCTCGCTTGGCTCGATGCCGGCCTTGACTTTCTCCGGCGGGCCCGCCGCCACCTGCTTGATCGGCGTGCCGGCGCTCGTGGGCAGGCATGAACTACTATTTCCTCCCCGGAACCGGCATTTTCGGCGGCATCAAGGTGGGTTTTCAATTCGCCGGCATGCTGAGTGGACTCGGCGTGCCGATTGTCGTCGCCACGCCCGACGGCAGGGCCGCAACATGGTTTTCGAGCACCGTGCCAGTCATGTCGCAGGCGGAAGCGCTTCGGCGGATCACCGCCGATGACGTCATCCTGTTCTCACTGCCGCACGACTACGCCGCGCTCAAGGCCACCGGCGCCAAACTGGTGCTGCACTGCCAGGGCACCGATCCGCTGATCGACCCGATCCTAGCCGATGACCGCGTGGTGCTGCTGTCCTGCTGGGAGCAGGCTGCGCAATATATGCGCGAGCGGGCTGGCCGCAGCTCCATCGACGTTGGAATCTCGATCTCGCAAACGTTCTTCTACGACGGTCGACCCAAACTGCTGGGCGACGTCGCCTACATGTCGCGGCGCGGCGCGGCGATTGCGGAGGCAACGATGCGCCGTTGCGCGGATTTGCACTTCACCTCAATAGACGGCGCCTCGGAGCGTGAAGCCGCGGCGGCAATGATGCGCTGCGGCTATTTTCTCGGTACCGCCGCCGGCGAATGGTTCGGCCTGCCTTCGCTCGAGGCGATGGCCGCAGGTTGCATGGTTGTCAGCGTGCCAGTGCTAGGCGGCGTTGAGTACCTCGTCGATGGGACAACTGCTGTCGTCGCCGATCCGGCAGGGATCCCGGACGCCCTGGCGGCGCTTGCTGTAAACGCCGGCGCGTCCCGTCGCGCCCGGCTGCGCGATGCCGGCCACGCCATCGCCTACCGCTACACGCCTCAGCGCCAGTTGTCGCGGCTGCGAACCCTGCTCGCCACAGACCTACGCCCGGTCCTGTCATGGACCTGACCGTGGTGATCCCATCCGTCGGCCTGCGCGCCCTGCTGCGCACCTGCCTCGCGCACCTCGGCGCTGCCTTCGCCGCCCTCGAGGGGCTTTCTGCTACCGCCGTGGTCGTCGACAATAGCTCTGATCCGCCCTATCGCAGCGAGGAGTTGGGCGGCGGTGTGGATATTGTGCGTTTCGACGTGCCTCGCCCGTTCTCAGTGGCCTGCAATGCCGGTGCGTCGCACCGTCCCGCCTCGCGCTTGTTGTTTCTCAACAACGACGTGCTGCTGCTGCCCGCTGCCCTACGGGAGATGATGAACCTGCTCGACGAGGCTGGTGGAGGAGTCTGCGGTACCCGGCTGGTCCTGCCCGACG